>ENA-UPAD01001108-UPAD01001108.1-bioreactor-metagenome-genome-assembly--contig:-NODE-1108-length-31296-cov-10.024647_pt1 | contig 31296 bp, 43 predicted proteins | sample MGYA00238179_ERZ772710 | MGnify/ENA primary metagenome ERZ772710 (study PRJEB29004, sample SAMN07631245) | bioreactor metagenome | isolation source: Switchgrass digestor | place: USA: Dartmouth...
CTGCATCGCCGCTGCCGTCCCAGTCGAAGTAGATGAAGTCACCCGGCTGGGGAATATAGCCGCCGCGTTCTTTCCACTGGCCGCGGGCCTTAAACCAATTCATTCCCTGCGTGCAGGAGGCCGTCAGCGGATATAATTCGACGCCGGCCTGAGCAGCGCACCAGCTAACGAAGATTGCGCACCAGGGGACGTTCATCGAGAAGCCGGCCCCAGTCTTTTCGTTATACCACTGTATGTATTTGTCGTCGCCCGAAGGAGCAGATACCCCTATCTGCGCTGCGGCGATTTCTAGGATTTTGTTTCTCTGGCTCATAGTTCACCTCACCCTATTCCTAATCGAGACATTAAAAAGCCTATTAGCCCACTGAGGACGACCAAGATTGCTTTCTCTACGATAGCCTCCCATCGCTTCCCTGGCTTCTCTTTTAATGACTTGACATCGCTCTTGATTTCGGTCACGTCCTCCTTAATATGCTCCTGCTCCTGCGCTAGGGCCGCCACCGAGGAAACGAGCTTGTCCAAATTGTCTTGGCGTTGCTCCATCTTATCTAAACGGTGCGTATTGGATTTGCAGCGCTGTTCCAGCTCTGCGAGTTTAACTTCTAGTTCTGGCATTATCCCGCCTCGCTTTGCAATAAAAATACCGCCCTGGGGTGGTTGTGAATTATTCTGCTGGGAGCATCTCTACAAGTTCCTGGTACTGCTCATCATCAAGACTTCCTGCGACGTAAAGTACATCGATTTTTTCGCGCAGTCCAGCCGTTCTCCCTAAATTAATCAGTTGCTTAATTACCCGTGTCAGCGTAGTGTCGCTCATTCACTCACCCCCAGCTCTAACAATGTGGTGCGATAGGCGAGGTCAATTAGGAGTTCTGCCATATCGGCTTGTAGGTCTGGCGCAGGCGTTAAATCAACATCCAGATAATCATCTGGCACTTCCTTTTGTACGATTTCCTGTCCTTCGGGTGTTAAAACTATTACATCAATTATCATTTCTTCACCCCGTAAACGTAAATTTTTGAACCGCTTTTTATGCCAGACGCTGTAGTCCCAATTATGTTAATTGTTGATAAATCAGGCGGTGCTAACGATGATTTGTTTACTTCAAACAGCTTTCCTCCGCCTATTGCGTCTCCGACCGCGCTTCCATAACGACACTTATAAAAAAATTGTCCAGATACCGTGTTCCCATCAAGCGCGATTTCAATTTTTAAATTCATGTACCCGTTAGCTACGTTATACATTTTTCCGATAAGAACTAATGCTTCATAATACGACGCAACACTGCCCTCCATTGTGGTTGTTATATAACTGTCGGTCGATATGCTATTGAGCTTAAGGAGGACTGTGTTGCTTAAATCAGTAGCCGGCAGCAGTCGCGCCTCAACAACAATTGCGGAGTATGAAGAAATACTCGGTAGACTTATATCTATTTGTGTCGTGTCAGCAGATAGCGTCTGCGATATAAGCAAGTCATAGGCTTTTGGGTTCAGCATCGGCGGTATCGCTGCAAACACATCATCCGGCACAGCGTCCGCTCCGAGGCCGAATAGCATTTTTGTCTCGGTAGATGCCGTTTCTTCTTTGCTATGCGCCCCCACCTGCGCCGCCGTCACGTTGTGGGGATTGTCCTCGCGGTCGGCATGTTCGGTAATCTGGGCCTGGAGCTTGCCGAGCGCCGAGAGCACGGTATCGGTGGCCGTTATGACCGCGCTTGTCGCCGTGGAGAGGCCCGTCAGCGCCGTCGAGCGCACCGAGGCTGCAAAATCCGATATGTTTTCTACCTTAAGGGCAAGCCATGACTTAAACTGCGCCAGCGTCTTTACGGCCCATGTCTTGGCGCCTGTGGAGACAAGCATCTGGTCGGCCTCGGTCGCCATGCTCTTAGGGATGGCAGCGTCCGCGGTTTGCTTGGCTTCCTCAGCGATAATGGCTGCGCTGGCCGCGGCGTCGGCGTTTTCTTTCAGCGCAGCGTCAATGGTCGCAAAGTCGTTGACCAGGTCCTCTCGCTTGAGGTACTCGTTGGGCTCCCACTGGCTGAGGCCATAATTCGGCGTTTTCTTCGCACTCGGCATATTATCACTCCTTGTAGACTTCGAGTTCTTCCCAGGTCAGGTTGAGCGCGTCCCACTCGGCCCATGTGCGGTTGTAAGCTTCGTACATCGCCCAAGTCATAAATGTGAAGATGTAGCTATAAGCGAGATGCGCGGGCTTTATCTCCTCGATGGCGGCCGTGAGGTCGTCCATGTTTGGCGGTATTCCGAGCGTGCCGGCGAACCTTATCTCGAAACGGTGCTCCGCAGGATATACGGTTATCTCAACCTCGCCGTTGGAAAAAGCCTCGGCGACGTTTTTTATCATGGCCACCGTGGTCGTTCCGGCCCCGCGGAGCTTGGACATTATCCTGGTGCGCCGGAAATCCTCGCTGTCTTCCGCCTTTGAGGTTATGGCAAGGTCTCGCTCCCAGAGCTTAAGGCCCCATGTGGCGGTCGAGACGTTGAGCTGCTCCATAAGCTCGTCCCGGGCCTTCCAAAGAGCTGCAACCTGCTTTTCGATGGCTTCCTGGATGCTCACGACCTCCGGCGAATTTGAATAGAAATCGGGCAGGTAATCGATAAGCTTCATGTTACGGTCACCGTCCCAAGCACCGGCACTTGACTCTCGGCGATGGTGATGTTGCCGGTTCCGCCGTTTATCTTGAGCGAGGTGAAGTCGACAACGCCGTCGATGTCAAGCAGGAAGAAGGCAACCCGGTTATACAGCAGCGTGTAGCCTTTGAACGCCAGACTTTTCAGATACGTGTCCAATTTGGACACAAGCTGCTCCTGCACCTTGGCCTTCGTAGTGGTCGAGTCGATTGTCACGGCCGCCTCGACGTTGATGGTAAGGCCCTCGGCGCTCTCGACCGTGACTATCGCGCCTATCGGCGACTCCTCGGCGATATGCAGGGCGCAGGCGGAAACGACGGACTCGTCCACCGGCTGCTTCTCGGGGCCTACGAGCAGCACCTTTACGGTACCGGGCCCCTCCCATAGGGGCAGCACCTTGGCGTCGCCCACGCCGTTGACTTCAAGCGCCCACTGGCGGTAATGATAGGCGTTTCCGGAGGTAGCCGGGGTCTGCCGGCGGGCGTTGAGCCTGGCCAGGAGAGCCTCGTCCGTCTCGGGGTCCGTGCCGCCGGACGCCGCGGCGTTTGTAAATGATGTAAGCCCCGGGATAGCCCTGACAATGCTGGTTATCTCGCCGGCATCGACGTTGTATGCCTCGCCGACGTTTACGGCCTCAAGTAATCCGGTACCGGCGCCGTCCACAAGCGTAACCTGCTCCTTCAGCCGGAACTCGAGCCCTCCGGCCGTAAGGAAGGCCGTGCCTGCGGGAATTACGGCGCCGCTGGAGCCGGTAAAGTTTATCTCCGCAGTTGCTTTCGTGCCGGCCTTCCGCTTGATGCCGTATTCCTCGCAGCGCTTGTCTATGTAGGGACCGCTCGTCTCGTCGACAAAGGCTATCGGAATCAGGGCTTTTAGGGATTGGTAGCATTTCCAGAGCTCCATAGCCACCGGCGTTATCATTTCGTTGAGAAAGGACCCCTCGCGTGTGTCGAGGTTGGTGTCGATGGCGGCTAGAATATTGGCCTTAATCGACTCGGGAGTGATATTTTCAAACACTGGCGCTCACCTCGCTATCGCCGTAAATTGTGTTTACTTTACAGGTTATGGACAGCTTTCCGTTGTCAAAGTCAACGGAAATGTCGTCAACGCTCGTTATATAGGGATTAATCATCAGGGCCTCGCGGACGTACCTTATGGCCTCGGCGCGCTTGAGCTCCTCCGAATACGGCTGCCCGATAAGGTAGTGGAGCTCCGTGCCGTAGTCGCGGGAGTACATTTCGTACCGGAAGCGGGGCACGTGCAGCGCTTTCCAGGCCCAGACCTTTACAGCCTCCCTCCCGCTCACTATGACCGGAGAGCCGCGCTCAAAGCGCGGGGTATTGGTTTCGTAGTCCCAGGCGACCTCTCTGTATAGGGGTAAAGCCGTTGACTTTACAGCCTGCGGGGCGTCGATAATCGGGAACAGCGTGCTCATGCGCTCACCACCTTGCAGATTATGATGTAGCGCTGCGCTTCATCGATTGGAAGCATCAGCAGCTGGTCGCCGGCCGCAAAGCCGAGAGGGTCGAGCTCGGTGTTTAAAAGCAGGTCCTCCCGCTCCTGCAGCGTGCCGCCGACGGCGACTATCAAGGGCCTGTCCGGATTGTCCTCGTCCGGCGCCGTTATGACCTTGCCAAGCGTCAGGTCGCCTATAGAGCTCGACGCCTGATGCTTGAGCATTTCCGCCAGCTTAAAATACGGATTGTCTTCCATCCTGACGCCTCCTAGAACGTGATTTTGGATTTGCCGCCGCCGCTTCCGCTGCCGCCTGCGACCGGCAGGCTTCCGGCCTCCGCCTCGTCCATGATGTTGCGGAAGTTCAGGACCAAGCGATTTTGATAGACTCCGTTCCTCCAGGTGTGGGTGTCGTTATCTATCCAGAAAAGACCGTAAAGCCCTGTGACAGGCTCCTGCAGCACGACGCAGTTGCCGGATATAAGCGAGGGGTCGCCGAGGTTTGTAACGGTTATTTTTTGCACTAGTCCGTTGTCGTCGATAAGCTTTTGGGCCTTGGCGCCGGTGTCCTCCCCCTCTTGGCGTCTCAGCACCGTCTGCATGAGGCCGTAGAGCTTGATTGCGTTGGCATCTTCGCGTATGGCCACCTGGTTGTCGTTTTCGTCTGTAATCACGACGCGGTTAATCATGGTCTCGAGCGTCTCGGTCACCGACACCGACAGCAGGTTCGCCCCGGGTTTCAGCACCGGCGTGCTGCTGTCCGGCTCCTTGGCTATCACATCGAGCGCCGCGCCGCGGAAGCGAAGCATATATTTCTTTCCGGTCTCAAGCGAGGCGAGCGTGTAGGCCGTCTGAATGATGGAGTAAAGCCTTGTCCCCGGGAAGTTCCGGCTGATTGTGACGCCGGTTTTGGCGATATTCCCGGCCTCTATGCCGAAATCGGTGCATATCATGGCAGTTATCGCCTCGGGGGTCATGCTTCTGAACTTGTAGCTCGCCTCGTTGCGGTTGAGATAGAAGCCGCGGTCCGCGCAGGTAAAGCTCTTTGTGTTTTTGCCGTCGAAGCGGCGGGAGAATATAAAGCCGTCAAAGCGCAGGCTGCCGTCTATGTATAGCTGCACACGGTTTCCCAGCTCTGCGTTGATGGCAGGTAGGCGCTTGTCCACGCTCGACGTCACAAGGTCGAACTCGAGCGTGCGCGCGCACTGGTTGTAGCCGCCCGACCAGGTGAGCGACTGGACAAGAGGCGTTGCGTCGCTGGTGCCGGTGATAAGCAGGGTAAGATTCTCCGTCATACAGTCACCGCCCTGCGCGGAATGGTTAGCACCTGTCCCGTGAAAATCAGATGCGGGTTCTTTATTCCGTTGGCTTCGGCAATAAGGGGATATAGTGAAGCATCGCCATAAAATCGGCGGGCAAGCCCGGAGAGCGTGTCGCCGGCCTGCACGATATAGGTCTCCTGCATCGTCGGCTCGGCCTCGACGCTTCTTTTGGCGTTCCCCGTTCTGCCGTCTATGGCAGGGGCAAGCTCGCGGTAGCCGCGCATCGTTATGGTACAGTAGACGTCGTTGGTACCGTCCTGCTCGGTGTAGCTGATAGGGTCCAGGATGACAGGCTCGTTGACCGGGGTGTCGCTGACGATAAAGCGCAGCACCGTGCCGGCCTCCGACCATTTTTTCAGCCGGTCTATGTAATAGAACGGCTCAAGCACCGCCCCGGGCAGCACAAAGGGATAGGCGTGGGCCGGGAAGAGGCACACGATAGCCTCGTCCAGCAGTGTTATGTTGCCGGGGAGGTTGATGTCGCCTGTGGAGAGCATTTCAAGCGTCACGGCCTTTCGGCCGCAGCTTATCCTGTAAGACCGAGGCGTCACCGGCAGCATAAGCTCCGCGCCGGTTTCGGTGTCTTTGAAAATGAATCTTCTGAGCATGGAAGCGCCCCTCCTTAGCTTGGCACAACAAGCTCAAGCGCATGGACGAGCTTTCGGGCAATTTCCTCTGCGACCTCTTCGGGGCCGTAGGGGCCGCTGAAGGAGTTTCCGGTAACCGTAATGGTTATACCTCCGGTCAGGCCCGCTCTGCCGATCCTCGCCTCGCTGGCCGTCTGCACGCGCTCGCCCTCGTGAAGATAGTAGAATCCGTCTCTCGGTACTCTATCAAGGCCGAAGGCGTAGCTGCCGCCAGTGGAAAGCAGGTTGCCGTACAAATCGTAGAGGCTGTTGCCGAGGTAATAGGTGGCGTCGCTGTTGAACGCCATCCCGATGTCCTCTTTCATGCGTTCAAGCATGCCGGCAGCCCGTCCTTTCGAGAACATCTGGCCTTTTTTGTAACCGGCGTTCCAGTAGGCGTCATCGGTGGCCGTGTCGTCCCGGATAGCTTCGGCAAGGGAAATTTCTGACTGTATGGCTAGCTTTGCTCCGTCTGAGGCGTTGTATCTATTTATGCCCTTGACTTTGGCAGCCATGATTATTTCACCCATTTTGGCTGCGTCCCCGGTTTCTTTTGCTGTGATGTACTCCTCGGACTGCATCGCTTCGGCGATGGCGTCGCGGATATACTGTTCCCTCTGGTTCTCAAGCTCGGCCTTCCATGCGCCGATGGCGGAGTAGGCCTCCTGCATTGCGGCGCCGTTTTCTCCGGAGAGGAAATCGATTTCTGCCTGCAGACCCTCTTTGCGCTTCTCGATGTAGCCTGCACCCATAGCGTTCTCAAGCTCGGCCTGCGCGTCTTCGAGGGTCGAAGTTAGGCCGGAATAGGTCTCAGCCTGTATCTGCATGCTGCCGCCGTAGAGCTCCTCAAACTTCCTAAGTATCAGATTGGCCGTCGATATGCCGGAGATGTTGCCTCTGGATAACTGGTCGTAGACTTCCTCAATCGACATCCCGGTGGCTTCGGCTATCCACTGGAAGACGGCGAAGCCGCGCTCGTTAAGCGGGTTGAGGTATTGGAGCGTCGCCTTGTCCGAGGATTTCATGCGGCCGATGTATGTGGCGACCGATGAGATATCGGCCGGGCTGAGGCCGAGAGCGGCGCCAGCGTCGCCGATTTTGGTGAGGGTAGGGATAATATCTTCGACCGCGTAGCCGAAGGTTGTGAGCGTCTTGCTGAGGCTAGTCAGGGTATCGTACTCAAAAGGCGTCTTCTCGGCGAACTCTCTGATGTCTTCGAGGAAGGCGCTCGCCCGTTCGCGCCCGCCGAGAAGGGTCATGAAGGAGATGAGGTCCATCTCGCGCTGCGCCGCAATCGTGGTGCCGCTTGAGAGAATTGACAGCAACTCGCCGGTAACGGTGTTATGAGCCTCCTGGACATAGGCCTTGAAGGCCTCGTCCTGGCTCTGGTAGTTTTGTATGGCGCCGTTGATAAGCCCGATGGCGCCTCCTACGGCCGTGCCGACAAGCGTGCCGATGCCGGGCAGGATGCTGCCTAGAGCGGCGCCTGCCGTGGCGCCGGATAGGGTGGATGAGAAATAGCCGGCGACCTGGCTGCCGAACATCGAGCCTACCAGAACATTCGCGGCCTGCGCGGCCGTATCGCCGAGCATCTTGGTAATGCCTGCTTTCGCAAGGGCGCCAAGTATGCCGCTGTCGCCGGTGCTCATATTGTTTGCTTTCCTTATATCCTCGGTGTACGAGTGGAAAGCCCGCTGTGTATTGCGGATGGCGTACTCGGTGTCCTTTAGCTGGGTTTTAAGGCTTATTTGCTTCTCTATAGCGGCGTTGAGGGCGTTTTTGCTAACCTCGTCGCCGTATTTCTTATATGCCTTCTGTGCTTCGTTTACTTCGTCGGTGCTTTCCTTTATGGCTGTTTTCAGGGCGGCGGCGTCTTTAACAAGGTCCTGGATGCGCTTGGTGTAGGCAAGGCAGCGCTGCTCGGTCTCCTGGAGCGTCTTATTGAAAGCCTGGTTGGAATTTGAGATTGTCGCAAGACCCGGTGAAACCTTGTCTATAAGCTTAAGCACAATTCCGGTTTCTTCAGCCATTATCAGCACCCCCTTGATTTCCTTCTTTGCTCCGCCTCATAGGACGCCAGCGCCAGAATTAGGTCACGCTCACCGGGCGGCTTGTTGTAATAGTCGCTCGGCGCCCAGCCTTTGTAATGAAACAGGTAATAGATAAGCTCTAATTCCGGGTCGCTGCCGTCCTCTAGGCGTTTTTTACTTCTTCAATCGTGGCCGTGCGATAGCCGCAAAGGCGCTCTATAGCCCGGGAGAGGTCCTCAATCTCGCCGGGCAGGAGCATAGCCTTAAGAGTTTCCGCTGGCGTGACGCCGCCGAAGCGCTGGGAGAGCTCGGGGGCTCTCAGGTTGGGGTCGACCACGCCCGCAAGCACTATCTGGATGCTCAAATCGTCGCCCATACCCGACCGGAGCTCGTCGATTTTCCCGTATGGCAGGGCCCTGAGCGTAAATACGACGTCTTCGCCCAGCAGCTCCGAAAGCCTTTTGATTCTATACTTGGCCGTCGGGAGTTCCTTCTGGACGTTTGGCAGCTCAGGCTTTAGCAGCATGTCAAGTACGCTTTTGCTTTTATCCATACATGGAACCCTCCTTAGGGAGTTATGACGTCAAGAAATTCGTGGTCGGTGAATGTAAAAGGCATTTCGACCTTGACGGCATTCTTTGCCTCCCAGTCGGCAAGGGTGAGGTCGTCGAAGGAAACATTCTTTACGGCCACACGCTCGGCGCCGTAGGCGTCGGGGTCTTTTAGAAGCGATATGACTGTAAAGCGCGGGTCTTTTCCGTTCTTTATGGCGTCGCCAACGAGCACGGCGGCCCTAGAATAGACTTTATGGAGCCGCAGGGAGCCGGTGCCCTTGATGGACGTTATCTTTGAGTCCGTGGCGAGCTGCCCGCAGAGCTGAACATCTTCTTTGCTGAAAGTGTACTTCGCCTGAAAGCCGTAGCACTCGGCTATAAGCTCGCCTTCGAGCCATATCTGGCCGTAGGTACCGTTAATCACTCTTTTTGCAGAGTCCATAATCCAGCCTCCTTAAATTGTGATGGCCAGGGCGATATCCTCGATGGCGTCGAGGATGGAGATAGTCGCCTTGAGGAGCACCTGGTCGTCCGTGTTGTACTCCTTAATCTCCTGCTCCGACATGTCGGACGTGTCGATGCCCTTGCTCTGCAGATAGGCTTCCTGGGCCTCGACGTCGATGCCTACGCTCGAGCCGCCGCTTCTCAGGATACCGGCCTGCTCCAGCGTTTTGAAATAGTCGCTGATGGCCGTGCAGAGCACCATCTTGTTGTCGTAGGTGTTGGCGTACTTGCCTATGTAGGTGTCCTGGGCGGTCCTCGTGATGTCCCTGCGTATCATGTCGACGGCTTCGACAATTTTGATTTTCTTGAAGCTGGGTCCCTTGCTGTCGCTTGTGGTCTGCAGGGAATTTACGCCGCGGGCGACTTTGACCTTCTGGCCGTCGTGCATCAGGATGAGCTTTCCGGCGTCTATTGCCTCGTCCATCTCGTCCTTGGTGAGGCGTTTGATGTCAGTGAGCTCGGGCAGGGGCGCGTAGGTGCAGGAAATGTTCATGGGCGTGCCGGCAATCAGGCCGGCGATGCGGGCACAGTAGGCCGCGGTGGTGTAGGTGTTGGTCCCGTCGGTCATGCCCTCGGCGGCGAAGTTTATGATTGCCTCGCTGTCGGCGGCCTTGTCGGGCAGTACGGCCTTGTAGATGGCGCCGGCCGCGCGCTGGGCTGTTATCCAAGTTGCGATTTCCGCCGCCTGCGTCGCATCGCAGTCCGGCGCGCCGACGAGATAGTCAAACTGCTGCGTCGCAAAATAGTCGAGCGCCTCGGAATAATCCTCCGCATCGGCCTCCAGCACATAGGCAATAACCTTGCGCGGCGGCGTCACATAGCCGAGAAATGCCTGCCGCAGATATGTCTTATTGGCTGCCGAGAGCGCGGTGGGTATCTGGCTGACGTTGGTGAGAATATGCGCGCCAGTAGCGGCGGAGTCTTTCAGAATGACCGCCACGACGCCCTTCTGCGACCGGGCTATGGAATTGCGGGCCGCGGTTGAAAATGTGATATTGATGTTAGGCAGTCCCATAACTACGATTCCTCCTTTATCGTTGTGTGTACCGCGCCCATCAGCGGCCACTCGTCCGTTGAGGGCTGGTCGTCCCTGTACCGGAGTATGATTTCGACTGTGGCATAATCAAAAAAGCACTGGCCCTTGTTGGAGATTACATGGAGCGCTCTATCCTGGGTCTTAAGATAGCCGGCGAAGAACAGCTCTTGGACGGACATCATCCGCGCCTCCAGCTCCTCGACGTGGCTGTTGTGGTAGGCGTCCACATTGGTGAAGCAGGTTATCGCTAAGGTCACCTCAAGCTCAACAAGGCCGAGGGAAGCGTCGGTAATGGACGTCGACCCAATTTCAATCAGAAATGACGGCCTCGAGAATTCCTGAGGCACCATATTGTGATACACCTTCTCGCCGGGAAAGCGCTCGTTCAGTAATGCCTCAGCGGCTTCCCTTATGCTCTTTAGATTCAGCATTATTTCACCCCTATACGTCATAGCCCTGGTCGTACAGCATATTTTCTATCTGCACAAGCACCTTCTCGGCTGCTTTTTTCGCCTCTTTATTAGCCTTGGTGCGGGCTTCCCTGTAAAAATAGCGTCCACGCACAAAAACGTTTCCCTTAGCTCCGATTCCGGCGGCAGTTATCCTCGGCTGGTATCGTTTGGCCCTGCCTGAAGGCCCCCTTGCGGCATGCCCGCGGTCGAGGTATCTTGTAATTTTCTTAGACATCAGGCCTTTCCCGGGTACATCGACAACCGCCGGGGCAATCGCGACATAGCCTCCGCCGCTGCCAACGCGGTATTGTTGCCAGCCGCGGACATGGAAGCGGTCGTCGCGGATGCCGGAACCAATAATCTGGCTCCTGACTTCCTGTAAAACCGTCTTGCCGGCTTCTTCAAGAATCCGGCGCTTGGCGTCTGGGAAAGCTTTAATCACGTTGTCCCAGGCTGCCATGAACTTGTCCCATCCGCTTTTGTCGAGTGATAACACTACAAATCAGCCTTTCTCATAACCTCATACTCATTGCGGTACGGGTCCAGCAGATGGGCGGCCAGGACGGCATACGGCGTTCCGTCGACGTCCACAAGGCTGCCGGGCTGCAGTATCACCGGCTTGGGCGTTATAAGCACATAGCAGATTGAGGCGACGGCCATCGGCTCGAGCTGTTCGTGCCGGACATACTTTTCCGCCAGCGCGGCGGGAAAAGTCTTGCCTTTCGGAACCTTGTTCGCTTCGGCAGTGCAGCTCGCAATGTTCGCGGGTACGGCTGTGACCGTGAGATGGGCTCTATCTTTCGTTGGCTCGATTGAGGTTATAAGATGGTGCCGCCCCTGCCAATCGATGGCGTCAAACATCGAGAGATTCTGCCGGCGGATAGTAAACACAACCGAGGACCTCGAGGCCGTTGCGTTAGCGGAGAATACTTTCCGGGTTTCCGACTGCTCAACGGCCGCCCAGGCCTTCCGCCGCACGGTCCAGGACCAGCCGGTGTCAGATTCGCTCAGTTCAAGGACGTATATAGGCTGATTGAGCTTTCCTGCATTAATGCCCATAACCGCCGGCGGAAGGCCGCCGGCCCCCTCCTTTCCTTTATGATGTCGTTGTGTCCGGATTGGACACCAATCCCTCCGTAAGCTTAAGCTGGGTCAGCATTCTACGGAAGACGGGATTCTCGGTTATCGCTGTGGCTTCCATATGGGTTCCTCTCCGGTCGTAGCCGTCAAGCACCAGTGCGTTAACAAGCAGGTCGTACTGCGCCTTGCGGCTCGTGCCTTCTTTCGGTTCCTTTATCCCGGCCTCCTCAAGATACCCGACGGCCGCAGCATAAAGGCTTTTTATAGTTGCTATGGTTTGCTCATCGGCCGCCTCTTCGGGGCCCAGCCGGCAGTAGGCTAAAAGCTCGGAAAGTCTCTCCTCGGATATTTCTACTGCCATCACAATCAGCCTTCAGCGGCCGGGATTGTCGCGACGACGAAGCTCTTGTCGACAACCAGGTTGCCGCCGACCATAACGTCGCCAAGGATGGTCAGCAGGCGCTCGCCGGCCTTGTAGCTCTCGTCGATTCGAATGGAATAATTGCCAAAGAGGCCGAGCTCGTAGGCAAGCGGATTTCCGTAGAGCATGGTCTGTATCGGCTTATCGCTCGCGGTCGTGCCTATGATGCTTGTCAGGCCGCTCGACAGCACGAACGGGATTATGTAGCCGCCGTCCTTGATGACGCCCATGTTGGGATTGTTCTCGTTCGGCGTGATGTCGAACAGGCGCCTTTTCTCGTTTGTCCCTCTCAGCTCGCCGATAGCCTTGAGGTCCTTCTTGGTGCAGTAGAGCCATGCGGAGCCGCCGAGCTCGTTGTCGCCGCCGTAGGCGAAATAGAGCTCCATCAGGGTGTCGGCCGTAATAGAGTTGGCCTCGACGTCCACAGTGGCGTACATGATTTCTCCCTTGGTGTTCTTGGCAGTCTTGATGCCGTACATCTCGGGCGTCGCCTGTCCATCACCGTTGTAGATAAGCTCAGCCACCTTTTGGCGAAGCGCCTTCATAGCAAGAGAACGGATTTTAGCCTCATAGTTGGCAGGAGAGAGATTGGAAATGTTTCGGTCTACATAGGTTGTCACGTTGACCTCAAAAGGCGCGATTCTTGCAAAGCGCAGAACCGGGTCCGATTCGGCACGGAGCGTTCCGGCGAGTTCAGTCACCTTGCCCGCCTGAGCTTCCAGGCCCTCTTTTACATACGGCTCCAGTATCGCGCCGCAGCCTGTGAGGTCGACGACGCTGACCTGGTCGATGATGGAGCTGACCGGGCTCAGCCTGTCGCGGATAAGAGTGCCGGCGCGGGTCGGTTCCACGAGGGTGCCGCTTCCGAGCGTCGTGGCGTTCGTAACCCGCATGACGCCGAAGGCAGCCAGCGTCTCCTCGATGCTATAGGTAATCGTGCCGCCCTTGCGGAGCGTCTCCGCGCGGGCTTCGGCAAGGTCCCTGACCTCTGCCGGCATCTTGTTTGCAGGCTCTAAAAAGCGCTCCTGCTCGTTAATGAGGTTTTCGATTCTCTGGATTTCCTCGTTGAGGGCCGTTACCTCGCCCATCTCCTTGTCGTAGGTTTCCTTGTTTCCCGCCTCGAGCGCGGCCTGGGCCGCGGTGAGATGGGTGGTGCGTTTGTTCTTAAGGTCGATAAGCTTGCGTCTCATTTCTCCTCATCCTTTCTTAAAATCTTAATTTTTCGATGTTGAGCCAGGCCCGAGCTCGAGCCCGCCACCCATCGTTATCTTCTGCGGCTTTTTCTGCCGCCGTATCACATGTTTTGCCCTCGCCGAGTACAACCGGCTGCTCCTTGGCCTTCAGCCGGTTGTACTCGGCGCGTAGCTGCTCCGGGTCCGGCAGCCCTGTTCCGGAGTTGATAAGAGAGCGGATACCGCCGCCGACGGCGTTTACGATGCTGTTTGGGAGCACAAATCCGTCGTCCTGGTAAAGGATGCCGTCGGCCAAACCTATCTCGACGGCCTGCTGGGCGGTCAGCCAGGTTTCCGAGTTCATCATAGCCTCAAGCTGCGCCCTGGCCGTCTTACCCCTGCACTTTGTCTCATAGCCGTTGAGTATTGATTCTTTAAACGACTTCAAAATCCGCAGGCTTGTCTTATGGGCGTTTTCATTGCCGTATGTGGAAGTTAACGGCAGATGCATCATAATCTGTGCGACCGGGGATACGTAGACTTTCGTACAGCCGGCTATCATCGTCGAGGCTGCCGAAGCGGCAATTGATTGGACCTCGGCAATTGTAGTAATTGGCGCCGATTTGAGCACGGTGAACATCTCAAAGCCTGGGATAACCGAGCCGCCGGCGGAATTGACCTCAAGGATGAGGTCCTCGCCTTCCGGATTTTCCTCAATTGCCTTCCTTATCGTTGCCGGAGAAAAGACGCTGTAGCCGAAAAACCGGTATAGCTCGACAACGTCATCCGACACTATGTAACCGTTTAGGGCTACCCTCACTTATTTGAACCTCCTTTTTCTGCTCTTATCACGCTGAGCTCCGCCCACTTTGACAGCGGCCCGTAGTTCCAGCTCGCGTAGCGTTCGTCTCCGCCTTCCACGTCGGGCATGTCCTCCAGGGCGCGTATCTCGTTGACGGAGAACACGCTGATTTCGCGCATAGTTTTGTACCAGTTGCTGCGGCTGTTAACATCGCCTTTGAGCTCGGCCATCATGTTTATTCTGATTTCGAGGCCGGAGTCGATTTCCGAGTCCGGCAGCAACTTCCATGTCCGCTCCTCCTCGTATTGGGTGACGATGGGGTGCAGTGTGGAGACGACGTACTCGATAGCGTTCTGCTCATTGGAGTTATAAGATTGCTTCCCAGCCTGCAGTTTGTAGAGGGGCACGCCGAAAAAGCGCGCGATATCCTGCACCGAGATATCCAGTCGCTCGACGAACTGCGCGTCCTGGTTCGATATCGCAATTGGCTGATATTTGAGCCCCAAATCAAGAATCGCGGTCCGGTGCGCGTTATTCGGCCCGGCATAGAACTTCTCCCACTCGCGGCGGATGTACTCTTTCTTGGATATCTTGATTTTCTGGCCGTCGCTGGTTGGGATTTCGACTTCGCCGCTGAGGTCGGCGTCGACCTGCAGCACCCCTGAGGGCTGCGCGCCGTTCCGGTAGAAATTAAGGTCGTAGGTCTGCGCGGCCCTTCCGGCCTCGATGACTTCCGAGGCCCGCCGCAGCACCGAAATCCCAATAAAGCCGTCGTGGCTGTAGGCCTTGAAGTGCATGATGTCGGTGCTCGGAAGCCGCATCATGTCTCCCCGCCAGGGATGAATTACGTCGTACCAGACGCGGCCGTTTACATCTCTCCAGGGCCGCACCAGCTCGGCCGGGATTGGTATAAGCTCCACGGGCCGGCCGCTCCTCGGGTCGCGAATTATCCAGTCGTAGGAGTTGCCGTGCGTCAGGCGGTTTGCTTCGAGCATTTTTTTGTGGACGCTCGGCGTCATGGCCTCGTTCGGCCGGATATTGAGTAGCTTGTTCAGCGGATGGTTGTCGACACGCTTCCGATTATTTCTGTCCCATAAATAGTAGGGCAGCTTGCTCATTGAGTCCGATAGGACCTCGATGCAGCGGTTAACCGCCGAGAGCTTCATCGCCGCCTGCTCGCTGCACGACTCGAAATTCACCGCCGGCAGCGCCGCGGCCGAAGTGACAGAAGCTGTGTTAACATTAAGCACGGTATGAGGCCGCCTGATTGCATCAAGAAGTATGGTCATCACCTCCCATTACCAGCAGGAAGGCAATCCCGCAGGCGCAGAGGCCGCCGACGATAATGCCAGCCGGCAGATAAATAAGGCCGAAACCGAAACTTATCGCCGCAGCTCCCAGCAGCAGGAGCACATCCGAAAGGGTACTCCTCGTTTTCTCGTTTAATTTCCTCTTCATAAAGCCTCCCCTCAGCCCAGCGTCAAGAACCGAGCTATAAGGTGTAGTTTCCGCGCTCGATGGCTTCCGAAAGCGTTATTTTATCCCGCTTTACCAGCACCCTGGCCAGGGCGTTCATCATCGCCGCGACCGGGTCGATGCGTTTTGAATCATCCTTGTGCTTCTTGTTAAGCTTCACATCGCCGAAATTGTTCTGGACTTCGACCGCATTTGCTAGGCACCACATGAACAGCGGGCTTTCCTCCAGCACCAGCTTGCTCTGAAGCAGCAGCTCGCGGAAGCCCTTAACCGCCAGGTTCTGGCCGGCGCAGGTTTGAGGAATTTCCACGCAGAAATCCTCGTTGTTACGCTCGGTGCACAGCTTTATTGCGAGATCCGTGGCATTGTGCCCGTCATAATCCACTTCGTCTACCTTCCAGTTGTGGAGCCTTTCGCCGTCGCATATCCATTTCTCGACGTAGCTGTTGTCCGTAACGTCGCCCGGGGTGAGTGTGCAATAGCCGGCTTTCGCCCAGGCTATATAAGGCACCCGGTCGGTATGCTCGTGCCGTGTCGCGCCGTTTTCCGGCATGAAGCCGTGAACCTTAATAGCAACCCGCCCGTCGGGCAGGTTGAATACAGCCGCGACGCCGGACAAGTCCACGCGCTTGCCGAGATCGAAACCGATATGGCAATGTAAGCCGTCGGTTAAAGCTGCGAATTCTTCGCGGCTTACCTGCGCCGCCCTGGCTAAGGCCATCTGCTCCTCGGTGAGATAGCTGTTCACGCTGGCCGCTTGCCAGAGACAGCAGCGGCGGGTAAGAAACTTACGGATTTTTTCCTGGTCTCCTGAGGCGTAAGCTGTGTTATGCTCGGCGATGATTTCGTCCAGGAGGTACTTTGAATACTCGTTCGGGTACCTGAGCACCGGGTTTGCCTTGAGCCAGTTTTTCGGGTCGTGCGGATCGTCGCCTTCGTCCAGCTCCCGGATCATGATGAAGATTCTATCCTCTCTGATGCTCGGGTCTGTCAGTACCCGCTTGTAGTAGAGCTCGTCAAAGTAACAGGGCTTGTTCTCAGCGTCGTCGCCGGCCGTTGTAATTACATCGAGCAGAGACTGCACTCGCTTGCCGAAACCGGACCGGCCTATATCATAGATCTCGCGAGTCTTATGCGCGTGGAACTCGTCGACGCAGAAGTAGGAGGGGGCTCCCGAGTCTTTGTTTTCAGTGGTTTTGGACAAAGCCCGCATGAATCCGCCGCGAGTCCGGTGAACCACCGGATTTGATTTCGGGATAATAAGCCTTTTAGCTATGTTTGGGGAAGCCCTTGCTATCTTTTTCGCGTCCCCGAATACGCGCATTGCCTGGCCGCGGTCGACCGCGGCACATTCAACTTCGGGCTCCCGCTCGAATACCGCGAGCTCCGGCTCATAAGGCGGGTAGTAGCAGTCCGCGCACAAATGGTAGAGGCACTTCGCGGCGTTCTCGGTCGACTTGAGGTTGCCGCGGGCGCGCTTGTTGTAACTCACGATGAAGCGCCTTGCGCCCGTCTCCATATGCACCCAGCCGTAGAGGCAGCCCTGGTCGAATATCTGCCACGGCTGCGGCTCTATAGGCTGCCCCTGGTAGACGCCGCGGACCTGAACACATTGTTTGAACCACCGGATTATCCTGTCCGCCCTGGTCGTATCGAAGACATAAGGGAAATCCTTTGTTCCCTGCCGTTTCAGGTCGTCCAGGTGCCGCTGGCAGGCGAGTATCTCGTACTTGCAGCACTTGTCCCGGAGCTTCCCCTGGGTCACCTGCTTTGCGTAAACGGACACCGGATGGTGAAGACCCGACTTCCACCTAGTCGCCAAACAAATCACCGTCCGGGTCGGCCGCCATGGCCGTCTCCGCACGTTTCTGCGCCAGCCGGACTCGCCCCGTCGGTGTGAGCCCGAGTTTATCTGCATACGACAGCAGATTGCGCTCGAGTGTCTGAAGCTTCGCGGTTATGGTGTCCAATTTGGACACAACCTCGAGTATCTTGTCCGGGTCGACATCCTTTTCGGCCAACGTCTCCATCAGCTGGTTTGAAATCGATATCCACTGGTCCCGGCGGGCGAGCATGGAGCAATAGCCGGCGAGCATTTCGCTGTCCAAGTCGTCCAAGATTGCAAGCCCCTCCATGCGCTTGATGATGTCGCGCCAGTATTTGGACGCTGTCTTGTTGTTCTTGATAAACTTGGGCTTCGACAGCTTAGCCTCGCGTCCGCGGTCCGGCAGAACCTCCTGCTCCGCCGCGCTCCTGGCCTCGATTTCAGCCTTTGTCAGGTTTTTGCTCATGTTTTCAAGCGTCCTGGACGGTGTCGGCATAATTGCTCATCTCCTTTCCCTCGAAATTCCCGATTTGCAGTTCCCTCCGTTGCCCTTCCCGCGCCGGCAGGGGCCCCAAAAATCCTGATGGGGGAATTTTTCTCGCGTCCGAGTCGGCCCACGGTTTTATGTCAAACCAGAGAAATTTTCTCGGGGTGGGGGGAGGGTCCGGGAAATCCTTCGGATTTCCTCACACACGTGCGCCCCCGCGTGCTCTTGCGCGTGTGGCCGTGCGCGCAGGCGCGCGGACGTAGCTTCAGCGCTCTCGGCGCGCATCAAATCTGGGCGATTTTTGAACGTCTTTCGTTCAACTCCCGCATGGTTTTTGCGTTGTGGTGATACTCGCAGAGGCTTTGAAAATTCGATGGGTCAATAAACAGCCCCCAATCACCGCGATGAGGAACAATATGGTCGACGACGTTGGCCCGGACTCTCTTGCCTTCTTTAGCGCACTCTCGGCAAAAAGGCTCTCGAAGAAGCTGCCTCGGCCGGAGTTCTTCCTTCCACAGCTTCGTCTCATACATCCAATGCCAGTCGGTACTCTCCTTCCGCTCCTGCGGCTTTGGCTTATGCTTCTCACACCAGCCCTCACGAGTAACCTCCGCGCATCCCGGATGTCTGCACGGTCTCAGCGGCTTGCTGGCCATACGTTCTTACCTCCCGGCCAAAAAACAAAGCCGGGACCAATCACCGCACCCATCAGGGTTTGGTCATTGGCCCCGGCTCTCAAAGCACTGGCCCATTTTGATGTCCACCGAGTATTCGGTTTTACAGCGCCGGCAGTATATTATCAGCTTCTCGGCTCTGGTATCCTGCCTGACCTGCATCAGCTTCGCGCGGCAGGTCGGGCAGCGGACAAATCCATCTATCACTGGCAAAATTTTACCACAACATCTTGTGCTTTTCAAGCTTTTTACCCCCAAATGCCTGAATTAATCAGAAAATATACATTGTTCCAAGGCTGAAAATTTATTGGCTCTATTTTCTTTTTTGCTTCGGCCTTACCCGTACAGCCTTGGGTTCTTCCGGCAAAAGATATTCGATGTAGCAGAATCGCCCCCATTCGTTCTCTATTGATTCTCTATATAAAACGTACGCATTAACCGGCGGCTCCAATCGCATATTGCCGTCCACCCAAACAGTTGGGGAAACCTCCGGCTTTTTCAGATTCAGCGAAGGCACCCAGGTCCTTGCTCCCACCTTTATATGGCCATACTCCCTGACCTCCTTGGTGAGGTACTTGGCGAGCTCCTCGTAGCCGAAAGTGTCTATCGGCGCAATATGGATGTCGGTGCCATAATTCCAAAGCTTATATATCACTTCATAATCGGCGCCGGTTCCGTTGAGAACAATATGATGGTGTATTCGGCCGTCGCCGTGCTTATCTTCAATGCAATAGATATATTTGAGTTCTTCGCCCTTAGAGCGGCGATAAGCCCTCAGCTGCGCTAAAAACTTTTTGAGCAGCTTCCGGGCTTCCTCTCGGTCCCGAGGCAGGTGGTCGACGTCATATGTAAGCGTGACCATAATGTCTTTGAAATCGAAATTGGCGGCCAATGTCATCTTTAGCTTCTGCCAACTGTACTTGTCGTTCAACCGCTGCCTGGCGGCGCTGCTGCACTTAGATTTTTCGGCTCTTGCTTTGGGTGTGTCATTAGGAAATGGCGACGACCACAATGCCTCTCTTACCAGCCGCCCGGCTTTTATTCTTTTGAACCGTTGCTTGGCCACAGGGGCCGTCTCCTCCTTTACGGCCCCTAGGGCTCTATGGTTATAATGATTGGGGTGATTAAATGAAAATTGACTCTCTCGAGCAATGGGCGCGTCTATCCTCCAAGCTTGCCGAGGAAGGATATATGCTCTGGCAATGGCAGTCCAAGTATGACGAGCCCGAGGGCTTCCATGCCCATTTCGGCGCTTCCGGGAAACCGGATATTGAAGTCATCACGTTTTCTAAAGAAGTCCAGGAAGCGATTGTCAACTATCGATAAAACCGAAACTTATCTCAACAATGAGCTCGGCTGCTTTGTTATGCCGCAGACCGGGCAAATATAGTCTGACGGCTTCATAGTGCCAGCTTCCAGCTCTTTCAGCGCTCGCTCGAAAAACATGCGCAGCTTTGTTTCTCTATCTAGCTCCATCTTCAACCTCTCCACCTCGTCATGCAAGGTAGGTGGTGGAGAAGGCGGTGGTGTCGGCTTCTTCGGAGGCCTTGATTTCGGCATTTATACTCACTTCCTTCTCACGGTCTTCTTTCATAATTTTGACTTTCATCACGCACAAATATGAAGTCTTCGTCCTCCATACGCCTATAGCAATAATCACACCCGAGACTATTAATTATTGGGCAATGCATATAACCGTCTTGATATATCTCAACTGTAGCGAGAATACATTGTTTTACCTTGGAGCCAGTATATTCGACAAACTTCATACCATCCGGGCAAGGTTTACTTCCTACCCATTGGTTTGCGCAACGGTGGGATTTAAAGAAAATGCAGCTAAAGCATTTAATCGGTTTTCGGCTTTCCCATTTTTCGAATAGAGACATTTGCCCCGGCAAGCTATTCATTTCGCTGCGACGTCACTCCTTCGGGGTTTCGTCCCATGTCCGGCCGTCCAACATACGGCCGGCTTTCTTTTTGCCTACTTTAGTCATCATTCCGTCATCCTGGCCATCAAGAGATATGACTGATACTGGTTTCTGAAGTCCAGAATAATTGTCGCAGGGCGCAAAATCCCCCCAGCTCTTGAAAAAGAACGGCACGCCCGCCTCCTGGCACTGGTCTCTTAGTGACCGGACCCAACGCGGGTGCATCGGCCTTGCTCCAGGCCCCGTCTCCCCACCGCAGATTACCCAGTCAACCTGCTCAATGTATGTATGCCTTGGGCCTTCGCCGCCAAATGCCCTTCGTAGTTCTATTGGTCCTAACATCGGTTCAATGCTCACAAACCGCACCGCTGCCGGTATTTGCAGCAATATCGGTATTCGCTCCTCGGCGCGCTGCTGGTTTTCTGTCGTCACTCCGAGCCAGACATTTTTCCATGGAATGCCCCAGTCCTGATAATCAAGGCTGCATATAAACTGCTTGGCTCTTTCCGGACGCTTTGTTAAGATAATGAAAGTATGATGGCGCACCGAAATATGGGTTATGAAGCTGAAAATACAAAAAAGAAAATCATCAGGTACGTAGGGGTGAAATAAATCCCCCATGCTGCATACAAACACCTTCCGTGGTTCCTTCCACTTCAAAGGCTCAAAAAGCCTTTCGGGGTGTAGCGTTACCCGGAATGGTTCATCCGCGGGATAGCCGCACCGGCCGGCAAGCCTTTTTGCCATGCGTGCTGCATAGCAATGTTCGCAGGCTTCCGATATTGGTGTGCAACCGGTGACCGGATTCCAGCTATATTCGGTCCATTCAATCCTTGACTGTGCCATCGTCTACTCCTTTCTCCCAAATCCCCTCCGGGAGCGGCGGGCAGGGCATCCAGTACCTTACCTCCGGCGTCATTTGAATTCGGGCAATGGGGTGCTGCCACTCGGAACCGTTCCAGTAATAGAGCTTTCCGCCATTTTCAGAAAGCGTCCAGTACATGCCGGGCTCCTGCGGATTGCCGAACCGCCAGACCTCGGCCCTCCTGCCCGGGTCGTCCGTCTTGCAGAAGAGATATTCCAGCGAGACGCCAAATAACTCTGCAAGGTCAGCAATCTTTTGCGGAAGTACCCCCGTGTACGGGGTATCAGCATAGATGGAGAGCTTCTCTTCGCCATTCTCGCGCTTAATATAGTCTTCTTCTTGACAATTTTTGAAATAAGAGTCGCTGTAATATTGGCCTAGTATTTTTATGGCCTCTTCAAGGCTGACGCCGGCAGCGCGGCGGGCCTCGCCGAAGCGAATCCATAGCTCGCGGATATGTTCAATCTTTGCTTCTTCCTCAGCCTTTTTCTTCTCTCTCTCAGCTTTGTTTTCGGCACGCTGCTTCCGCTTCTCTTCCTGCACCTCATCCCGCAGCTTAGGGCAGACGGCTTTACAGCTTAGCATTTGACTGCATTTTTTGCAGCAGCCGCTACATGCAGTTTGGTAACCGTTGTACTCTATGTACCTATCCCACATGGCCTCCCTGTTGGTGCAGGGGTTTCCGTCAGTACATTTAATGGCGAATATCTTTTTATGATTATCATGGAAGGCCTGCACCTTCCATTCTGGCAGATACTTCATGTCTTTTTCGACATAAGCCTTGTGGATAAGCTTCTGCAGTTCATCAGTTTCCTTTGCCAGAGCGTAGGCGACCGACTCGTTTATTTCGCCCTTCTCGTAGAGCTCTTTAAATTCCGGGACCAGTTTGTCCTTTATCACCTTGAGCCTTGCTATCCTTGAGGCGGACACCTTGCAGGCCTCGGCGACATAGTCGCGCATCCGGCCCGGGAACTCGTATCCCTGTTCCTTCAGTTGGTATAGAAGCATCTCGACGCGCTCGACCTGCTTTGCCTTCTCCGCCGAGGACAGCACTCTGTTGTCGCTGTTGGCGCGGATAAGCGCGAGCTCGGCCTGCAGCTCGTTGTCGTACCTGTTGACGAGGCAGGGAATATACCCGGCGGCGATGTCGGACGCGAACAGCTTGCCCTCCCGAATAGGCAGCTTCTCCGCAATTATCTTCTTTAACGCCTCGAAGCGGCGATGCCCCGAGATTATCTCATAGTAGCCCTCGGCCTTTTTGTTGACTATCAGCGGCGCCTGAAGTCCGTCCATAAGGATGGCGTCGATAAGCCCGTCCAAGTCGCAAATATCGTAGAAATTTTTGTCGTTGGGATGTATCTGCTCCGCCGGTATCAGCTCAACCGTTCCGCTGTTTCCGGCGTTTACGTCGCCGATAATGGCCGAAAGGTCAAAACCGGCCTTTTTAGCCACGCTTCACACCCCCCGACAGGTATTCCTCAACGAATTTCCGATAATCAATCCCGGCGCCGCTATGCGGGCTGTAGAAGCGAAGAGGTTCCTGCGCGAAGGTCATGCCGTCGACCCTGCTGGAGCGACGAATTACGGTAAAGAACACCGGCAGGGAACTGCGGCGCAGCTGTTTCTCAGCCTCGGCGATGTTATCGTCCCTGTACCACATGGTTATAAGGCAGCCGGCAACGCGAAGCCTTGGGTATAGTTTCCGCATGTTAGCCACCTGGCGCATAAGATTGGCCATACCGCGCAGGGAGAAGGCGTCGAGCTTAATAGGAATGATGACATCGTCGGCGGCCACCAGCGCCGCGGCCGAGGCCGCGCTGAACGCCGGCGGGCAGTTGATGATTATGTAGTCATATTTATCCTCCTCGGCGGCCGCCGCGGCTAATTCCTTTATCGCGCCGGTGCGGACCTTTTTCGATTCAATCTTGGACAGGTCCAAGTCCATCAGCGCGTCACTGGCGGGAAGAATATCAAGGTTTTCGTAATCCGTGCGCTGAATCGCCGAATAGACCGAAAAATCGAAGCTGTAGTCGTACCTAAGTATTTCGGCGAGGCTGCAGATGGTGGAATCCGCGCCGAAAAAGTCGGTTGCGTTGCACTGGCTGTCGGCGTCTATCAGCAGTACCCACTGCTGATGCTCGCTTGCCAGTATTGCGGCGGTGTTGATGGCTGTGACCGTCTTCCCCACCCCGCCTTTCAGGTTCACGATAGCAATTGTTCTCATGTGTGATGGCTCCTTCTGTCATAGTTTTTTAGTATGTAACCGATTTCATCGGCCAACGGCCGCTGTGCTCTTATTTGCAGGGAGGTTATTGTTCTTGCGCCAGTTGTAAACCGACGCTGCGCTTATCCCGCAAGCTTTACCAATAGCGGGGTCCGATAAACCCTGCCGGTATAGCTCAAGCGCTTTTCTGGTGTCGAAAGTATATCTGCGCTTGCGCTTTTTCAGCCTCTTGCGCAGTATGGGGAGCCCGGAGACAACGTCGATTTCGGCCGGGTGCTTCTCGGGCTTTTTAAGGGCCGTATGCTCGGTGCATCCCTGCCCGCCCGGGCAGGGGCGGCGGTGCCCTGTAATAAGGAAGTAATCGCAGGAGGGTGTGGCTCTGCTCATATAATCGCAGCCTCCCATGCTTCGACAATATTCAAGGTAGGAGTCTTCAGCTTTGCTTGCCATTCTCATCACTCCCCGTCCTCAGAACTTCTAACAGAGCCTCCGCCACCTCTATGTGGTAATCCTTAAGGGCTTTGTCGCATATCTTAGCCAAGGCGATATGCCGAGCTATCTCGGCGTCAATCAGCCTTTTCTGTCTTTCGGTCATAATCTGCGCCCCCTTAGAATGGGATGTCTGTATCATCGTCCAAGTCAGTAAACTCCATCTGCTTGGGTTCCGTTTCCTTTTCGGCCCTCTCCTTCGCCTTAATCTCGGCGTTTATCCGGCTGAGTTCTGCGGCAAGCGAGGGCTTGACCGGCATCAGCGTCTGCGTGGCGCCGTCAAACTGCAGCTCGAGCTTTAGCTTTTCGCCCTCCTTGTTTTTAGCAACCTTGAGTATTCTGTTGGACCTATTGTCATTGATGTCAACCGGCCATAGGAGCATGGCGACGTCGGCGTCCTGTTCAATCTGGCCCGACTCGCGGAAGGAGGCCATTGTGGGCGGCTGAGGCTTGCCCTTGGACTTGTCCGGTCGTGAAAGCTGCGCAAGGGCGATTACGGTTATGCCGTGGTGCTGGGCCATAGTATGGAGGTCCTTCGATATGTTTGTGACCTCCTCATACCGGTCCTTTCCCCTCGACACGACCAGCTGCAGGTAGTCGACAAAGATAACCTGATATCTCTGATTAAGCGACAGGGCCTGGATGTCGCGGACCGTCATGCCAGCAGCGTTGATAAAGTCAAGCTGCAGCTTGCTCAGTTCCGCCGCTGCGGTGCTTATTGCCTTCCACTGGTCCTCGCTCAGCGCGCGCCGCTTAATATCGGGGAGAGGCATTTTCGCCATATGCGCCATAAGGCGGTCGGATAGCTTGCGGAAATTGGTTTCTAACGAAAAATACCCTACCCGGTACTTTGCCGCCATTCCGACCGCGAACTGCAGCGACAGGAGCGTCTTGCCGCTTGATGGATAGCCGCCAATTATGACGAAGTCGCCCATCTCCACAAAGAGCCCTTCGTCCAGCGCCTTGATACCCCATTTCAGGTACTTGGGCTTCTCTTTCTCTTTTAAGCGCCTGTAAAATTCCGAGGCCGCCTCGGCTGCAGCAATAAGCTCGATTTTATTACGGCTCACCATCAGCGCGTTAATGTCGTCGATAATCTTGTTGGCGGCCTCCATGTCCTGGGCTTCCGCAAGGCTAATGCCCCGGCGCTGGACCTCAAACAGCCTGCTCTGCTCCAGCAGTAAATCGCAGTAATACAGCACGTCCTCCGTATAGTATTTGAGCACCTCGTCAATTGCGACCTCGTAGTCCTCGCCGGCCTCGGCCAGAACGGTAACCGGGTCAATCGGCGCGCCGGCAAAGTGCAGCTTGCTAATCGCGCTGAATAGGCCGCGGGTGGCCACGCTGTCAAAATGCCTGGGCTGCAGCTTGGTCATTACTTCGCCGACGCAGGCAGGATTTCTGAGCATGGTCCCGAGAATGGTGTAGCGGACGCGGTTGAGGTTGTTTTCATCGACCATCAAATTACCTCCTCGTCCTCCGCCCAGCTGCCGCAACCGTCCGAAACAATTTGCTTCGGCGGGGCCTTGATTTCATCCTCAAAGCGGCGCTGATTAAGCCAGGTCGAGGCGTACGGGATGCCTATTCCGCGCTGCCACTCTTCGGAGGCCATCTGCCTCTTGAGGGCAATGGCCATTTGGTCTATAAGCTCGTCGCTCGGCTTTAGCTTGTCCCAGGCTCTAATCGCAGCCTGCTTAGCCTCGCCACGCGGATAATATCTCCAGAACTTCTCGAAACGCTCCGGTTTCCAATCAGGAGCCTTTTTGGGTTCCCTGCGCTGACGTCCCCCTTGGGGGACTATAGGGGGTATATTGTTAATATTATTTGTATTATTCTCCTCCCGATTTTTCGGGAGAGGACTCTCCTGATTTTTCGGGGGAGGTGTCTCCCGATTTTTCGGGAGAGGGGTATCCGGATTTTTCGGGAGAGGTATGTCGTCTAAGGATACGGGCTTGTCGACCCATATCCTGCGCTCCTTGACCTCGTTTTTTTCATCGCGGATTATTTCGACGAAAATGTGACCCCGACGTGCAAGCGAGCTTATCAGCTCGCTTATTGTCTTAATTGTCAGGTTGTATAGCTTTGCAAAATACTCATTCGGTGCCCAACAATAGCCGGTAGCATCGGCCAGAGCGCATATCTCCGCATAGAGAAGCTTTGCGTTCGGCCGAAGCTCCTTGTCATATCTCACCCGAGCAGGAAGCACCGTCCAGTATGCGGGCTTGCGTTCTTCAGGCATTAAAACGCCCCCTTGCAATTACTGGTACAATGCTGTATAATATATTTGTTCTCATGTGGTGTATGGCCACAGGCCCTTGCAGATGTACCCGCATCTGCAGGGGCTTTTTCTTTATGTAGCTGCTTCATTTGCGGTCGCCTCCCTTTTTGCTGTAGAGCATTTCAAAATAGGCCTTATTCGCACGTGCGGCTATGGATAGAATATCTTCGTAGACTTCCCTCTCGACCTCATCGATTTTTCCATCGGCGACCATGCGCAGGAGCGTGCGGTCGACTTTTTTATCGATTAATTCAAGCAAGCAGCATATGTACTCGGCCGCAGCCTCGGATAAAGGCCGCCCGACCTCGAACTCCGGGAGTAAATGGTTAAGGGCATTGGTCTGCTCCCTGAGATACACTCCCGGCAGCCAGGGCGCGTCAAGGCATACCTGCAGCGTATCGAGCGCCTCAAGAGACGCTATCCTTGCGCCGCTCTCCCAGGCGCGGATACTGTCGACAGAATATCCGGCGCGTTCGGCCAGTGCTTCTTGGGTTAAACCTTTACAAATTCTCGCTCTTTGAATCGCATTTGGCTTATTTTGGTACATGGAAAAACCTCCTAATCTGGAGTATGATAAACTCGCAGGAAAATAGGCTTGTCCTAATTTGTTCCGAGCGCCGCCCTCGGCGACAGCTCTCTGTCAGGACACCTGTTTTTCGAGCCTTTCCAACTTTCTGCGCTCTTCTATCTCTTTGCGGCGATGAAAATAATAGATTTCGGACATTCGCCGCTTTATCTCCTCGTATTCCTCCCGAGTTTTTACAACATAATCATCATGGATTACGATGCGGCAGTCGCCGCTCATGTAGTCAGCTATTATCGCCACTTCATCCGCCCCCTTTTAACTTGGTAGTAAATGATATGCGCCGGGGCTTTCCCATTTGTCAGCAGGCTTCGGTTATTTCCTGCATAGTGATGGAGCCGTCTTTGTGATAAGTTACCAGATAATGATTTTGGGCGCGATAAGTCAGCCTAACATGGCTTCTGTCCAAGAAGGCAATACCAGAAAGCCTTGCGCAATCCACGTTTTCCCTTATCCACCGCAAAATGCGTTGCTGTTCAATGGTCTGGCCTTGCGACATTAGTGATTTGGGCAACGGTTTCATTTCTTGTTCTCCTTCCTTATGCTGTTTCAGCACATGAATCAGACGGACTCTTATACAGGTCATCGATTGTACAGCCAAGTATTTCGGCTAAAAGCGGAAGCTTATCGCTTGGTACTTTACGCACCCCTGCTTCCCACATGGCTACAATTGACGGGGTATTGTAACCCAAAACCTCAGAAAGCTGCGCTTGTGTTAGTCCTTTCTGCACGCGCAGCCTTTTAATGTTATCTTTCAAGCATTTACCCCCTTCCTGTTATTGGTTTCACATTACGTGAGATAAATATATATCACTTCGTGAGATATGTCAAGAGCAAATCAACATTTCGTGAGAATTATTATATTTGCTTGTGTCGTTTCACTGATTGTGATATTTTTCATTTAATGGAAGGAGCGTGTTAAGTTGTTTGCCGACAAACTTCGTGAATTAAGAAAAGCTAAAGGATTAACCCAGCCTGAGTTCGCCAAGGCATTTAATGTCGCATTTGGAACCGTATCAATGTGGGAAACAGGCAAACGACAGCCCGACTTTCAGACACTGACAAGATTGGCTGAGTTTTTCGGGGTTACTACTGATTACTTACTAGACCGTGAAAATAACAAAAGCTCCGCCGCCACGGAGCTTAAAGATGTATATTTCAACTTTGCCAAACGAGCCCAGGACAACGGCCTCGACCCGGAAGATATTGAAATGATTCTAACTCTGGTTGAGAGGATGAAAAAGAAAAAGTCCGATGACCAAAAAGGAACTTTATGATAGAGTCGAACAAATTCGCGAGCGTATGGGCATAAAGCCGGAGCACTATCCTTTAGACTCCGTTAACATATGCGACAGGGTGAAATCGCTAACGGTAGATTATCTGCCGTTCAAAACTCCCGGGCTGCAAGGCGTGATACTGCTTCAGAGAGACTGCGACAGCCTAATAATCCTTAATTCCAAGCGAAACCGGGTCGAGCAGAATTTTTATTGCGCTCACGAATTGGCACATTTCATACTACATAGAAATCATCCCTCCCAAAGCTTCCAGTGCTTTGACAGAATCAGGGACAAGCAGAACGCATTTCAGGAGTGGCAGGCTAACGAATGGGCTGCCGAATTTTTGGTCCCATATCGGCTTTTCATTCCGGAGCTCTTTAAAAGACTGGATTGGAACCTGCCTCCTGAAGTCGACTTCTATCCTCCTGTCGCTGATGACAGATTTCCTCTGATACGACAGGAGCTGGCTAGATTGTTCGGGGTTTCCGAGCGTGTTATCCGTAACCGCATAGAATCGCTTAAATTCGAAATCTTGCAGCATTACTACGGAGAAGATATATCCGAAATCAGGGTATTATCACTTACCCAGCAGCAGAAACGCGGCATAAAGGTATTATCTATGAATGAACCTGAAAAGCCTTTTAAGCTTAATAGAAAAGCTCTAGACATTATCTGAACTTATTAATTCGATAAGGGGATAGAGATTATGAAAAAATTGAGCTGTATTGTTTTTTCTTTGCTGCTGATTGCTTTATTAGCCGCCTGCGGAAAAACAACGACCCCTACGCCTTCGCAAACTCCGGAAAGTATGCCAACACCTTCCCCAGAAACTGCTGAACCTCTATCTAACTCGATAGGTAATCTTGAAGATATAAAAGTCACCTATGAAACAGATAATGCGCTAAATCACGCAATTGTGACTGTAAAAAACGGCGGACCCTACACATTCACGGGAGATATCCATGTGTATTTCTATGATTCCAATAATAAGCAAGTAGGATATGACATGATAATTATCGAAAATTTAAAGGCTGATAATTCAACATATGCCAGGATAAACTTAAGCAAAACACCAGTAGCATCTTTTAATTATCGTTATGCACAAGGTTATTCATTCACCGAGGAAGCTCCTGCGAGTGAGGGAACCCTAGATGAAGAACTTTCAGCAGAACTCGCTGAAACGATGAATAAGAACTTTGGAAACGCATATGGTAATCCAACATCCTGGTATAAATACATAGATAAAATTGAGGTGTATAATGGTGCAGGATATAATTACGCGATTATTGTTGTAAACTCTACTGACACTGAAATAGTAGACCGCATCGGAAATATAATTATCGGCAATTACTCTCAGAAGTACAACCAACACTTCAATTTGTCGAGGGTAATTGTCCAAGACAGCTCCGGGACAGTATTATTCGAAAAGGCTGCATAATAACTAGCGGTGTCCAATTTGGACACAATCCTGGGCAAGGAGGCCTATGCTCTTTGTATTGCATATACCTAAGAAAATCGCGTGCGGACCTTGAGCTTGAAGCAAAAGGCGAACTTGAGACTCTTGCGCGCCATCGGGCCACTCTGCTGGAATATGCAAAAAAGCACGGCCTTGCCATAGGTGCAATCTATGAGGAGATTGTATCGGGCGAGACCATCGAAGCCCGCCCGGTCGTCCAGCGCCTGCTGAAGGAAGTGGAGCAAGGCGCCTGGGAGGGCGTGCTCGTCATGGAAATCGAGCGTCTTGCACGTGGAGACACAATCGACCAGGGATTTGTAGCCCGGGCCTTTCAGATTGGCAAAGCCAAAATTGTTACGCCCATCAAAACTTACGACCCCGAGAACGAGTTTGACGAAGAATACTTCGAGTTCGGTCTATTTATGTCCCGGCGTGAGTACAAGACTATCAACCGCCGCATCCAGCGCGGCCGTATCGCGTCGGCAAAGGAAGGCAAGTATTTAGGTGCCGAGCCTCCATACGGATACGACAAGGTGCGCATCAAGGGCGACAAGGGCTATACTCTGAGCCCTAACGAGCAAGAGGCCCCTGCCGTGCGCTATATTTTCGAACGCTATATTTCCGGAGCTGGAATGCCGACAATCGCGCGCGAGCTCGACGCGATGGGGATTAAGCCACGGCATGGAGCCATCTGGAATAAAGAGACTATCGGCGATATTCTGGAGAATCCTGTTTACATTGGGAAGATACGCTGGAGCTACAAAGCCGAAAAAAAGTATGTCAAGGACGGCAAGGTTCTGAAGCGCCGGACCGTTAATGATAATCCGATATATGTCGATGGATTGCATCCTCCGCTTGTCTCTGAGGAACAGTTTAAACTGGCCGCGAAGATACGCGAGCAAAATAGACTGAGAAGCTTCGGCAAAAAGACTCCCGGCAGAACTCTGCAAAATCCGCTCTCAGGATTGATATACTGCGCTGAATGCGGCCAACTGATGAAGCGTATGGCGCCGTGCAGCCGAAACCCATATGCTTCTATAAGATGCCTCAACCCCTATTGCAAGAATGTTGCGGCTCCTTTATATCTTGTGGAGTCTAAATTGATTGAGACAGTGTCCGCGTGGCTGCAAAATATCCAGCTTAAGATGCCGGAAGAAAACACGCTGCAGAGTGAAACTGAAGCCCTCCGGCAGGCTCTTAGGACGGCGGAAAACGAACTGGAAAAGCTGCAGGCTCAGCTGGCCAGGACCTATGACCTGCTCGAACAAGGCATCTATACGACCGAGCTCTTCTTAACGCGAAATAAGGAACTCTCGGAGAGAATATCGGCAAGCCAAGCCAAAATCGAGGAGATAAAAAAGCAGCTGGACGAAATGGGCTGCAATGAGAAGTTGACCGAACAGCTGCCTAAGATGATAAACGCTCTTAACGCCTACTCGGAGGCCACCACAGCCGAAGAGAAAAATCTTCTGCTTAAGCAAATAATCGCCCGCGTCGAGTACCGCAAAACGACTCAAAATCACCGCGGGCAGCGAGATAATGCAAACTTTGAGCTCCACATATTCCCCAGAATAGCAGGTCAGTCCAGGATTGACGCATAAAATTACTGTTATCTTGCAGGCGCGTATACAT
>ENA-UPAD01001115-UPAD01001115.1-bioreactor-metagenome-genome-assembly--contig:-NODE-1115-length-31072-cov-11.021117_pt1 | contig 31072 bp, 21 predicted proteins | sample MGYA00238179_ERZ772710 | MGnify/ENA primary metagenome ERZ772710 (study PRJEB29004, sample SAMN07631245) | bioreactor metagenome | isolation source: Switchgrass digestor | place: USA: Dartmouth...
TGATGTGCTTCCACTTCTATTTCATTAACATTATGATTATTAGCATTACCTTCAACAATACCTTTAGCAGTAAACACATTAAACACTGTCATTAATATTACTTTTATATCCATCAATAAACTTATATTTGCTGCATATTCTCCGTCAAGCCTTGCCTTTATTTCTGTCGGCAGCTCATCTCTGCCGTTTACCTGAGCCCATCCGGTTAATCCCGGTAGAATATCGTTAGCGCCGTACTTGTCCCTTTCCTCTACGAGATCAAACTGATTCCATAATGCAGGGCGCGGGCCTACGATGCTCATTTCACCCTTGATTATATTTATGAGCTGAGGCAATTCATCCAAACTGGATTTTCTCAAAACCTTACCCACTTTGGTAATATAATTCTCTGCTTTTATAAGTTTATGAGTAGGAATATCAGACGGAGCCGTCGTTTTCATTGTTCTGAATTTGTAAATATAGAATTCCTTTTTATTTTTGCCGACACGTTTTTGCTTGAAAAGAACAGGTCCTTCTGATTCAGCTTTAACAATAACTGCTACTAAAACCAGATATGGAAATAAGAAAACTAACGCTATTGATGACAGGACAATATCAAGTATGCGTTTGAAATAATTATACATGCACATTAGTATTTCCCCCATCTAACTAAACTGAAGTAAATTCATCATAAATCATATCTTTTGTATGTTTTTGTGTTTAGGATTTTTTTATTATTTCATTTGGATTCCAATTGCATGATAATTAATAAGTTATTTAGTTTTTGTAATCAACACATTTTGCTTTGTATATTGTGTTTTATTTGCTTACATATCTGCTACATCATAATTTTTCTGGTTTTGTACTTAACCAGCAAAGGTAGACTCTATTATCTCCTCTTCTATTTATGGGCCGAAACACCATAAATGTCTGCAGGATGCTTCTTTCGTAAAATTCAGCAATATTTTATATAACAAATACTGACACTGATATTATAGCCTCATTTTTACAATTTTTCAACACTTTTTTACAGATTAATAAAAAATACTAATTTTATATACATTAATATTGATATATCATGTTAATTTTATTTATTACACATAAATATAATTATAAATTTTATGCATTTTTCAGCATATTTTCTTTATCATATTCACTACTAAAGCTATATGTATCAAGAACTTCTGCCATTGCTTTTTTAAACTCCGTCGGCTCACATTCGCTGTTTTCAAGTTTTTTAACCATCATCATTACCTCTTCAAATGTCAATTCCAAAGGACGACCGACAAATATACTTCCATGCTCAGTAGCCGTTATTCCTTCTTCATCCATCAGAAGTTCCTCATGTAATTTTTCCCCTGGCCTAAGTCCTGTGTATACAATTTTGATATCTTCATCCGGTTCAAAACCTGACAACCTTATCATATCCCTTGCAAGGTCAGCTATTTTTACCGGCTCACCCATGTCTAATATGAATATTTCACCGCCTTTAGCCATTGCTCCCGCCTGGATAACCAGACTAACTGCTTCAGGTATTGTCATAAAAAACCTTGTAACTTCTGGATGTGTGACAGTTACAGGCCCCCCTGCAGCTATCTGTTTTTTAAAAACAGGTACAACACTGCCGTTACTTCCTAATACATTTCCGAACCTTACTGCGACAAATTCCGTTTTACTTATCTTATTCAAAGACTGAATAACCATTTCTGCCAGCCTTTTTGTTGCACCCATTATGTTGGTTGGGTTAACAGCTTTATCTGTAGAAATGAGGACAAATCTTTTAGTTCCGTATTTATCAGCACATTTAGCAGTATTAAGTGTTCCTATGGCATTGTTTTTAAAGGCTTCTTTTGGGCTGTCCTCCATAAGAGGCACATGCTTATGCGCGGCAGCGTGGAATACAACTCCGGGTCTGTATTTTTCAAATATATAATTCATTCGATCTTCATCCTGTATGGAACCTATAAGTACTTCCAGATCAAGCTTGTCTCTGTGAAGATGTTTTAATTCATTTTGCAGTTCAAATGCGCTGTTTTCATAAATATCAAAAATAATCAGTTTATTCGGATTATATTTAGCTATCTGCCTGCATAGCTCCGAACCTATTGAACCTCCCCCTCCCGTTACAAGAATCACTTCATTTTCAATATATTTGGCAATGCTTGATGTATCTAATTTTATTTCATCTCTTCCGAGCAAATCCTCAAAATTGACATCACGTATATCTTTAACACTTACTTTGCCGTCAATTATCTCATATACACCGGGAAGGGTCTTAAGCTTACATCCTGTCTTCTTGCAAATTCTAATTATCTCAGCAAGCTGTTTTCTGCTGGCTGAAGGAATAGCTATTACGATCTCATCTATTTCATATCTTTCTGCCAGCTCGCATATTTTGTCCCGATTGCCCTTTATCGGTACGCCGTTTAAGCTTGAATTTATTTTTGCCGGATCATCGTCTATGGCTACTACTGGCTTATATGTATTCTGATGGCTTTTTTTAAGCTCCTTTATCAGCATCGATCCTGCCTGCCCTGCTCCAACTATCATTAGCCTCCTGACAGCATTATTATTTCCACGAAAATCGTATTTCAGCTTTTTAATTATTCTGTAACTGAATCTGAATGCACCGCACAGGATAAACAGCAATAAGTATGATATGATAAATACAGATAACGGCATCTTTTTACCAGCCACAAGACTAATAAGAATTGAAATCAGAGTAGCTAAAAAAGTTGCAAGAGCTATCTGTATCAGTTCTTCGATACTTGCATATTTCCATATGCTTTTATATAATCCGGCCAAATAAAATATAAGCATGTCTGCTACCGTATAAGCAGCAAAAGACCATAAAAGGTTATCAAAATATTGCTCTGGAATATTTCCGTCAAATCTGATAAACAACGCGCCAAATAGTGAAATATTAATTAACAGCACATCAAAAATTGCCAGAATTATTTTTTGTTTGTTTATCCTCATTTCCATTAGCTCCTTACAAATCAAGTGAAATCATTGTCTTCCATAACTTTTCATTACTTCCTCTTTTGCTTTGGCCACATCCAATTCTCTCTCCAGCAGTCTCATAGAATATCCATATTTTTTCCCAAGCGCTCTTAATGTTTCCAGATCTTCTTCAGACAACTTTGAAAATAATATTTCACGGGTTTTTTCTATTTCCTCCACCGGTGTATTTAGAAAATAATCTTCTTTAGCAGAGCTAAACAAATATTTAATCTCATCAGCATTTAATTTACTTAAAACAATAAATCCGACTGTGAAAAAGTCTCTGAGGTCAACATCTCCTCCTGCTATGCTTTTAGCTTTTGATTCCGCTTCGTTTATATCTATAGGGATTTGAACAATAGAAGTTGCAACATCTAAAGCAGATTTATCCTGACTATGTCCGTATTCATCATCATTGTTTTTACCATAAGCATCATTATTCTTGTTCATATCAGATGATAATTTATTGCCCGAATTAATAGCTGTGCCACTTTTAATATCATTGCTGTTCTGCTTCATGCTTGAGTTGTTAGATGATGCTGAGTTATCTTTATATTCGGATGAATTAACAGAGTTTTTGTTTGCAGAGCTTGTCCCGGTATTAATATCATATCCTCTTGCCGATGCAATACTGTCTTGTATTGCATTATATACAATGATTATCTTAGATGTCATATGCAGACAAAAAGATATTAATATTGCTATAAAGATAAATTTTATAACCCGTTTTATCATATTTGCAATTCCTCATATTATTGTCGTTAATTATATTGTACTCCGTTGCATGTTTCTGTTCAATACGACAAAACACAACTGCAATTATCTTTTATTAGCTGTTTTGATATTATTGTGACATCTTGCTTGAGCTTTCTGTAGATTGTAAATTCAAACAGATATATTATCAACTGTTAATATATGTTTCCAAATAGTTAACAAATTGTGTTAGTTTATATTGTCAAAAAACTTTATATTCAAATAACACAACAAATTATTATATAAAATAAATTAATAACACAAATGGGGGCTCCGGATATATCCTGAGCCTCCCTAAACTATTATTAATACCATGCTATTTATGTATTTAACATATTGTATTATTTATTTTTTAAGTCGTATAATAATTTGATAACAGCTGCCGCTTCACTGCGTTTTGTATATCCTTTCGGATCAAATATATTGCCGGGCTTGCCGCTTATCAGACCATATTCAACCGCCATTCCGACCGCATTGAGGGCATATCCTGATATATTGCTCTTATCGCTGAACTTAACTTCAGCGGTAAAGTCATCGGCTTCATATTTCAATACTTTTGTCAAAGCGTTCGTAAGCATTACAGCCATATCTTCCCTTGTTATTAAGTCATTTGGACCAAAATTGCCATTTGGATAACCTGAAATCAGTCCATATTTATACGCCGAAGCTATATATGAACTGTACCATTTATCTTTCTCCACATCTGAGAACGGAGATACGGCATTCTCATCATATATCCCCAAAGCAGTGGTCAGAAGTTTGGCAAACTCTGCTCTTGTTACAATTATCTTCAGGTTTATAAGTATATACGGAATCTTTTCCGTTTACTATACCTTTTGAATATAGCACATTTACATATTGTTCGGACCAATGCCCCTTCATATCAGTAAACGAAGGTACCAGGTTCTTAATTATATATTTACTGAAGTGGTTCGTTGTAAATTCAACGCACCCTGTTTCTTTATTATACCTACCCTGCATGTTAATTACTTTTCCGTCATCAGTAAGATAAAGAACAGTAATGCATTCAGGATCTTCACCAGCCTTAAGCTCATAAGGTATGCTGACGCTTATTTCTTTGTCAAATTTAGATAAAGTACTTTTGTTACCGTTTTTATCAGTTAATTCCGCAGTAAAATCATAAACAACACTGCTGGATGTATATATCTTTCTTTGTTCTTCGCTCAGGCTCGCTTCCTGTTCCGGTGTTAATTTAACCTTTTTAGTTTCTATCGATACTGCCGAAGCATCTTTTACTTCTGACGCAAAATCCGGCTCCATCTTAAGTGTAGCTACATCAGAAGCTATCTCAACACTAGTGAGGCCGTTGCTTATGGCTGCATTAAAGATTTTACCCGGTATTGAAGATTTAACGCTGTCAACCTCTGAATCAGCCTCTACATCAAGAACCAGCTTTTTCTCAATATTTAAGCCCAGGCCTTCTGCATTGTCCTTGACAGCATCTGCAGTCTGCGCGATCAGTTCAGCTTTCTTAACAAGCAGTTCTGCCTCATCTTCATCTATTTCTGCATTTGCTGTCCCGTTATCTACTGATACATCTACCTTCCTGGTTGTAAGCTTATTTATAGTTTTTTCAGCTACAGTGGCTGCTGCTTCTTTCATTTTTGCCCTGTCAGCCTCATCAACGTAACCGTTGGCTGCAAATGAAACCGTTGTACTGATAATATCCTTTGTTAAATCCGAAAGAGTTTCGTCAGAGCTCATAGCTTCAACAATCTTTTCCGTACTCTTTATGAGATTAGCAGTAGAAGCTGCCGCTGCCTTTGCTACTTCCGCATTTGTGTTGCCTACCATCTTATTAGTATTTTCAATAAGTGAAGTTATAAGCTTTGCTGTTGAAGCCGCCTGTTCAGGTGACTTGATATTGCCCACAGCCTTGCTTACCGAGTCAACGATCTTTGCTGCAGCTTCACCTAAGTATTTTTTCTGGCTGTTGTCGCTCAGACTCTGCAGTAACTTAGCTGCGCTGTCCATCAAATTTGCCGCAGAGTCAATCGCTTTTGCTGATGCTTCTTCACCTGAAATTTTTCCAATATTCTGGTCTATTGCATCAAGAGCTTTATTGACAGTTACAACCAGACTGCTTACTGTTGAACTGTCACCTGCTATTTTTACTATATTAGATAAATTGTTCAGCAATGATGTTACATTTTCTATGGCAGTAGTTATATTTTCCTGGTCCTTTACAGTAGTTGATGCAGCAATAATCGCCTCAGTAGTTTGCAATATACTGTTTATAAGTTTGCTCTTTTCCTGAGCATCAGTTACTTTAGTCATTGCTTCAGTTACAGACAGGATAATATCAGTTGATGCTTTGATATTTTCAGCAGTTGTTTTTTCGTTATTTGCCGCAATATTTTGCTTTAAAGCATCCAATCCTTTTGTAACAGCTTCTGTGTTGCTGATTGTACCACCGCTGATCACATCTTTGATTTCATCCAAAACATTATTTAATTTATCATTATCCTGCTCGCCGGTTTCACCGGGCTCTGTAGTCCCCGGTACATCCGTACCCGGAGTTGGAGGAATAATTCCTCCGGAGCCGCCGCTCGGACTGGGCAGCTTCATCTCATCGCTTATTACGCTTCCAATACCTGCTGAACTGAATGATATTTGTGCTGTTACATTCTCACTCATAGCTGCTGCCTTTAAGTCAGTAAAAATTGCAATTCCATTTGTAACCGTTACTTCTGTAGTTCCATTAAGCACCCATAAACCTGAATCATATTTCATTGCTGTTACTTTAGTAGTATTATCATTCGTACAGACATTGCCAAATCTATCGATTAAAGCAACTCTCGGCTGCTGCAGCAGTACTCCTCCATATACGGAAGGCGGTAACGGCTGTTGCTCAATCACCATTGATACAGCTTTGCCGGGATTTACTTTTATATTCAATGTATTAGTAGCGGGGGTAGCTACTCCGGATATGCTAAAACTGATTCTTTGATCAGTAGCCTTGTTAAGTATAAGACTTACGGTAGCTGTACCGCCTGTAAAATTAACATCCTCTTCTTTACTGGAAGATGTCAGACTATTTCCGTTAAAGCTGCCATAACTGTTATCAGGAGCCTTCTCTATACCTGAAACAGTAACCTTCTTTAATCCATTGAAACTTGTATCAATATTCCCATTAGAATCTTTTACTGTTAATGTTATGCTATTGTCAGTTCCTGCAGTAACTACAGTTGCTGCTGCAGCTGCTGCCGCAGTATATGCAGGAACAGGCGTCGATGCACCGGTTTGAAGCAATCCAAACATATCAAGCAAGCTTAATATTTCCTGAGGGTCAATATTGTATACCGGTATGTTTGCATTTAGTCTCTCTGCAACTAATATCATCTGCGCATCTATCACCATTGCAGCAGCTTCTTTTAACGCAGGAGTAAATGTACCGGTTGTGTTCAGGGAGTTTACCAGATTTGTTCCCAGATTATCAGCCGGTGCAAAAGCATTATTCGTATATTTTAAAATAGGCAGTCGTTTTGAATATATTGCCGCATAGACATCTCCACTTGTAGCTGTTGAGCTTAGCCCCAGTATCTGCTTTATTTCACTGCTGTTTGCAAGAACTGCAAATTGATTATATAAAGGCATTATTAAACCTTTATTTGCAATGATTTTACTTATTAGAAGCTTAACTGAAGCTGCCGAAATTTTGCCTGGAACATTCGCAGCTTCATCTACGACATTATCCCAATATGGACCAACACTTGCTTTCAATCTATCGTAAATATTCTGAATATCCTGTGGTGTAGCAGATATGCTTCCATCTTGGACTGCAGGTAATACACAATCCCATATTCCCTTTAGAATAATACCTTTTTCTTGGTCATTTAAGGCATTGAATTGCAATGCCAAATCCCTTATATCTGAAATGTCAGCCGAAACTTGTACCGCAAAGATCTGAGTGACCAGCATAGTTGCAATTAGAATGGTCACTAATAACTTTTTCATTTATCAAATCCCCCTTAACAATAACTTCAATTTAAACATGATATTAAGTATAGCAAAAGAAATTATATCACTAAATTCTAAATTTTTCAATCCATTTGCATAATTTTGTAATATTGTGAAGAATTATTATATATATTGCTGATTCAGGAGTGATATATGTATGCCTTATCTTTTATTGTAAATTTTATATATTTATAGTTTCTGTATTTATAGCTTAAATAATTAATACTACATAAATTAATCTATTGTGCCAGTTGTTTTATGGAAAGAACCTTGTGGAGAGGCTCATATCACCTGTTAAGCCGAGCCTAAGTTAAGCAAATTAACTGTTTGAGCAGAATAATTACATGATGCTTTTTAACATAAATAATATCCGGATTTTCATATATGTTAAAATGCACTTCATTAATTGTAGTGCCCCGCTGCCATAAACATATTCTGTTACGAAGCACATATATAAATTCGAAATTATTTTGCGAGTTTAAATTAGTAGCAGCTGAGCTTACAAGGTCTTGGAATCGTAACTCAATTTTCTGGAACAAACCTACTAGCACAACAAGTTAAATTAACACAAAAATACATATAAAAAAGTGAGTAAACCAATACTTGCGGTTTACTCACTTTAACAGATGTTATTAATTTATCCCATTATTTTTCATATGTTATGGTTATCTTCTTTTCTGTTCCATCCCATCCTACTTCTGCACCTAAATTTTCAGTTATGAAACGCAGAGGGAGCATTGTTCTGTCATTTATAATAACCGGAGCCACGTCCAGAGTTTTATTTTGCCCGTTTACCTGAGCTTGCAGCTTATTAATCCAAAGCTTTATATTTGTACTTCCTAATGTAATATCAACCCTGCGTTCTGTTCCATCCCAGCTAACGGTTCCTCCCATAGCTTCTATTATGCTTGCGATTGGCACCAATGTCCTGTCGTTTACAATGGTAGGTTTAGTTCCGCGTCCTGGGTCGATTTCTTTCTCTGCGCCGTTAATTGTCATTTTAGGATTGTTTACATAAAGCACTATAACTATTTTTGTTTTCGCTTTTTCGGATATTGCAGTAACTGCTTTTTGAATTGCAGTCTTCTCTGAATTTTCAAGCAAACTGTTTTTCAAAAATCCATCAATTTCTGTTTTTATACCTTCTATAAACTTTGTTTTATCATCTGAGGAATTCATTGCATCTATAACGCTTCCCATAGCATTTAAGTATTTTGCCATATTTTGAGCTGCCATTTGAGCTACTTCCGCATTCTTACTGTTTCCAATCATCTGATTAGTTAAATTTATTATAGTAGGAATAACCTCAGTCAAAGCAACTGCATTATCATTTGACTTTATGTTTTTCAAAATATTCGCTTCAGTAGCAAGAACTTTTGCAGCTGATTCACCTACAAATTTTCTCTGGTTGTTTGTATTTAGTGAACGTAAAAAGCTAGAAGCTTTTTCCATTACATCATCAGTTGCATTAACTGCTTGTACTACTGCCTCTTCATCAGTAATCTTTGCTATGCACTGATCGAAAATATCGAGAGAATTATTTACGATAGCTACCGTATTATTCAAAGTAAGCTCATCACCTACTATTTTGATAATGTCACACATATCCTCTACTATTATTACAGCACTGTTTGCTGCTATCAGCAGATTTGACTGGCTCTTTAATGAATATGTAGCATTTATTACAGCTCCTTCGATGTCCAAAACAGCTTGTATTACCTGATTTTTTATTTTATTGTCTTTTATTAATGCTAAAGCTGTTTTAAATGTATGTATTGCATTAACGGTAGCGGAAATATTAGCTGCAGTAGTATCTTCATCAGAAGCAGATATTTTCCCTTTAAATTCATTGAAATAAGTTATTAATGTACTTGGGTCTTCAATATTTCCCGTGCTTAATATTTCTTGAACATTCTTTATAATATCAGCTATATCTGACGACGGTTGGGCCGTTGTTGAATTAGACATAATTAAAAGCTGGTCCGTACTTAAATCCGCTGCGGGACTTGAGTCAGCAAGAACAGCACCGGAAAAACTCTGCGTAATTAACGTTGCAGCAATCACAATAGTTGACATAATTTTTTTCATAAGAAAAAACCTCCCAGAATTTTTACTATATTAGATTATATCATATGAAAATTATAGCATTCGTGAATGTTGATTACAATATTTAATAAGAAAAAACTGTTAGTGTTATTAACATAATAAAATACCGATCAAATAATCCGTCCTCCGTATATTCGTGATGAATAATCCATTATATTTTATTCCATCTCATGTGCAATATTTTCCATAACAGCAAGGGCTCTTTTTGCTATCTCAAGATTCTTTTTGGACTTATCTCTTATCTTCACATCAAGCTTATCTATAATGCCGAAATTTATATTCATTGGCTGAAATGCGCTGACTGACTGGTTGGAGATATATGAACTCAAAGCACCTGTTGCAGTAACAGAAGGAAAAACAATCCTTTCTTTATTGCTTACCTGCATGGCAGCATTTATTCCGGCAACCAATCCGGAAGATGCGGATTCTATATATCCCTCAACACCTGTAATCTGTCCTGCAAAATATATATTGGGGTTTTTTTTCAATCTATAAGTATTATCAAGCAATTTCGGCGAATTAATGAAAGTGTTTCTGTGCATAACCCCATAACGTACAAATTCAGCATTCTCCAGCCCGGGTATTAATCTGAACACTCTTTTTTGCTCAGGCCATTTAAGGTGTGTTTGAAATCCGACCATATTAAAAAGGGTACCTTCGCTGTTATCCTGCCTTAGCTGAACAACCGCATAGGGTTCTTTTTGAGTATTGGGATCTATCAGACCTACCGGTTTCAACGGGCCGAACCGGAGAGTATCTTTTCCTCTTGCTGCCATACTCTCTATCGGCATACACCCTTCAAACAGTATTTCCTTTTCAAATTCTTTAATTGGTGCAGTTTCCGCTTTCACCAATTCATTATAAAACAACTCATACTGCTCTTTATCCATGGGACAGTTTATATAATCGTCTTCCCCTCTACCGTACCTGGCCGCTCTGAAAGCTTTATTCATATTTATTGACTCATATGTTACTATTGGCGCAGCAGCATCATAAAAGTAAAGATATTCTTCTCCCAGAAGATCCTTAAGGTTCTTTGACAATACTTCGGATGTAAGCGGCCCTGTTGCCACAATTACGGTTTCATCCAGCGGAATGCTGTCTATTTCACGATTAATAACTTCAACATTGTCATTTTCCAAAAGGGTATTTGTTACAAGTTCAGAAAACTTAACACGGTCAACGGCCAATGCACCGCCCGCAGGAACTCTTGTCATATCAGCACATTTCATAATAAGGGAATCGAGCATTCTCATTTCCTGTTTCAAGAGTCCTACCGCATTTTCCAATCTGTCAGAGCGTAAAGAATTGCTGCATACAAGTTCTGCAAAAGTGTTCAGGCTGTGAGCGGGCGAAAATTTAACGGGCTTCATTTCATACAATTTTACCTTTATTCCTCGTTTTGCAATCTGCCATGCCGCTTCGCAGCCTGCAAGTCCTGCTCCTATTACAATTACGTATTTATCCATTGTATGTCTTCTCCTTGATGGTATGTGGAAGCTAAGCAATAATATTTATCGCATTTTATATTATTCTTCCCTTGTATAAGTGCATTTATCATTGCTGCACTTTATTATTTTCTTCTTTCCGCTTGTTTTCATCGTCAGGAAGTTACCGCATTCAGGACATTTTTCCTTTGTATGCTTATCCCATGTCATAAAATCACATTTCGGATTATTCTCACATCCCAAATAGGTTCTTCCTTTACGGGTTTTCTTAATTAACACCTTGCCGCCGCATTTCGGACAGTTTACCCCTGCTTCCTCTAGTATAGGACGTGCGTTTCTGCATTCAGGAAAACCGGGACATGCAAGGAACTTGCCAAAACGCCCATGCTTGATTACCATATTTCTGCCGCATTTCTCGCATTTGATATCAGTAACCTCATCCTTAATTTCAACGTTTCCGATTTTCTCTTCCGCGTCAGCCAGTACATGTCTGAACTGTTCATAAAATTCAGTCAGGATATCCACCCATTCTTTTGTTCCTTCCTCAACATCATCCAGCTTTTTTTCCATCTGAGCTGTAAAGTCAATATCAACAATTTCTTTGAAATAATTTTTCATTATATCGTTTACTACTCGAGCTATTTCAGTCGGTATCAGGGTTTTCTTTTCTCTGATGATATATCCCCTTGCCAGGATTGTGGATATTATAGTCGCATAAGTACTTGGTCTACCTATACCTTTTTCTTCCAGAGCTTTTACCAATGTAGCCTCCGTGTATCTTGGAGGAGGCTGAGTGAAATGCTGCTTCGGTTCTATCTTTTTCAGCTTAAGTTCCTCACCTTCATTAAGGTCAGGAATATTTAAGTTTTCTTCTTCCGATTCCTCATCCTTTCCTTCAATGTAAAGAACCATAAATCCCGGAAATCTTACTTTGGAGCCGCTTGCTTTAAACAAATATTCAGAAACAGCAATATCAACTGCCTGAGTGTCATAAACAGCAGATGACATCTGACTTGCTATAAATCTTTCCCATATAAGCTTATATAATTTGTACTGATCCGTACTTAAAGAGTCCTTAACAGAAGCTGGAGTTAAACTTATCTGTGTCGGCCTTATGGCTTCATGAGCGTCCTGTGATGCGTTCTTATTTTTATATATGCGCGGGGTTTCGCTAAGATAATTGTCACCAAAATTTTCTTTAATATATTTTCTTGCTTCCTCCTGCGCTTCTGATGCAATCCTGGTTGAGTCTGTACGTATATAAGTAACAAGTCCTACGGAACCTATGCCTTTGACATCAACACCTTCATATAATTGCTGTGCTACCATCATTGTCTTTTTTGTAGGAAAACCAAGCTTTCTTGAAGCTTCCTGCTGAAGAGTGCTGGTTATAAAAGGAGGTGCCGGTGCCTTCTTTTTCTCACCTTTTTTCACTTTTTTTACTATATATTTTTCATCGTTTATACGGCTTAATATTTCATCCACCTGTTCTTTGCTCTTAAGCTCGATTTTTGAATCATCAGTTCCGTAAAACTTAGCGGCAAATCCTGATTTTGATTTTCCAGAAATTAAGTTTGCTGTTATTGTCCAGTATTCTTCCGGTATAAAATTTTCTATTTCTTCTTCCCTGTCACAAATAAGTCTCGTAGCAACAGACTGAACTCTACCTGCGCTTAAACCTTTCCTTACCTTCTTCCACAATAAAGGGCTTATTTTATAGCCTACTATCCTGTCAAGAACCCTTCTTGCCTGCTGAGCATTAACAAGATTGCTGTCTATCTGTCTGGGATTTTTAATTGCAGCCTTTACCGCATTGCCCGTAATTTCATTAAATGTTATTCTGCACTTTTCATTCTGATCTATATTAAGAAGATTGGCAAGATGCCATGATATTGCTTCTCCTTCACGATCAGGGTCGGTAGCAAGATACACTTTCTTGGCCTTTTTAGCTTCTTTCTTAAGTTTGTTTATTATTTCTCCCTTTCCTCTTATAGTAATATACTTAGGCTCAAAATTATTTTCGATATCAACACCCATCTGGCTTTTCGGCAAGTCACGAACATGTCCGACTGATGCTTCTATCTTATAGTTTTTTCCGAGAAATCTGCCTATAGTCTTTACTTTGGTAGGAGATTCAACTATAACTAGATAATCTGCCATTGTAATCCTCCATGTTGTAAATTGAAAAACATTTATCTTTTTTAGTTTATTTATATATTTATAAATGTTTACCTATTACTAAATTATATTATATATTCTGACTGCACTTTTCATTATATCCTTTTTAATCTTTTATAAACCAATACAAGATTTGTTGTCAAGGAGAAATTGTAAAGGCCTGTAAGTCAAATAAAGCTACAAGCTAAGCTATTACAAGCCTGTCACTGTTTTATTTTATCTTGAACATCTTTCCCGGAAGCTGTTTTATTATTCCTTTCATTTCCATAATAATTAAAAGTGTATTTACCGTATTCATATCAAGCCCACTGCCTGACGCTATTGCATCTATGTGTAATGCTTCATTTTTCAAACATTCGGCGATTATCCTTTCATTTCCTTCCAACTTATTTATAATATTGTTAACTAAAATGTTGTCATCTCCATCGTTTAAATTTGCTGTGTATTTAATATCATCTATAATGTCCGATAAATCAGTAAATACACAGGCTCCGTCTTTTATCAGCTTATTTGTTCCTCTGCTGTATTTACTGTTAATATTTCCCGGTACAGCAAATACTTCTCTTCCCTGTTCTGCCGCTAAATTTGCAGTAATCAGTGAACCGCTTTTCTCACCCGCTTCTACAACGATCACAGAATCGGAAAGCCCGCTTATTATTCTGTTTCGCGCCGGGAAATTATACTGTTTGGGTAACGTACCCGGAGGATACTCGGAAATTACCGCTCCTTCCTTTGAAATTATTTCATTCATAAGTATTTCATTTTCTTCAGGATACGCTTTGTCAAGCCCGCACCCGAGAACTGCTATAGTATATCCCCCGGCTTTTAGCGCTCCATTATGAGCGCAAGTATCTATACCTCTTGCCATACCGCTTGTTATTCCTATGCCGTATCTTGCCAGCTCATATGAAATCCGTTCTGTTATTTCCTTGCCATAGGTCGTTGCTCTTCTTGACCCTACAATTGCAACCATCCTGAAAACATTTCTCAGTTTACCTTTTACATATAAAACTATGGGCGGATCATATATGTTTTTCAGCATTTCAGGGTAACAGCTGTCTTTCCATCTCACTAAATAAATGCCATGCTTATGCATGTTTTCCAGATGCTTTTCCGCTTCATCCCTGTAATTGCTGCTTAATATTTGATTAATTTGCACAGGTTTTAGGTTTTTAAATTTTATCAGATCATTTTTTGATGCATGCCACAGGTTTTCAGGATCTCCAAAATGTTTCAGCAGCTCCATTGCCTTTTTTGCTCCTATAGAGGGTATACTGCTGAGCCACACCCAGTATTTAATATCGCTCATCTTCTTTTCTCCTTATACATTCCAGAATTTTCTGTCCAGGCTTCTATATTGTATAGCTTCAGCAAGATGGTTTTCTTTGATTTCTTCACTTTCATCCATATCAGCTATCGTTCTTGCTACTTTCAATATCCTGTTATGGGCGCGCGCACTCAACCCCAGCTTTTCAAAGGCATTTCTCAGTAACTCTCTGCACTTTGAATCCAATTTGCAGTATTTATTCATCATAGCCGGTTCTAGCTGAGAATTGGTAAATATGTTTGTGTCTTTATATCTATCAAGCTGTATTGCACGCGCCCTATTTACCCTTTCCCTGATTTTTTCTGAACTCTCCGTCGGTTCTGTCGCTTCAAGCTGCTTATATTTAACCGATCTCACTTCAATATGTATGTCTATTCTGTCAAGAAGTGGTCCGGATAAGCGCCCCAGATACTTTTGAATCTGGGATGGCGTACAAGTGCATTGTTTCTCCGGATCCATATAATTTCCGCACTTGCATGGGTTGGCAGCGCACACAAGCATTGTATCTGCAGGATACACTAAACTGGCGTTTACCCTGGATATACTTACAACACCGTCTTCCAAAGGCTGTCTCAACACTTCAAGAGCTTCCTTGCTGAATTCAGGAAGCTCGTCTAAAAAGAGAACCCCATAATGGGCTAAGGAAACCTCGCCAGGTTTTGGTATCCTGCCGCCGCCTATAAGGCTGATATCCGATATAGTGTGATGCGGGCTTCTGAATGGCCGTGTTGTTATAAGTGATGTCTTGGGAGGCAATAGACCGGCTATGCTGTATATTTTTGTTACTTCCAGAGCTTCTTTAAATGTCAAAGCAGGAAGAATTGACGGCAACCGTTTTGCCAGCATGGTCTTTCCTGATCCCGGGCTTCCGAGCATTATCACGTTGTGAGCACCGCTGGCTGCAACTTCCAGCGCTCTCTTAACGTTTTCCTGCCCTTTTACATCGGCAAAATCGAAACGTTGTTTTGTATTTTTGCTGAATATTTTATCTATATCTATAACATGTCTTTTTATTGGCTTTTCCTTATTAAAATACTCTATTAAGTCTTTCAGATGTTTAACCGGTAATATGTTTACATCTTTGACAACTGCAGCTTCATCCGCATTTTCTGCAGGCAATACAAAATTTCTTATGCCGGACTGCATAGCGCAAATAGCCATCGGCAGTATACCTTTTACGGGTTTTACCGTACCGTCGAGGGACAGTTCGCCCACAATCATATGGTCATCAATTTCTTCATAAAGTATTTGCCCCATGGACAGTAAAATTCCCACTGCTATAGGTAAATCAAAAGCACTGCCTTCCTTTTTTAAATTTGCAGGAGCAAGATTTACGGTAAGCCTTTTTGAAAAAAATTCATATCCGCTGTTCTTTATTGCAGATTTTACTCTTTCTTTTGATTCCTTAACAGCAGCATCACCTAAACCTACGATTTCAAAAGCTGGTATACCATTGCTTGTATCTACTTCCACATCCACTATGTAACCATCTATTCCTATAAGACCGCAGCTTTTAATTTTTGATATCATAAGGATCCCCCTTTATGCAAATATACAATTCAACATAATTTTACCATAATATATAAATTTTGTATATATGGATTGCATATTTAATCCATTATTAGATAATTATTTAAATTTAATATTAAATTATTAAATTTCTGTAGAAATTTCACATCTTTTGTAGTATTATTTAAATGTTGTACTTTATTATTCTTTTGTTAATTCATTAATTTTTTCATAAAATAGGAGTTACTGCTCTATAATCTATATTAAACAGGTGTGTTTTCTGGGTTTATATAAATTAATAAAATGAATATAACTTAATGTATGTATTACATCCGAAAATTTACCTTTTAATATCGCCTGCTAACTCTTCCGGATGTATCAAAACGTTTATCGCATATATGTTAACTAGCCTTATACAACGGTATAGGAGTTATGATGTATGGGTACAAATTTAATTGATACTGTAAAATATCTTCCTCATATTGTTATTTGCAGTGATGTAGTTGTAGAAGTTAGTTATGCTTTTGTTAACCTTACCCAATACAACAGTGATGAACTGATTGGCTGCACATATACGGATCTTCTTAACAAGTTGAGATATGTTCAGTGTACAAGTAATTCAGGATTCATTTTTACCAAATCCCTGGAAGCAAGAGAAGTAGAAATAATAAATCACATGAGCGTAATTAATGAAAAGCAAATCTGTGTTTTTTTAGAAAAGCCCGGCTCAAGATTACAGGATAAGTTTCAGGTAATCAATAATCTGTCTGATGACAACAATACAAGCGTTGCAATCTATGCTTTACCGGAAGCCTTCATTCTAAAAGCCAACTCGATATATTGCTGGTATGCAGGCAAATATAATGAAAGCGATATTATAGGAAAGAAAATTTCTGACATCAATGATAGATGGATCAATTCATACCTTTATGATGTTTTTGATAACCTTAGCAAAACCGGCAAACCTTATTATATAAAGGAGCATGAAAAAAAGCTTTCTCCTAATGAAGTATCCTACTGGAGTTCTATATTTATACCTGCATATGAGGGGAAATTACTTAAGTATTGCGTTGAAATATCAAGTAATATTACCGAAACCGTAAACATCAGAAAATCCCTTGAAAATCAAACTAATTTTATATCCAGTCAAAATGCTGAACTGGAATCGATAGTTAACAACATGTCAGATGCTCTTGTATGCCTTGACAAAAACGGCAAATTCATAATGCTTAATAAATCTGCAAAAGAATTAGGCAACGAAGTAGATTTAAATTCAAAAGATCTAAAGTTACTAGATGCCAGCGACAATGTAATCTCAAATGAGAATTCGCCGTTAATAAAATTAAAATCCGGTGAAAAAATAACACACCTGACTATATGCCTTATGCAGGGTGATGTTAAAATTTATCTCGACATTAATGCCACTCCTGTATTTGATAAAAACGGAGATTTCAGCATGGCTATTTTAAGTTGCAGAGATATAACAGAACAGGTGTATTATAAAAACAAACTCAAAAAACAGTATATGGACCTGCATAATGTTATAGAAAACCTCGATCTGCCGATAGTCAGATTGTCTTATCCGGAACTTGACATTATAGAGATCAATAAAAAAGCATATATGCATTTCTGTTGCGCAGATGACCTGAATTCTGCAAAATTCTGTTCTAAATCAGAAATTGAAACGCATATAAATGATCTGATTAGTTTTTCATACGGAGATAAAAAAAATCTGATCCAGCAGATTGGTTCAACTAAAAGTACAATACGAATTGAAAATATAGAATTTGAGAACGGCTCCGGGCCGAGAAATTATGATATACTTTATCAGCCGATTTTTGATGATTATAATAATATAGCGGAACTGCTGATTTTGGCTACTGAAATCACACGTGAAGTAAAACAAAATAAAGAACTTCAAAATACTTTAAAAATGCAGGAAGAGTTTTTCTCATTTGTCTCCCATGACTTTAAAACTCCTCTTACTGTAATAAATGCTGCTGTTCAGGCGCTTCAAAATCTGTGCGGAGATGAGTTGAGTGATAAAGCTCTTGGTTTTGTAAAGAAAATACGTCAAAACTCTCTGCGTCAGCTTAGACTTGTAAATAACCTTCTTGATATTATAAAAGCATCTTCCAACTATCTGACGGTACAAAAACAGAATTGCGATATTGTATTAGTGACTAAAGATATTACCGAATCGGTATTGCTATATGCCAATCAGAAAAAATTGAATTTAATTTTTAATTCTTCTATGAACAGTAAAATAATAGGCATTGATCTTGAGAAATATGAAAGGGTGCTTCTTAATCTTTTATCTAACGCCATAAAATATACACCAAGCGGTAAATGTATTTATGTCACTGTTGAAAGTGTTGACGATGATATTGTCATAAAAGTAAAAGATGAAGGTATAGGTATACCCCCTGAAAAGCATGAAGTTATATTTGAACGCTTTGTACAGGTTGAAAGTACCTTGACAAGATCTACGGAAAGTACAGGCATAGGCCTTTGCCTTGTAAAAAAACTGGTACAGGCTATGGATGGCACGCTATCCCTTGAAAGCAAAGTTGGTGAAGGAAGCACATTCACCATTAAGCTCCCTGCCCTTACGGCAGATGACTGCAATGTTATTGTCACCAGAGAAAAAGATACAGATGACCGCTTAATAAAAGCAGTTGCCATAGAATTTTCAGATATTTATACTTAGATAAAGACATAAAGACTATTTATTATTTTGAAGCTTTTGCAGTTCTTCCATAAAAGTATCGATATCCTTAAATTGCCTGTATACGGATGCAAATCTGACATAAGCTACTTCATCAAGCTTTTTTAACCCTGACATTACCATTTCGCCTATTTGCTTGGAAGTAATCTCCCTTTGAAGTGAATTGCATATCTGAGCTTCTATATCATCAACAAGCTTTTCAAGATCCCCTATAGAGACAGGCCTTTTTTCACATGCGCGCAAAAGCCCGTTCATCAGTTTTTCTTTATTGAACTTTTCTCTTGTTTTATCTTTTTTTATTACTATCAGAGGAATACTCTCCACTTTTTCATAAGTGGTAAATCTTTTGCTGCACTTTACACATTCACGCCTTCTTCTGATGGCAGTACCTTCATCAGTAGGCCTTGAATCAATAACCCTGTCATCTATATATCCACAGTATGGGCACTTCATTTAATTTTCCTCCTGATTGGTTCTTGTATACAAAAACGTACAATTATATTATACAATAGCAAAGTTTGATTGTAAAATATTATGCTCTGCAATATATAAATGAATTATATCATGTATGCTAAGTATTGCGTGCATTTCTTTTGCATACATTTGAGGCAATATTTAAAAACATAGCCCAATCAGTCGAAATATTTCCTAAGCATTCTTTCATCCATATCTACCAATATTATATCTTCTCCTACCTTTTTAACATTCTCCCATGGTATGACTATATCATTGTTCTTTCCCCACATACTGAAAACCTTGCCCCCTAAAGGCACAACAATGGCTTCAACGCAACCGTTTTCAAGATTTATTTCAACATCACCCACAAATCCAAGTCTTCTTCCGTCATTTATATTTATAACCTCTTTTTGCCTGAATTCAGATGACCTCTTCATAACAAACACCACCCCTACATATATATGAATGTAAATAAAAATTAAGAATCGAGAATTTAGTTGATGGCTTGTCATTCTCAATTCTTAATTTTAGTTCGCAGTTCGTAGTTTGCAGTTAATAACAGGAATTATTCTTTCATATTAAACTTCAACTCTCAACACTGAACTCTCAACTGTGAATTATATGTCAAACATGCTTTCTCATATGCAGCAGAGCTGTTTTTTCCAGCCTTGATACCTGTGCCTGTGATATGCCTATTTCTTCAGCTACTTCCATCTGAGTTCTGCCTTCAAAAAATCTCAGGTTCAGTATCAGTTTTTCCCTCTCATTCAGCTTCTTCATCGCTTCTTTTATAGTAATGCCTTCAAGCCAATTATCATCCAGATTCTTTTCATCGCTCACCTGATCCATTACAAATATAGCATCGCCTCCGTCATGGTATACGGACTCAAACAGTGATATAGGATCCTGAATTGCATCCAAAGCAAATACAATTTCTTCCTTTGGTATCTTTAACTCCTCAGCAATTTCATTTATTGTAGGTTCTTTGGCATTCTTGTTGGTAAGCCTTTCTTTAGCCTGCAACGCTTTATATGCTATATCTCTGAGCGAACGGCTTACTCTTATTGAATTGTTATCACGTAAGTATCTTCTTATTTCACCTATAATCATAGGTACAGCATATGTTGAGAATTTAACGTTTTGAGTAACGTCAAAATTATCTATAGCTTTAATTAAACCTATACATCCTACCTGAAATAGGTCATCAACATATTCCCCTCTGTTATTAAATCTTTGGATAACGCTAAGTACTAATCTTAAATTGCCTTTAATAAATTCTTCCCTTGCCGTGGTATCGCCCTTATGCATGCGCTCAAACAGTTCTTTTTTTTGTTCATTTGTCAAAACAGGTAATTTTGATGTGTTAACACCGCAAATTTCTACTTTATTAACCAGCATACAAAAACCTCCCGGCAATTAATTTTCAGTCAATATCATTATTGCCACGGAGGTTATTTTTATACTGAATAAAATTATAAAAATATTTTAATAAGGCCTTGACAAATTGATTTTTTTTATTAATAAATTTAAGTCATTCTGGTTATTTCCTTTCTCAACCTGCCGATTATCCTCTTTTCCAAACGGGATATATATGACTGTGAAATTCCGAGCATATCGGCTACTTCCTTTTGGGTTTTTTCTACCCCATTTGAAAGCCCGAATCTTAATTCCATAATCTTTTTTTCCCGAACTGACAGCTTTTTCATCGCCGCGCTTAACAGTTCTTTGTCTACCTCGTCTTCAATGCTTCTTTGGATAATGTCATTTTCCGTACCCAGTATATCCGACAACAGAAGTTCATTTCCGTCCCAGTCCACATTCAAGGGCTCATCAATAGATATTTCGCTTTTTACTTTATTATTTCTTCTCAGATACATTAAAATTTCATTTTCAATGCATCTGGAAGCATATGTTGCCAATTTTATATTTTTAGAAGGGTTAAAGGTATTTATCGCTTTTATAAGGCCAATTGTGCCTATTGAGACAAGGTCTTCCACGCCAACACCGGTATTTTCAAATTTTCTCGCTATGTACACAACCAACCTTAAATTACGTTCAATAAGTATGGATTTCACTCCATAATCGCACTTTTCCAGCTTATCTAATAGGTAGTTTTCTTCATCACTGGTCAATGGGGGCGGTAAAGCCTCACTTCCGCCGATATAATGTACTGGAAGGGAACCTCTTTTGCCTAATCTTCTGACAAACTCTATATACTTGATGCAAATGAACCATTTAATTTTTTTCACTATGGACATTTCCTTACACCCTCCGTTTAATGTATTATTTTATTGCTAGTTCAGGCCCAAGAAGGGCTTTATATTTTTCATTCTTTGATAAGCTTTTATTATATATTCCTACAATCACGTTGTTTATATCCTTTTTCCTTTCACCGTCCCCTATAATAACAGAATCGGGTTTAAAACCGAGTAAAATCCCATTTTCCATTCCAAGAGATGTAAAAGGTATTACTCTGAACCTCGAATACCAGGAAGATTTTGATATGGTTTCAGTTAAGCAATTAAGATTATCTTCCATATATTCTTCAAATATCGCACAAATATCTGAAGGCAGTATATCTTTTATTGCGTCATATTCCACTACTACAACAGGTGTTTTGGATATGGGGTCACACAGGGAATTTCCGGTATCTATAAGAGCTTCAAGTATCTTATTCCTGCTTTCAAATACTATAGATAAGCGTACACACAAGTCTTCTTTAGAAATTCTCAATTTCACTATATCAAGAAAAATTCTAGATATTATCAAAATGGCGCCTGCTGACATAAATATAGTCGTCAGTTTCGATTTCCAATATATGTATATTATGCCGTTGCCGGTAAATGTACCGGTTTGATTAAAATAAATAAAAGCAAATGCTGCCCCGGCAAACATAAAGGTTACTGCATAAAAAACCACAAGCTGCTTTAAACATGTGCTAATCTTACGATATGAAAAAGTCGTGATAATTATCACTATAGAAAGGAGAAATTTCGCTGCTACGGAATAATATACCTTTATGTCTGAAAAGCATACAACAAAAATAACATAAGCAGCACCAACGGCGGCTCCTGCAAGCATGCGCAAGCCAGACGCACTGCTCCTGCAAAAGCGCGATGTTACTGTCAGTATTAGATAATTCATAATCAGATTTTCAACAAACAGAACATCAATATAAACATCCATTTATAATTTGACCCCACCATATCAGTTATAGTTATTTTAAGCATTATTAAATCATATATATAGTTATATTCAAATGCCTGTACTGATATGATAATTATACATTTGGTATCGATTTTATTTTGTCAAACAGAAGGGGATGAAAAAAATAAAAGTATGACAAAAAGCACTAAGGCCCGGCAGCCTTAGTGCTTTTACTGATAATTACTTACTTATATTGACTTATCTTGGTCTGTTTCTTCTCAGAAAAGTAGGAATATCAAGATCATCTCCGGTGAAATGGGATTTCATCGACTGATTTGTTTCAATCCTAGGTGAATTATTCGCAAAAGATGAATCCAAATCATTCTGCTTTGTTTTTAATGCTTCCTGTTCGACAGCAGTTGATCTTCTGATTGTCGGAACTTTATCAAATCCTGTAGCTATCACAGTAATTATAATTTCGTCTTCCAAAGTATCGTCTATTGCTGCACCGAATATGAAATTGGCATCCGGATCGATTGCTTCCTGTACCATAGAAGCCGCAGTACTTACTTCAAACATTCCTAACTCTTTATCACCTACAATATTCATCAGAACACCTTTTGCTCCGTCTATTGCCGTTTCAAGAAGGGGACTGTTTATTGCCTGCTTTACAGCTTCTTCCGCTCTGTTCTCACCTGATGCTCTTCCAATACCCATATGTGCCAAACCTGCATTTAGCATTATTGTTCGAACATCAGCAAAGTCAACGTTTACAAGCCCCGGCACAGTAATCAAATCAGATATTCCCTGAACACCATGCCTGAGTACGTCATCTGCTTTTTTAAACGCATCCACTATTGAAGTTTTTTTATCAACCGCTTGTAAAAGTCTGTCATTTGGTATAGTTACCAGCGTATCAACGTAGTTTTTAAGATTTTCTATTCCTCTTTCAGCATTCTGCATTCTTTTACGGCCTTCAAACATGAATGGTTTTGTTACAATTCCAACTGTCAGAATTCCCATATCCTTCGCTATCTGAGCAACAACCGGAGCAGCTCCCGTTCCGGTACCTCCACCCATACCTGCTGTTATAAAAACCATATCGGCTCCTTTTAAAGCCTGCTCGATTTCATCACTGCTTTCATTAGCTGCTTTCTCACCTATCTCAGGATTTGCACCCGCTCCTAATCCTTTTGTAATTTTCTCTCCTATTTGTATCTTCGTATTTGCTTCAGATCTTGACAATACCTGACTGTCAGTGTTAATAGCAATGAATTCAACTCCATGCAGTCCTGCTGATATCATTCTGTTAACAGCGTTATTGCCTCCACCGCCTACACCAATAACTTTAATCTGGGCGAAATTCCCCATGTCTACATCGAATTCCAGCAAACTAAATCCCCCTTTATTTATCATTAGCACTTGACATATTAAGGTTTTTTGTCCATATTATGTATAATTTAATTAAAATAATGTTTAAATTCGTTATAATAATAATTATAAACTAAAACATTTTTATTGTATACCAGTAATTTTCTGTTTATTAAAATAACCTGCTTATAAATTCTATAAATCTCTTAAATATGCCCGGCTTTTTAACTTCAGTTACTTGCTTGGTAGTTCTTACCTTGCTCCCGTATTTCATGCCCTTGTACATTTTGGTAATATAAAGTATCAATCCTGCCGCCGTCATATATACCCTTTCGTTTACACCTTTGATGCTGTCCGGTGAAACTCTGGCAGGTATATTAAATACCTCGCTTGCTACTTTATCACTTCCGTCAATAAATGTTATACCTCTTCCCGCCAATACTATGCCCGCTATATTGTTGTCAAGTATGTCGGCATTTTTAAGAAGTTCATACGAAAGTGAAAATATCTCCTGAACTCTTGCTTCGATTATATCCACAGCGTCAGATACTTTAATGCTTTTTCTCTTCCCTGTATTTATATCATTAACCGCGAATTCATTATTATTTTTAATCATTGAGGAAAGTGCAAGACCGTATTCTCTTTTTATCTTCTCTGCATCACTATAAGCTATTTTCAGTCCCACAGCTATATCATTGGTTATATGATCTCCTCCAACGGGAATTGAATCATAAAACAAAAGCTTGTTATTTTTGAATACTGAAATATCAGTTACTCCTCCGCCTACATCTATTAATATACATCCCATATCTTTTTCATCCTGAGTAAGATAAATTTCAGATGAAGGCATTGCTTCGACTATAATTCCGTCTATATTGATATTTGCTTTTTGCATACTCTTTATAATATTCTGCACTGAAGTTATTTTACCTGCTACAATATCGGCATCCAATTCTAATTTTAGGCCTGCCATACCAACCGGGTCACTTATTTCGGTATATCCGTCCAGGATATACTGCTTTGGTATTATATCAATAATCTGCCTATTCTCAGCTATAGGAAAATTCTTAACAGCATTTAACAACCGCTCCACATCATCCTGTGTTATCTCACGGTTCTCCCTGTTAATTTCCATGCTTGCAGAATTATTATATATGTCTACATGCATGCCTATTATATTTACATAAGCCGACTCCACTTTAGTATTGGACATTTCTTCTGCCTGAGCTACCGATTTCCTTATAGCTTCAGCAGTGTCATCCATGTTTACAATAATACCTTTTTTTACTCCGCTGCATGAACTCATGCCTTTACCCAATATCTCAATATTATTATTAGATGGGTCCATTCTGCCTATTACAGTACATACTTTTGAAGTACCGATATCTATACTTGCAATAATATCTCCCAATTAAGCGACCCCCTGCCGTAAGTTGGTATTATTTCTAATTTTTTTATGTAATACTTGTTTGTATTAAATTGAGTTGATTTTAAGTTATAAATAAGCAGTCATATGATATTTATCGGATAAAACTATAAATCAATCAAATTGTTATAAAAAATATACTTACGCTTAATTTTTTCATAATTCAGATTTTAGACAAGTTCTACACTTAAATATTATCCTTTTTTAGTCTCTTATTCAATAAGTATCTTCTAATATTCGCAAAATTAAGGAACAATCTGTTTCCAAATGCGAATATGGCTGCAAGGTGTATCTGAATACCTAATCTGTCACCTATATATGCTAATAAAGCTGCAAGTAAAGCATTACCAAAAAAACCCGATAAGAAAATTTTAATATCGAATTTTTTCTGCAAGCTGGCAGAAATGCCCCCAAAAACGGAATCAAGAGCTGCCAGTATCGCTACAGCTACATAATTTGAATATTCTGCAGGTATATTATATGGTATAAAAATACCAATAATTATGCCTATAATCAAGCCCAATATCGGTATCATTTTAACTCCTCCATAATGCTTTTCTTTAGTATGTAATTAAATATTCACTCCTGCTCCTTATAACCATTTGCGTCATAAGTAGGATCAGAGCTTGATGAAAAGTCAAGATATCCTTTTCCGTCTTTTATGTTATTTTTATACAAATATCTTAACACTTCCAGCCTTCTGTTGTCTATATCATTAATTTTTCCTAAATTAACTAAAAGGGCCGGCTGCATAACAATTTTCAATTCCATTGTGTCGGTTACATTTACTGATTTCAGCAAAGGAATGATTTTAGGTTCCTGTCCTTCCAACTCATCAGATTCATTAAGCTTATCCATTAATTCAAAAAAGTTTTCAAGCTTATCCTGATATTTCTCTTCTATAAATTGCCCAGGATAGCTGTTACTCAAATCAATACCTTTAAGCTCAAGTAAGGAAATTTGCTCATCAGCAGGTAACTGTTCCAAAATAAATCCATCTTCATCTATCAGTATGTATTTATCCGCACTTTTAATTTTTACCGACGGCTTTCTCTCAACAATTCTGATTTCCACCTTTTGAGGCGGCTTATAAACAACTTTTACGCTCTTGATATACGGATACGTATCCTGCAGATGTCTTTCCTGCTTGGCATATCTTAGCAATACCAAATTCTTTAATGAAAAGCCGTTCATATTTGAGCCCAATTCCTTAAAACCGTTAACTCCCGGCAGGATACCCGCTGTTGTCTTTATTTCATCAGCATTTAACCTTTCTACACCATATACTTCTATTGAGTTTACATTAAAAAACTGAGCTTTTGTCAAAAACAATACCAATGATACAAATAAAACAGCTACTAAAAAAAGCTTCAGAAAGAACCATGCTATTTTGCGCCTTTTTGCTTTCTTTTTCTTCTTTTTTATCTTATCTGAAGTAACAGTATTTACATTTTCGTTTCTATACATATATTGCTTGTCCAATATGTATACCCCTTGAGTTATTTATTGTGTTTTTAATATCTTTTTATATAAAGAGACATCTCCTATGAGAAATGATGCAGCTAATTGTATTATATCATTATAGTTTATTCTCTCATTTTTTAAGTGCCTCCGAGCATTCTAGCAGAAAACAGTTCTTGACCATACATATTAAAGCAAGTCAAGCTCTTTTCTGCTAACGCTGGTCATCCTTGCTGAAAAATGTCCCAGTCGTAGAGTAACCTCACCAGCCTTACAATCCCAAGCCTATCGTGTCCGCGTTCAAAGGCGTATATATCCCCGCTCGTGGAACTTTATACTCCGGGTAGAAAATGAAGCAATCTACAACGCTTAGTAAGTTAATAATTAGTAATTTTATTCTCTTTAATATCACAGTTATATTATTTTGCTATAATCTCTTAAATTTACTTCAATTATGATTAAAGTTACTTGTTAAACTTTGTAAGTGAATTATTAGTATCTTTTCCTCAATGGCTGCAGTATGAGCTTTTGAAAAGCTTCGTCAATACACTCGATAGAAAAACAGACGACGCGGGAAAAATGACACGATGTCATTTTTAGGCGCAACGGAACCACGGATGGTGACTTTGCGCCGACCGCCAAAGGAATGTTTTTCTATCGCAAAGTGTATTCGAAGGTTTTCACCGACCCGAAACCTCCGCGGCGGTCATAAGGTAATGCGACACTTCTCTGCTGACGCGGGTCATCCTCGCTGAGAAATGTCCCATTTTGAAATGTAACTTTTCCTTCATTTCGCTCGCTCAAAAGCGGCAAAACCTCCAAAGACACTAAATAAACCAGCTATATAAAAAATAAATCAACAAAATTCCAATTCTAAATTTTAATCCTCAACCCTATAAATCCTGGCCCCAACCTGTGCAAGCTTCTTCTCCAAACCTTCGTATCCCCTGTCAATATGCTTTATGTTGTTTATAATGGTTTCACCCTCAGCTGCCAATCCGGCTAAAACAAGTGCTGCACCACCTCTTAAATCCCAGGCATTAACACTTGCTCCCGTTAGTTTTTCTACTCCTTTTATAATAGCAATTCGCCCTTCGAGCTTTACATTTGCTCCCATCCTCAAAAGCTCTTCCACATGCTTGAATCTGTTTTCAAACACTGTTTCCACTATAATGCTTGTTCCCGATGCCACACATAAAAGGGCAACCATTTGTGCCTGCATATCAGTGGGAAAGCCCGGATACGGCAATGTTCTTATTGTATCTATAGCCTGAGGTCTCGTAGAACATGAAATATCTATGGATGTTTCTGTCATTGATATTGAGCACCCGCATTCTCTCAGATTGTATATTACCGGTCCTATATGCTCAGGTATTACATTCTCCAGAAGCAAATGCCCCTTCGTTATCGCCGCAGCAGCCATATAAGTTCCTGCTACTATTCTGTCAGGAATAACAGTATGTTCCACATCCTTTAAATCTCCGGAACAACCCTCTATTTTTATCAGGCTGGTTCCTGCGCCTGTAACTTTTACACCCATTTTTACCAGGTAATTCTGCAAATCAACTATCTCAGGCTCTTTAGCGGGATTTCGTATGTACGTATCGCCTTCCGCATAAACAGCTGCCAGCATCAGATTTTCTGTAGCTCCAACGCTGGGATAGTCTAGCTGTATGTCACAACCTTTAAGCTTATCTGCCTCACAGTAAAGAAATCCATGCATGGCATCATAAATTTTGGCTCCCATGCATTTTAATGCTTTTATATGTAAATCTATGGGTCTTGGACCTATTGCACATCCGCCCGGATATGCAATAGCACTGATCCGCTTAACAGGCAGGTCAAACTTGCTTTATAGATATATTTTAGCACTAACGAAAATTTGTATCAATAATAATAACAGACTATTTTAATTTATGTAAAAATGTCAAAAATCATTATATATAAAACATCACATATGTGCTATAATTTACTTGATTTTTTAATGAATACGGAGAATACATATGAAAAAAATAAGACTTTTCACAGCTATACTTACAGCTAAATTAACTATAAAAATACTTAGGATTCTCAAACGGGGCGGAACAACACTCCCGGGAAAAATTGCCATGAAACTCTGCCCGGATATATTAAATAAAATTGCCGGCAGCTTTAAAGTAATAATGGTTACCGGCACCAACGGAAAGACAACTACAACCAGAATAATCGCTCAGATGCTTAAACAAAGCGGAACTGAGTTTATAACAAACAAATCAGGTGCCAATCTTGTAAGCGGCATCATTACAACATTTATTGAAAATGTAAGCCTGACAGGCCATTCAAAATATTCTACGGCTCTCCTTGAAATCGATGAGGCTGCTTTCCGCAAGGTATCTTTATCTATTGAGCCTGATATACTGGTGGTAACTAATTTTTTCAGAGATCAGCTTGACAGATACGGCGAATTGTATACCACATTAAAGGGTGTAAAGTCCGGTATAAGTAATTTTAAAAATACAAAACTGGTTTTGAATGCGGATGATTCATTGTGCGCATCTCTGGCGCACGATGTTGACAAAGAAACGGTATATTACGGAATAAGCAGCGAAGCTTATAATGCCCCGGATGAAATTTATAATTCAGATGCGGTTTTCTGCATTCACTGTAAAACAAAATATGAGTATTCTTCAAGGGTATACGGACATCTGGGCTGGTTCAGCTGTCCTAATTGCGGTTACAGACGCCCGGCTACACAAATTACCTGCACAAGTATAGAAGAGCTTTCCGATTCATATTCAATACTTACTCTTGATATATCCGGAAAGGCATATAAGGCAAAAGTAAATCTGCCAGGCTTATATAATATATATAATTCACTTGCCGCTGCAGCATGCGGGTACCTGCTTAATCTCAGCAATGAAGTTATTATAGATGCCATAGGCAGTTTTGAATGCGGATTTGGCAGAATGGAAAGCATTGATGCAGGAAACAAAGCAATCAAGCTGATACTTGTTAAGAACCCGACAGGTTTTGACCAGGTAATAAGTTATCTGAAAACCATAAAAAAACCGTCCGTGTTTGCTTTTATTATAAATGACAAGCTCGCTGACGGAACCGATATTTCATGGCTTTGGGATGTAGAATTCGAAAAGCTTTCAAAAATGGATAATATACTGTACTTTTTCACATCAGGCATTCGTGCTGAAGATATGGCCGTCAGGCTTAAATATGCTTCTGTCGATACAGAACTTATTGTTATTGAAAAAGATTACGACAAGCTTATTGAAAGAGCCCTTGAGAAGACACCTGAAGGCTCAAGCCTTTATATACTGCCCACTTATACCGCCATGCTTGAAATCAGAAAAACCCTTTCTAACAGGTTTGCGCTTAAGGAATTTTGGAAATAACCAATGCCTAAAGGAGAATGAATATGTACGAATTAAATATATGTCACTTATACTCCGATCTTTTAAATTTATACGGAGACCGCGGAAATATTATAGCTTTAAAAAAACGCGCCGAATGGAGGGGTATCGACGTATCGGTTACCAATATAAGCATAGGCCAGAACTTTATACCTGAAAACTATGACATAATATTTTTAGGAGGCGGACAGGATTACGAACAGGAAATAATACAAAATGATATTTTAAGGTCAAAAGGTTCTGAAATAAAAAACGCTATTGAAAATAACAAAGTATTCTTATGTATATGCGGTGGATATCAGCTCCTGGGCCATTATTACAAAACTCACGATGGCAAGGAAATTGAGTTTCTTGGTGCACTGGACCTATGGACAACTGCTGGTAACGAAAGAATGATCGGCAATATCGCTTTTCAATGCGATGTTTTAAAGACTGACAATTATGACGGTGTAGTGGTGGGCTTTGAAAATCATTCTGGCAAAACGTATCTCGGCAAGGATGTAAAACCTTTGGGAAAAGTACTGTGCGGATATGGGAATAACGGTGAAGACGGTTACGAAGGTGCAGTATATAAAAACGTATTCTGCTCATATTCACATGGAAGCCTTCTTCCTAAAAACCCTCAATTTACTGACCATCTTATTTCTATTGCTTTAAAAAACAAGTACAGTGATTTCAATTCCCTCAGTAAACTTGATGATACAATAGAAAATGCTGCTCATGATGCTGTTTTGGATATTATTTTGCAAGCAGCCGGTACGAAGAAAAATAAGTAAAGTTTTTATAAAAAATGCC
>ENA-UPAD01001131-UPAD01001131.1-bioreactor-metagenome-genome-assembly--contig:-NODE-1131-length-30651-cov-420.658387_pt1 | contig 30651 bp, 40 predicted proteins | sample MGYA00238179_ERZ772710 | MGnify/ENA primary metagenome ERZ772710 (study PRJEB29004, sample SAMN07631245) | bioreactor metagenome | isolation source: Switchgrass digestor | place: USA: Dartmouth...
TGGTGGAGCAAAGGACGCCAAAGTCGAACACTCTGGAGCCCCTGATTTATCGCAGTTTTCAACGATCGACCTCGTGACTGTACTCTGCGGCCCGGTGTAATTATATGCGATCCTGATCTCGTCGTCGTACAGGTAGACAGCATTGACAAAAGCGTCGATGACTGTCCTCTGGTAGTCCTCGTCTGTATAGTCACCGCCTCGGAACTTCTCAAGCCAGAAAATGACCTGATCCCTCTCAATGCGCGGCTTCTTTATCTGCTCTCTGGATATTCCGACAATGAGGTCGTCCCTCTGAGCTTCCAGTTCCATGAGCCTCTCCTTCGTGGTCGGTGTGATGATCCCCTGCTCAATGGCCGCCATAATGTTCCGGATGGCCTTCTCTGTCTCTTTGAGCTGCTGCTCCATGGAATAGAGGACGGTGCTCGTCAGCTCACGCTCCTGAAGGGCCATAACAGCGTCGGCGATCTTCTCGATGACATCATCCTGAAGAACCTGCTGCACAGTCTCCCGGACAACCAGCTCCTCGATCCACTTCTTTTTTACTGCCTTTTTATCACATACGCGGCGGCGCTTGTTATTATTGCATTTATAGTAATAGTATACCGTGCCATGCCTGCCGGTTCCGCTCTCTCCGATCATGTTACCGCCACACCTGCCGCAGAACAGCTTCGTCGTCAGCAGGTAGTCCACTTCAGTCCGGGCCATGGCCGGGGCCTTTTTTGTTTTCTCTATCATGGCTTGAACCTCCTCAAAGAGCGCCCGGTCAATAATAGCAGGCACACCGCCCTCAATGCGGATGTCGCGGTATTGATAGACGCCGATATACTTCTCATTTCTCAGCATTTTCCTGAGACTGTTCTTGTTGAATGGATTGCCTCTGGAAGTCTTGAGTCCTCTCTCATTCATTAAGTTTATGATCTGCGTGACATTCATGCCGCTGGCATAAAGCTCGAAGATCTCCTTGACGATCGGAGCAGTGGCGGGATCTATCTCGAAGCGCTGATCAGCTCCGACTCTATACCCGAGGGCTATGCCACCGCCGTTCACTTTACACTTGAGGGCATTATCCTCCAGCCCTCCGATGATGTCCTGCCTCAAGTTCTCTGAATAATATTCAGCATACCCCTCGAGCATTGACTCGAGGAGGATGCCTTCAGGGCCGTCCGGGATCGTCTCTTTTGCATAGACAACCCGGACGCCGTTCTTTTTAAGTCTTGCCTTATACATGGCCGCATCGTATCGGTTACGAGCGAACCTGTTCACCTTATAGGTGATCACGACCTGAAACTTCCCTTTTGCGCTGTCTCTGATCATACGCTGGAAGTCTGGCCTCTTGTCTGTCTTTCCAGTGAGGGCTCTGTCACAGTATTCCCCGATGACAAGCATCCCGTTGCGCTCGGCAAACTCGTGGCACTCGCGCAGCTGTACCTCGATCGACTCCTCGCGCTGGTTATGTGATGAATAACGTGCATATATGACAGCCTTCACGGTGCCACCTCCTTTACTTCTTTATTGGCAGTTTTTGAGCATCCCAAAACCAACCGAGGGCGATGGTTATTATGTCAGCGATCCAGCCTATGCCGAACACACCAGCGGAAAGCGCCCACAGTAGTCCAGTTCCTTTTTTACCTACATAGAACCGATGGACGCCGAAATAACCGAGGAATATGCAGAGCAGCAGCGTGACCGTCTTGCTTTTTGGCGACACGGCTGCCGGATCCCTCTCTATGTATTGATCAGACATATGGCCAGCGTCTCCGGATGTCTGCCGGGAGCTGCTGGATGATGAATAAGAAATACCAGATCCCGGGATGCCGACGGTCGTCGTCCTTCTCCCGGTGGTGCTGATCGTGTGTTTCAACCCTCTCGGGCCGAACGATACGCTTGCACTCTTTGCGTTAAGATTAAGCCTAACGCCGGGTAAAATCTTCATGCTTTTTCTGAACCTGAAACCCATATTTTGATACACTCCTTTCCCTCCCATGCGGGAGGCTTTTTTATTTTGAAGAACCGGGCGGCTTGCGTGTGAAATCATAATAAATTATATTACCGACTCGTTTTTTGACGCCCCTTTATAAGCAAGGAGAACGGCCTTAGCGGCTGCCCTTCCTTCGGGCATCGCATCACGCCATAACCTTATAAGCTCCGACTCCTCGGCAGATAAGCCGGCAATACGAGCGGGCACTTCCTCTATTTTTTGAACAACGGGCCTGCCATATAGCTCCTCGACAGTCACACCAAAGTATTCAGCTATCGCCAGAACCTTATCCACACCAATCCGCATTTCGTCGACATTCCCGTTGATGATGCTGTCCATCGTTGAATAGCTGATCCCGATGGATGACGCCAACGTGCCAAGCTTCATGCCGCGCTCGTTAAGCAGTTTTTTTACGTTTTCTTTGAACATTCCAGCACCTCCTTGCTTGTTCAATTTTAACATTAAGCGAGCTCTTATTCAAGAATTATTTCCGATTTATCGGAATTTATTCAAAAAAGGGCTTGCTTTTTTCTGATACATCGTTATAATTTTAGATAAGTTCCGATGTATCGGAAGAATAAAAACCAAGAAAGGAGTAAGAAAATGGCATATCCTAATTTGATCGCTGAGATGAAACGTCAAGGTATTACACCAAAAGCCATCGCGGAGGTGGTGAACAAATCACCCGACACGATCAACAACTGGCTCAAAGGAAAGGGCGAGTTCCCGATCGGCAAAGCCTTCGCAGTGCAAGAGAAGTTTTTCCCCACTCTCCCGATCTCCTACTTATTCAGTCAGAAACCAATTACCCCACCGGTCGCCGAAAAGTCGGCAGTCTAATACATACGAAAGGAGCAAAGCCAATGAAAAAGCAGTTTTTCATCAATGAAATACCAGTCAGCCGCGTGACCTTCCAATGGACTGCCTGGAGTGAAAAAGGCGACGGCGGCAACTGGCTGGAGACCGAGGAACTCACACCTCGCAAACTCAAGAACCGCATGGCCAACGGCGTGAAGTATGAGGACATCAGGATCGCGACCATCGGCTTCGAGCCGGTCGATTATGTCGAGTTTTCTGCTGACTTCAAGGACGACGGGGCCCACTTATACACCAACGAGCTGACATCTGAGCAGATCCAAGCAGCTGAGAACGAGTACACCCAATGGGAAAAGGAATACGAGGCAAAGAGAACCAAAGAGGCCGAGCTGCTGGCCACAGTCTCCGAGGAACTCCCGGACATGGATCCGGATCAGAATAGGGCCCTCGCTGCTGTCATAGCAACCATTAAACCGGACGCAGATCCCGAGTGGGCTAAGGAGTTCATCGCTTCAATGAAGCGCGCAGCCGAGATACTGGCCGAGATCTTCCGGAAGGTGGTCGAGACGGTCAAGCAGATCGTTGAGTCTCTGGCCAAAACCTTCAGGCAGCACAAGGACGAGTTCATGGATGCGGCCATGCTCGCGACCTCTCCTCCTCCGAAGTGGTGGCACCTTTACAAGCACGCCAAGAAGGTCCGAGTCCGCAAGAAGTACAGACGCAAGCTCATGGACAACCTGCTGGCAACCTTACAGGCTGCCGGGGCAATATGAAGGCCCGATGCGTGGGATGCGGAAAGACGTGGAACGTGAGCATCTTCGCGCAGATACCAAAAACCGGCTATATATGCCCACACTGCTATTCAAAGCGAAAGGAGGCGCAACGATGCACCAATACATATGCGAACACTGCAACGCACACCTCGATCCGGGCGAGCGTTGCGACTGCCAAAAAGTCGAGATAATACCAGACAAGATCCCGGAAACCGTGACCGACAGACTGGCCCGCCCACTGATCGACATCGTGGCCAAAGCGTTCGAGGATCCGAAAGTCGTCAAGGAGTACGGGTGCTGGAAAAAGGAGCGCCAAGCAAAACTGGCGGCCCATTAAGCCGCAGATATGAAAGGAGCAAACTCATGAACCCATTAAAATCGTTATTTGAAAACCACAAGGCCCTCGTCCTGTTCGACTGTGAAACAAGCGGCCTCGATCCGGACAAGCATCAGATCATCGAGCTGGCGGCCATGCGCATCGAGGAGACGCCTCGGGGAGCTCTCCGGATCGCCGACCAGATGGACACCTTCATCAAGCTGCCGGACGGCGAGAAGCTCCCGCCTGACATCGTGGAGCTGACGGGGATCACCGACGCGAAACTGCTGAGCGAGGGCGTAAACACTCACAAGGCAGCCAAGACCTTCGCCAGAATGTTCTCGGGCACCGGGGCCGTGCTCATGGTGGCCCACAACGCACAGTTCGACATCCAATTCGTGAGCGCACTGCTGCGCAAAGAACAGCAGACCATAAGCGTGCCAGTCAATAAGCTCGACACCCTGACCGTATACAAAGACCGCAGGCCATACCCTCACAAGCTGGCCAATGCGATCATCGCCTACAACCTGACCGACAAGGTGCAGAACAGCCACCGGGCCATCGACGACGTGCTTGCCATGTTCGAGGTTATGAAGGCCATGGCCGAGGAACGCGATGATCTGGCAACATACATAAACCTGTTCGGCTATAACCCCAAGTATGGAGTGAGTGGTCGCAGGATCCCGGGCATCCGGTATGAGGCGCAGAACTTCAACAACATTATGACAAGGCCCGAGCAGACACTTCCGGCAAGAGTGGCAGCCAAGGGGGCGTTCAGGCGATGACGACAAGCCCACCCATCACCATCGAAAGCGCTAAACTCAGGAGCAAAGTCGAGAAAAGCCTCGGAAAAATACCGGACGAGCTCTGGAACAGGGCCGAAAAATATGCCCGCCACAAGCTGGACAGCTATCGGAAACGCTGGCCCGATGTCGACCACTTCGACAACACCTACCTCGTGTTATTGACCGAGGACACCGTAAAAGAAACCGCCTTCTCGGACTACACGATCGCCGCCAGTACGATGATCATGGAAGCCCGGGAGGAAACAAAGAAAGGAGCAAAAACACAATGAAAACAGGAAGAACCCTTCAAGAACTGGCCATCGAGCTGGATCGCCAGCTCAAAGCAAAGCGTGATTATTTAGTGGACACGCCCGCCCTACGTCTGACACCCAGCAAAGAGGACGGCCACCTCATGCTTGACGTAAACTTCGGGCAAGGTTCCAGCGGGCTCACCGAGATCCAGAGGTTAAACGTCAACGACATCGCCCACAGACAGATCGGGCAACACCTCGGCATCCCGGCCCGCTATTATGACAAGATGCGCACCGACTTCCCTGAGCTGCTGGCCGCAAACGTGAACGGCTGGTTTGAGAGAACACCCTCTCAGAGGATGCTCAGAACACTGGACGGAACGGCCCGCGCCTTCCTCTCCAATAAGTACCGCAGGATCGACAATTACGAGGTCGCTCAGACCGTCCTCCCTGTCATCGCAGAAATGGACGGGGCCGTCGTGGAGAGCTGCGAGCTCACTGACTCCCGGATGTATCTCAAAGTCGTGAACCAGAGGATCACCGCAGAGGTTAAGAAGGGCGACATCGTTCAGGCCGGCATCGTGATCACCAACTCAGAAACCGGACAAGGCAGCGTAAGCGTCAGCCCTCTGATCTATCGACTGGTATGCAGCAACGGCATGATCGCAGCAGACAACAGTCTCAGGAAGTACCACGTCGGCCGCACGAATGAAGTCGGCGACAATTTCGAGATCTTCAGGGACGAGACCATCGAAGCAGACGACCGGGCCTTCCTCATGAAGATCGAGGACACAGTTCGCGCAGCTGTCGACCAGACAAAGTTCAACGCCATCGTCGCAAAGATGCGCGAGGCTGCTGAGATCAAGATGGAGACCAACCTCGTACCGCAGGTCGTTGAATTATCGGCCAAGGAGTTCGGCCTGACTCAAGAGGAGAGCAACGGCGTCCTCGGGCACCTAATCCAAGGCGGTGACCTCTCACTCTACGGACTGGCCAATGCTGTCACCCGTCACAGTCAGGACGTTAAGAGCTACGACAGAGCCACCGAGCTGGAGGCTGCTGGCTGGAGCATTTTGAACATGAGCCCCTCTCTCTGGAGGCAGCTCAATACAACGAGGTGATGAAATGTATCAGGCAACGAGAAGGAGCTGCCAGCTCGCACCTGACAGCTCCCGGAGATCATCAGAACCGCTCAGAGCAATACCAATGACCTCCTCAATTATAGCACGCAGACGCAAAAAGCTGAAGATGCGCAGACGTGCCGCAGCCGTCATCATGATCCTGCTGGTAGTGTGGGTGGCATGGAGCATTAAGACCATCAGCGACCGGATGCAGACCACCGAACAACCGCCGGTCGACCTGCCGACAACCACAGAACAGCCAACGGCAGCGCCGTCAATATCTATGGAGCCGGCAGTCGTTCCGATCGTGATACAGGCTCCGGAGAAGCCTCCAAGGTATAAGCTGACAGCCGAGGAACGCGACATCATCGAGAGAGTGGTCACAGCCGAGGCCGTTGGCGAACCGTTCGCCGGTCAGGTCGCAGTCGCCCAGTGCATCCTCAACGCTTGCGAGAAGGATGGCATCAGGCCGCTCGAAGTTCTCACAAAGTACAAGTACGCCACGAGCAGACCCGATCCTGAAGGTACGGTACCGGAGGCCGTGGCCGCTGTATTCGATGATGGCTGGTATGTAACGACTGAGCCGATCCTCTACTTCTACGCACCGGATCGGACAAAAAGCAACTGGCACGAGTCTCAGGACTTCGTGATCGAGATAAACGGGCACCGCTTTTTTACTGAAAAATCAAATTGAGAAAGGAGCAACCGCCATGAATGAAAACACTCAGAAATCCGTGATCCAGATATTAACCGAGACACTCGCAGAAATAAGCACCAGAGCCCTCAACGCTGAGGCCGAAGTCGAAAGGCTGAAGGCAGACGACAACAACTGGTACCGCCACTGGCAGACCAAAGACGCCGAGGTCAAAAGGCTCACCACTGAGCTGGACGAGCTCAAGAGCAAGTTTAGTGGCCTCATGAATGAGTACAACGACCTCAAGGACGCATATGACGCATTGAAATATAAAACAGAGCCGGCAGACAAGGAGAAGCTGCTGGAGGAGCTTAGAACAAAAGTAAGCAAGGAGGACAAGAGTCATGAGTGATAAGACCATCGCCGCCATCGCGGCAGAAATAGAGCAAAAACAGCCAGTACAGGCACAGGCAAACGAGGCCGCAGCTCCGGAGGCTGCTGCCGAAATGTACCCGATCACCCTCGAGGAACTGGAAAGCATTGAACTCCCCGGAGATCTTCCGGTCGACGCTCAACCGGAGCGCAAGGAGTTCATGATCACCGACGACAGATGCGCCGACTGGGCCGTTCGCAAAATCAAAGAGGAAAAGCAGGAATATGACCGCATCCGGGAGCTCGGCGAGCAGCAGATCGCTGAAATTCAGGAGAAAATCGACAGGGCCAAGAGACGCTTCGAGCAGAACACTGGCTTCCTGACCAGCAAGCTGGCCCAGTATTTCAACACCGTACCGCATAAAAAGACCAAGACCCGCGAGACATACCGCCTACTCTCTGGCAACCTCGTCCTCAAACTGGGAGGAGTCAAGGCCACACTGGACGACGAGAAGCTGGTGAAATGGCTGAAATCCAACGGGTACACCGACTTCGTAAAGGTCGAGGAAAAACCGACATGGGGAGAGCTCAAGAAAAAGCTCAACCTCGAGGCAGGGCTGGCCACGATGGCCGACACCGGCGAGATCGTGGAAGGCATCACCGTCGTGCAGCAGCCTGACACGTTCGTCGTCGACTAAGGAAGGAGGATCGATATGGCTGACACCACAAAAAAGACCGCCAGCGCAACCGCGGCGGCAACTAAGGAGAAGGACAAGGCAGCACCGCAGACCAGTGAGATCCCTCACGAGGCCATGACCCTTCATCAGAAAGTCGTCGAGCTACGGAAAGCCTGCCCGAAGATCATCAAACAAAAATACAGCGACGGCGTCGACTATAAGTTCGCCAAGATCTACGACGTATGGGAGGCCATCACCCCAGTGATGAACGAGGTCGGCGTCAACTTTGACGTCATAGCTGAGGTACCCAGCAAGAAGGACGAGCTCGGCAACGCCATCTATTACACCACCATCATGGCCAAGACCAAATACGGCGAGCGCCTCATGTTCCTCTACGAGGCCGACCTGACTGTCAAATGGACGAACGTCGACGATCCGGACGACACCGAAACCGTCACCCTCCACGCCATAGGCTGGAACGATGACCCGGCCAAGGCCAAGGGAAGCGCGTGGACTTATTGCCTGAAGTATTACCTGTTCGAGAAGTTCAGTATTGACCAAGGCGAGGATGATCCGGATGCCAATGGCTTCAACAGCACCGGAACGCCACAGAATACGCAGCAGGGCGCGAAAAATGGCAGCGGTCAACCAAACACCCGACCACCACAGCAAAACGCGCCACAGGGCAACACAGGAGCTCAAAAACCGCTAAGCGATAAGCAGCTCGAAAGGATGTACCTCAAGGGCGAGGCTGCCGGCATAAGCAGAGAGCTCGTCAACAAGCGCATCGCTGAGAAGTACCACAAACAGAACCCGGCACTCATGAACCGGGCTGAATACGACGAGGTATGCGCTGCCCTCGATAAAGCAGCCGCAGAAGGAGGAACAGCTCATGAATGATGTTAAACTGCTCGGCCGACTGGCCGCAGATCCAGAACTCAGATACACAACCAGCGGCACCCCTGTCGCAACCTTCGATCTGGCAGTAAACCGCCCAACCAGTGACGGGCAAAAGGCCGTCGACTTTTTGCCGATCGTCGCATGGAGAAACCGGGCCGAGTTCGCGGCCAACTACCTCACAAAGGGCCGCCAGATAGTCGTCGACGGGACGCTGCGGACAAGAAAATGGCAGGATAATGACGGCAAAAGCCGCAAAAGCATTGAGATCGTGGCCGAAAACATTTACTTCGCAGACAGTAACAGAGGCGACTCACACGCCTCCTCCTCTCCATCGGTTCCGGATGGCTTCGAGGAGGTTCAGGACTCCGATGACGACCTGCCGTTCTAACACGACCACCGGACGACCGCCGGACGACCGCCGGGCAACCGGAAAACGACCAAGCACAGAAAGGAGGATCAGGTCATGGCATGGCTCCAAGTTCATCAAACACTCAAAGATCACCGCAAACTTTTAGAGGCTGCCGACATACTCGAAGTTACACCGCCCCACATGATGGGGATCCTGATCTCCTTCTGGCTATGGGCGCTGGATAATGCTCCGAGCGGAACCCTCGGAGGCATATCCTCCAGAATAATCGCCAGAGCTGCACAGTGGGAAGGCGATCCGGATCGGCTGGTGGAAGCCCTGACGGCATCGAAATGGCTGGACGAAGGCGAGAGCGGCCTCGAGATCCATGACTGGTATGAGTACGCAGGCAAGCTAATCGACCAGAGGATCGCGGAGAGAGAAAGATCCAAGAGACGCCGCTCCGCTCAAAGTTCGACCGCCGGACGACCGCCGGACGACCGCCGGACGACCGCCGGACAGTCTGCCGACGACCAGCAAACAGCCGCAGGCAGAGTAGACCAGAGTAGACCAGAGTATACAAGAGAAGAAGATATAGACCCCCTACCCCCTAAAGGGGAGAAGCAGCAGCCCGTCCCCTTCGAGAAAATCATGCAGCTATACAACGAGATATGCGTGAGCTTCCCGAAAGTGCTCAACATAGAAGGCCAAAGACGCAAGGCCGTTGCTGCACGCTGGAAAACATACAAGGATCTCGAAGCCTTCGAGACCTTATTCCGAAAAACCGAGGCCAGCAGCTTCCTGAAAGGTCACAACGACCGGAACTGGATGGCTGACTTCGACTGGATAACCAAGCCGACCAACATGACCAAGGTGCTGGAAGGCAAATACGACGACAAAGGAGGAGATCAGAGTGGAGTCAATCGCCAATATACTGGCAGGGACAACGGAACGCCGCAGCTCTCGGGCTTCCATATCGCAGGAGACGACGAGACTGACGAATGATGAGGATCCGAAGCCGCTCGACACTGTCGTATATAGCAACGACCCTGACGTGGCAGCACTCGGAGCTCCTGAGCCGGTGCCCTGCGAGTTCTGCGGGGCCCCTCGATACACCAAAGGCATGAGACTTCAGGGCCGGATCTTCTGGATGCCATACGGCCCGGAACCATGCACCTGTCCGGAGGCCGTAAAAGAGCAAGAAGCCAAAAAGGCGGCAGCCGAGGAAGCAGAACGGCAGCGCCAACAGGCTGAAGCTGATCGAAGGATGCAGGAACGCGTCAAGAAGATCATCGGCGAAAGCGGGATCAATGCCCGCTTCCTCCGGAGGACGTTCGACACCTTTGAGATCACGAAAGACAACGCCAAGGCTGCCAAAGTGGCCAAGGCATACGCCGACAACTTCAATATGAAACTCCCCGGGCCAAACAACCCGGAACCCGGACGGAATGGCCTATTTATTACCGGGCCGAAAGGAACCGGCAAGACGCACCTCGCGGCAGCCATAGCCAACCAGCTCATGAACCAAGGCACAGCCGTGATATGTATGACCATGATCGACCTGCTGGAGCGCATCAAGAGGACATACGAGAATAACGCCGACAGCGAGGGCACAGTCCTCACCTTATACAAGCAGGTACCGCTCCTGATCATTGACGACATGGGAAAAGAACCGGCCACCGAATGGGGGATCTCAAAGATTTACGCCATTATTAACGGACGATATGAAGGCTATATGCCGACCATCGTCACAACAAACTACGACGACCAGCAGCTCGTCAAGCGCCTGACTCCTCCCGGAGGGGATGACATCACGGCCGACGCTACCATCGACAGACTCCGCGAAATGTGTCACGCGCTTCCGATGACGGGCCAGAGCTGGCGATCACGATAAAAGGAGGCTACACCGTGAAAAAGGTTTATATATGCTCCCCGTGTCGCGGGGACTACGAGAAAAACATCCAAAAGGCTCAGGGCTACTGCCGCGAGGCGGTGCACATGGGCGTCATACCCATCGCCCCTCATGTTTACCTGACCCAGTTCCTCAATGACACCATCCCGGAGGAAAGAAGCATCGGCCTGAATATCGGCCTCGAGCTCTTGAAGGAGTGCAACGAGGTGTGGGTGTACGGCATCCAGAACCCGAGCGAAGGCATGAAGGCCGAGATCGAGCTGGCCAAAGAGCTCGGGATCCCGGTCAGGGATGCGGCCGAAGTTTACCAAGGCCCTCCAGAGAGGAGGTCGGGACGATGAACAGAGACCCGCGCAAGAACGCCGAAGGCTATGCGGATCCGACAGCATACGAGGCGGTCAAGAACGTGCAGCGACAGATCAGAGGCAAACGGGCCAAGGTCGCCGGCGAACACTTCGAGAACATGATCTCCGGAGCCTGCTCCTTCTACTATGACCGGAACCTCGCCAACATCGAAAAGACACCGGAGCCGATGAAGGTGCTCAAGCCGATGCCAAAGCAGCCCGGCAAGTTCATCGCTTGCTTCACAAAAGCAGCGCAGCCAGACTACAAGGGCACCATTCAAGGAGGCCGGGCCATCGTATTCGAGGCCAAACACACAGACGACGACAAGATCGAACGCAAGAGACTGACCGACGAGCAGATGGACGGACTGGAGAAGCACCACAAGCTCGGGGCCCTCGCCTTCGTTCTCGTGTCCTTCGGCCTCCAGAGCTTCTACCGGATCCCGTGGCCAGTATGGCGGGACATGAAAGAGATATACGGCAGGCAATACCTGAAGCCAGACGAGATCGCCTGCTATAAGATACCGGCACCCGGCGGCGTGATCAAGCTGCTGGACGGGATCATTGACACCAAGCAAAAGGCAGTGCCCGAAACGCCTCGGGCAATATACACCAGCAGCGACTCGGATCGCTGCGTAATATGCGGCAACTACGTCCCGGAAGGGCGTCAGGTATGCCCCACTTGTGAGAAAGGAGATCAGGATCATGAATAACGCTTTACTGAGCAGCAAGAACCTCGACTGGTGCACACCGCAGGACTTTTTCAATGAGCTGGACGCCGAGTTCCACTTCACACTCGACGCAGCTGCGACAGATAAGTCGGCAAAGTGCTCGAAATATTTCACCCCTGAGACCGATGGCCTCAAATCCTCATGGGGGGGGGAGATCGTATTCTGTAACCCGCCATATGGCCGCCAGATAGGCGACTGGGTGCGCAAGGCATACGAGGAAGGTCAGAAACCAGACACCACCGTCGTCCTGCTTATACCAGCAAGAACAGACACGACATACTTCCATGACTACATATACGGCAAGGCTGAGATCCGGTTCCTGAAGGGCCGCCTGAAGTTCACGGACGAGGACGGCAACGCAAAGGACGCCGCTCCCTTCCCTTCTCTCCTTGCTATATTCAGAGGCCCGCGAGGAACGTCCGGACAGGCAGGCATCAAGGAGCTGATCACCGGCATACTTGAAAGCAAAGAACTGACGGCCAACGAGCTCACGGAGCAGCTGCGCACCATGGGCTACAACTACGACCGGGGAGCAGTTAGCCCATGCCTCACTAAACTCAAGGCCGCCGGAGTTATCAAAACGACTGGGAAAAGGCCATGCACAAAGACCGGAAAAATGGCAGTCGTATGGACGGCAGTCAACTGAAAGAAAGGAGAATGATCAATGAGTACCAACACAATGGAAACAAGGCGCGAAAGCTACGAAGCTATAAAGCCCAAGAGAACCGACCGCAGGAACCTGATCCTCGAGATCCTCGGCTCCAGACAAATGACGGCCAGTGAGATAACCGAGGAGCTGCTGGCCAAGGGCTACATCAAATACTACGATCGAAACTTCGTGGCCCCTCGCCTCACTGAGCTGAAGGAGGCCGGCATCGTTGAAACCGTCGGGAAAAGGCTCTGCAAGCGCACCAACAAGAACGTCGCAGTATGGGCCAGAAGGGAGCCGCAGCATGGCAACCGTTGAAGTAAAAATAAAATCATATCCACCAGAGGCCAAGAACCTCATCGACATATGGAACAATTACGCCAAGTCAAACATGAGCAGCTATGGCATCGAGTTCCTGACGTTCGTGCATAAGAGGCCAAAGAACCCGAAAAGCGACAACAGGCGCATCGCTGGCCTGCCCGCTCGGCTTGTTTCATACTTAAAAGACGACACAGAACTGGTCAGAATGTCGGTCGAAAATTTTATTTACTTAATGGCCAAGGTCGGCGTCGATCTTGAAGTCAATCAAATCGAAGGAGGTCATCAAAATGAGCAACAATAAAAACAGCTATAACAGCAGCGCGGGAGGCATCGGCTTCCTCGGCCTTCTCGCACTCTTATTCATCACCCTGAAGCTCACCGGCTTCATCGACTGGAGCTGGTGGTGGGTGCTCTCTCCTCTCTGGATACCGACGTCCATCGCTCTGCTGATCTTCGTGGTGATGCTGATCGGCGTCGTGATCACAGCGGTGGTCAAAGCAAGCAAACAAACAGACGGGAGGGAAAAGAAATGAACAAGACAAGGATCGAATGGACTGACTACACATGGAACCCAGTGACCGGATGCCTGCACCGCTGCCCGTACTGCTACGCAGACAGACAGGTAGAGCGTTTTTCAGGATATGATCCGCTCTATAATGCAAGTTTTGACTTTGAGTCAGGTTGTTACATAATCAAAAAACCAATGTATAAACGATACGCTAACGGAGTAATACGAAAAGCTCCGTACCCGTTCGAGTTCGCTCCAACATTCCACGCTTACAAACTTGAAGAACCTATAAGGAGAAAGAAACCGGCCACGATCTTCGTATGCAGTATGGCCGATCTGTTCGGGGAATGGGTACCAGACAAATGGATCCTCGAGGTATTCGACGCCTGCAAGGCAGCGCCGCAGCACATTTATATGTTCTTAACAAAAAACCCGGGACGCTATTTAATGCTTGCATACAGGGGAGCATTGCCACAGGGCGAAAATTACTGGTGGGGAGCAACGATAACCAATCAAAGCGAATACGACAGCGAAGGCATCGCACTGCTCAATCTACCGGAAAGCCATCGCACATTTTTCAGCATCGAGCCCATCCATGAGCCTATCGAAATGGGATTTATGCCAAACTGGATAATAATAGGGGCTGAAACAGGAAATCGAAAAAACAAAATCAAACCTCAGCGGGAGTGGATCGAAGATATAGCGAGGCGACGTGTGACCGAAAGTATATTCATGAAGGACAGCCTGATCCCTATCGTCGGCGAGGAGAACATGATCCGGGAGTTCCCTGAAGCTCTCAAAATATAAGAACAGGAGGTCAAAATCATGAAAATAAGCAAGATCATGAGAGACATAGCAGTGATGCAGATTATCAATGTCTACGAGGCAATAAAAGGCCCGGCATCAGTGGAATTTATTAACGCTCTCAAAAAAGCATCAGCATCTGAACTTACGGAAGCAGCGAGTTATTTGCCGGCAATAATTCAAACGGCCATACTGAGCCAAGCATGGCAAGATTATGAAAAAGAAAAGAAAAAGCAAAGCGAACCATCTACTCATATGGCAATTATTAAAAAAATGTTTGAGAACTAAGGAGGCGTAACGATGAAATTATCACTATTTTCAATAATCGGCGGCACGTTCTATAAGTTCAGCGACGTGCCGATCACGGAAAAAACTCTCAGAGAGTTCGAGGAGGAAGTCGGCAACAAAGTGACTGAAAAGCTCAGCGCTATGTCCCCTCTCCTTCCTGAATTTATAAAGATCACACCCGAGCTCGTGGTCAGCGAAGAACACAACGGCGACGTCATGGTGAAGGACATCATCCTCGAGACAAAAGAGCCGGCTGCTGTGTCCGTTGCTTCGGTAGTCATGATGGCAGGAGACGACGCAAACGAGCCGGAACAGGCCGAAAGCTGCTATCATTGTAAAGACGGATTTTTCCGGGATATTCTCGGGAACCCTTGCTGGTACGACTTCTGCCCAGTATGCGGTCGAAAACTCCATAGAGATGCGGCTCCAATAGATCCGGCTGTGTTTATAACAAGACATGAGGCCCTTCAGCTCGTCAACAACGAGCGCAACCGTCAGGACGCGAAATGGGGAGAACAAAACCACGCGCCTCAATACTGGACGGGGATCCTCGGCGAGGAATATGGCGAATACTGCCAAGCAGTCAATGAGACGGTATTCTTCAACGGCGAGGAAGCTCGAAAGCTGGGTGGCTATGACAATATGATGAAGGAGCTCACCCATGTGGCAGCCGTGGCCGTCGGAGCCATGGAGGCACTCATGAGAGAAAAGCTCAGGAAGGCGGCGAAGTAAATGGCCAGAAAGCAGAGCGCCAAAGACATCGCCTTCGAGAAGGAGCGCATCAAGTTCCGCAGAGAGATCAGACAGGCCGAGGAACGCGTGATCGAGCTATTGAAGCATCAGACCGAGCTCGAGGACACGATCCGGAAGCAAGCCGAAGAAATACAACAGCTTAATGAAACCATCGGCAAGCTCGTCGAATACTCAGGAATGACCAAAGAGGAGCTCGCCAAAAAATTCGAGAACGAAAAGAAGGCGGCAGGGCTGGCCGATACACTCGCAGCCCTCGCCCGCTGCCTACCATACAACGAGATATGCGTGAGCTTCTCGGATTTCAAGGAGGTAAATATGAGAAAAATGGCACCAGAACAGGCCCGAATAAAAAGAGTCAGGAAACACCGCGAGATCTGCAAGGCTCTGAACGATACATATGCAAAGAAGAACGCCGACTACGGCAACGCCTTCGGCGACACCTTCCAAGAGCTCGGCATCGTCTCGGCCGTGACAAGGATCATAGATAAAACCAACCGCCTGAAATCGCTATGCAGGCCCGGAGCTGATCAGAAGGTCAACGACGAAAGCATCCGGGACACCCTTCTGGATCTGGCCAACTATGCGATCATGACGGTGATGGAAATGGATGCTCAGGGAGGTGACGGATCCAATGGCTAAGAAGAAATCGAAGCCGGAAGCAGCAGCTCCGGAACTCTTTGGCTATAAGACGACCGCAGAGCCCAAAGCATGGGCCGACGGGATCCCAGTATTCTGCGCTCATGATGCCATCATCAAGACCTCGGAGCTCAAGCCGAACCCGAAGAACCCGAACCAGCACCCTCCTGAACAGGTGAAGCTCCTCGGGGCCATCATCCGGGGCCAAGGATGGCGAGGCCCGATCACAGTCAGCACCCGCAGCGGACTAATTGTCAGAGGGCACGGCCGACTAATGGCTGCGCAGCTGGAGGATCTGGCCGAGGTGCCGGTCGACTATCAAAACTACGCGAGCGAAGCCGAAGAAATGGCCGACCTCGTGGCCGACAATAGGATCGCGGAGCTCAGTGATCCAGACACCAAGATGCTGGCCGAGGTATTCGCAGATATAGACACCGGAGAGATCCCCTTCATGCTCTCCGGATATACCGAGGAGGAATATGGCAATATCGTCAGCGCTCTTTCTGAAGCCATCCATGCGAAAGAACTCGAGGATCCGGATGCCGTCATCGAACCACCGGCCGAACCGGTCACTCAATACGGAGACCTATGGATCCTCGGCCGCCATCGAGTCCTCTGCGGAAACTGCACGGAGCAAAAAGACAGGGAACTGCTGCTCAATGGTGCGACGCCTGAAATCCTTCTCACTGACCCGCCATATTGCTCAGGAGGAAGCAAGGAAAGCGACAAGAGCAACGGCAGCATCGGAACCGTGAGAAAAGGCGAACCCGTACCGATGATCGCCAACGACATCCTCAGCACCCGAGGCTATCAGAACTTGATCCGGGACGCCCTCACTAACATCCCCTGCCTCTTTGCTTATATCTTCACAGACTGGAGAATGTGGGTGTATTTATTCGACCTCGTGGAGGCCAGCGGCTTCGGAGTCAAGCAGATGCTCGTCTGGAATAAAGGCACGCCGGGCATGGGCGTCGGCTGGAGATCACAGCATGAGCTCATAATGTACGCAGCGCGAGGCAAGAGCAAATTTGACGGCCACAAAGGTTACAGCAACGTCCTCGAGTGCTCCAGATCGGGCAACGAGTTCCACCCGACTCAGAAACCGGTCGAGCTGATCGGCATGATAATCGACAACACGCTATGGGCTAAAGGAGTATATGACCCCTTCGGAGGCTCCGGCACGACACTGATCGCCTGCGAGCAATATGATCAGACCTGCTACACCATGGAGCTGACGCCGGCCTTCACCGACGTGATCGTCAAGCGTTACATAAGAACAACAGGAAAACAGAACGTCAAATGCATCAGAAACGGGCAAGAGCTTCCCCGTGAGGCCATAGAGAGAATATTCGAGCCCGGTGACATAGGAGGAGGTGAAAGGGAGTGATGCCCTGAACAAATGACAAGAACACAGCCGCAAACCATCAAGGAAAGATTAAAGGAGTACACGGCCATGCTCCGGGAGATCGACAACCAGATCGAGCGCCTCGAACGTATGGAGGCGACCATGACCTCCCCTTCTGGCCCGAACCTCACAGGGATGCCGAGAGCAAGCGGAAACACCAGCGACCGCGTCGCCATTCAAGTGGCCCGCAAAATAGAGCTTGAGGAAACCATCAAAAAAGCCATCGAGGCAGAACGCAAGGAGCGCGAAGCCATTGAGATCATGGTGCAGCAAATAAAGAAACCGGACGAGCGCGCAGTCATTCGCCTCCGATACTTCGACCGGGCAGAGTGGCCGGAAATATGCAAGATCCTGTTCGGAGAGTCTGAGGACTTCGACGTCAACACTGACAACTATATGCGAAAGACATTCAGGATCCACGGTACGGCCTTAATTAGCCTCGCTGAGGTGGCTGGAGAAAGCTCAAAGGGTAAACCTATACCCGAGCAGAGAAACACGCCAGAAAAGGCACACAGCGCCTCAAAACGGACAAAATGAGAGGAAACCGTATAAAATGACATTGAAATATATGGCGAACGATGTTACGGTATATCGTGAAGAAATCCGGAGAGCGTACGGAGAACGACCGCCGGTCGACCGCCAAACGTCCAAAGGATAACCGAAAAACGTCAGGGAATACAACTCCCCGGCGTTTTTTATTTGCCCGAAAGGAGGGATCGTCATGGCATCCAAAACCAGCGGATCCATGAACATCAGCCTCAAGGGATATGCCAACCTCGTGAAAGAGCTCCACAAGATCAACAAGGACAGCGAGACGGTAATCAAGCGAACGACGAGTGACTTCAAAAGCCGAGCTCCTGCATGGGTGGCAGCTGCCGTAAGTCAGACCTACGGGATCAAGAAGTCAGAGATCGCCAAGGCTAAGACATCGGCCAAGCCCGTCGGCAAGATCGTCGTCGCCGGCTTAATGGTCGACAACGTGCAGCTCACATTCTCCGGCCGAGTCCTGACGCCGACACACTTCAACATGAAGCCAAAGTCCAGACCGAAATCGACAAAGGACGAAACCGGGAAAACTATCAGGAGGGCCAAGAGCTATACAGTCACGGCCGAGATCTTCAGGGGACAACGTAAGGCACTCGGATCCAACGTGTTCCTCGGCACCAACAAAGGAACGGCCGACATCCCATTCCAAAGGGTGGGCCAAAGCCGCACACCGATCAAAGCCGTCAAGACGCTGAGCATCCCGCAGATGATCACCAACGAGGACGTCGCTGCTCAAATCCAAAAGAACATCGACGAGGGCCTCACCAAGAGGCTGGAGCACCACATCAAACAAGCCATGGCCAAGCAAGGCAAATAGGAGCCACACAAAAGCTCCAGAATGGCACCAGACGCACGATAACCGACCAAGCCGACCAATATATCGTCCAAGCCCAAAAGGAACGAATACAGGCCAAATAAACGCTCAGGAACGACCGCACGCGCCAAACAAAATGCGCAAGGTACTTCCGCTGACCCTTTTTCGCCTGCGGTGCTGGCGAGCCCGGGAATCGTGTAGTCAAGGAAAAATTTTTTCAGGGCGTTTCGTTACGCAAAATCGGCAGGAAAGGAGTGAACGCCATGCCGGAAAGTGAAGGAAGCAGAACGCCGATAAATGCGCAGAAAGCCGACGTTATTGCCAAGCTGTTCGGCGTGTCAGTTCGCCGGGTGCAGCAGCTCACACAGGAGGGCATCATCAACACCATCCGCGTCGGTAATGCGAACAGGTACGACCTGCTCCCTACTATTCAGAAATACATCAAATACCTCCAAGACAAAGCCAACGGCCGGGAAGCTAAAAAGGACGACGGTTCCGAAAGTCGGAAGCTGAAGGCTGAAGCTGACCTGAAGGAAAGCAAGGCAAAAATGGCCGAGCTTGAGCTCAAGGAGCTGGAGGGCAAAATGCACCGCAGCGAGGACGTCGAAGCGATGACCATGGATCTGGTATATACGATCCGGAGTATGATCATGGCCCTGCCCGGGCGTCTCGCTGTTGACGCTGCCAACACAACAACAGCCGCGGAGGCTTCGGAGCTTATCAAGAAGGAATGCCACCACATCCTCAACGAGCTCGCGAACTACCGATACGATCCCGAGGCATACAAACGGCGGGTAAGGGATCGCCAAGGCTGGAGAGAGCTGGAGGACGATGACCCGAGCGACTAAGCGGGAGATCGAGAGGCTCAACGCTGCTATCTCGGGAGCGGTAAAGAACTTCGCACCACCCGAGAGCCTCACCGTGGCAGAATGGGCCGACAGGAACCGCCGCCTCTCACCCGAGAACTCGGCAGAGGCAGGGCCGTGGAGAACCTCAAGAACCCCATATCTGAAGGAACCGATGGAAGCCTTCAATGATCCGAAGGTGCACAAGATCGTTATGGTTGCAGCGTCGCAGGTCGGAAAGTCTGAGCTCATACTGAACATCATCGGCTACATCATAGACCAAGACCCCGGGAGCATCCTATTCGTCCAACCTACCCTTGAGGATGCCCGGAAGTTCAGCCGCCTCCGTATCGCTCCCATGATCCGAGACAGCAAGCCTCTGAAGGCAAAAGTCTCAGACGTAAAGACAAGAGACAGCGGCAACACGATCCTCCAGAAAGCCTTCCCCGGTGGTATGCTGACGATCACCGGCTCGAACAGCGCCTCAGCTCTGGCATCAACTCCGGCCCGTTACATATTGGGCGACGAGCGCGACCGCTGGGCCATTAGTGCCGGCACCGAGGGAGATCCGTGGTCACTGGCTGAGGCCAGACAGGCCACATTCTACAACGCCAAGGCTGTCGAGGTCAGCACGCCGACCATTAAAGGCTCCAGCAATATCGAGGCGTCGTTTTATCTCGGTACGCAGGAGCGCTGGTGCCATCAGTGCCCTGAGTGCGGCGAATGGCACAATATTGTATTCGATAATATCAAATTCGACTTTAAGGTCGTTAAAGTACACAACCGCAAGACCTACAAGGTGACAAGCGTCAACTGGGCCTGCCCTTCATGCGGCTGCCTATCCTCTGAGGAGGTCATGCGGAAACAACCGGCGCGCTGGATTGCCGAGAACCCGGGAGCATATGAGAACGGGATCCGGTCATTCTGGCTCAATGCCTTCTCAAGCCCGTGGATGCCATGGGAGAAAATCGTCCGGAGGTTCCTCGAGGCCAAGCATGACCCCGAGAAGCTGAAGGTCGTATACAATACCCTGCTCGGTGAACTATGGGAAGATCGTGGCGACATCGAGGACGAGGACACCATGCTGGCCCGTCGCGAGGAGTACGATGCGGAGCTGCCAGATGGAGTCCTCGTTCTCACCTGCGGCGTCGATACTCAGGACAATCGTCTCGAGTATGAGGTCGTCGGTCATGGCCATTATGGTGAAACGTGGGGCATAAAAAAGGGCTACATCATGGGAAAGCCGGACACGCCGGAAGTATGGCAGCGGCTTGACGATGTCATCGACCACGTTTATAAGTTCAAGAACGGGCGCGGCCTGAAGATCTCCATCACCTGCGTCGACTCAGGTGGTCACTATACTCAGGAAGTTTACAAGGCGTGCCGGGAGCGGCAGGCAAAACGTGTATTCGCCATCAAAGGAAAAGGCGGCGACGGGATCCCATATGTGAGCCCGCCGACAAAGGTGCCTATCAAAGACAACAAGAGGATTTATTGCTGGCTTTACACGATCGGCGTCGACTCTGGAAAAGAGTCGATCATGAGCTCCCTCAAGGTTCAGGAAAAGGGCCCGAAGTATTGCCACTTCCCTCGTGGTGAGGATCGCGGGTATGACAGCAACTACTTCAATGGGCTACTCTCCGAGAAGCTCGTCCTCACTCACACCAAAAGAGGCAGCAAGTGGATGTGGGAGAAGCTGCCGGGCCATACCCGGAACGAGGCCCTCGACTGCCGCAACTATGCCATGGCCGGCCTGAAGATCATCGACCCGGACATGGACGCCGTCGAGCGGCGACTCAAAGGACTGGCCGAGCCGCAAAAACTGAAACCGGTGCAGCAGCCAAGACCACCGCGCAAAAAGCGCGATATTTTTGACGACTGGTAACAGTCAAGGAGGTGACGACAATGCGAACCAAGGAAGCCATCACCGCCGACCTGACGAGTGCAAGGGAAAGGCTGACCCTCTACCTGAAACGCGAAGCGGAAATGCTCAGCGGCGGCGTCCAAAGCTATGGCATCGGATCCAGAAACCTGACGAGGTACAACACCGACCTCGCAGCGATCCGGGACACTATCAAAGAACTAAAGCAAGAAATCGCAGAGCTCGAGGCAGAGCTCGCCGGCGGCAAACCACGCCGAGCAGTCGGCGTCGTTCCCCGGGACTGGTAAAAATGGTTAAACGCCCTCCCCGGGGCTTTAACATATAGCGGGGCCGGGAGAGTTTTGCTCCTTTCTCTCCCTTCCCTGCTCAAATATTTTTGAAGGAGGTGAGCACCATCGAACAAATAGCAAAGCCAAACGCAAAAGCGGCAGCTCGGCCAATAAATAAGGGCTACGGGGAAGCTGGTGCCAGCTGGCAAAGGAAATCGCTCAAAGGTTTTAACGCGCCAAGCGGCAGCCCTCACGAGGACATCAACCAGAACAACTTCACCCTCCGGCAGCGAGCTCGTATGCTTTATATGGCCGCACCGATCGCAACCAGCGCCATCAATACCAACCGCACAAATGTCATCGGCATCGGCCTGAAACCGAAAAGCAGGATCGACCGCGAACGACTGGGACTATCTCCTGAAGATGCAGAGGCATGGCAGAAAAAGACCGAGGCTGAATTTGCTCTATGGGCTACGCGCAAGCACGCCTGCGATGCCACCGGCATCAATGACTTCTATGCCATGCAGCAGCTCGCACTTGTTTCGTGGCTGACCAGTGGCGACGTCTTTGCGTTATTCAAGCAATACCCCGTCACCCCACTCGAACCGTATAGCCTGCGGATCCACCTCATTGAGGCCGATCGTGTGGCCACTCCGGACTATGCCGGAGCCATGGGCCCGATCAACACGTTCGGCAAGACCAAGGACGGGAACCGAATATATGACGGCGTTGAGGTAGACAAAGACGGCAGGATCGTGGCCTATCATATCCGGAACACATACCCCCTCCAGTATAGCTCAGAGCCTACCGAGTGGAAGCGCGTGCTGGCATATGGAGAGCTGACAGGACTGCCGAACATCGTGCAGGTCATGAGTTCAGAGCGCCCGGATCAATATCGTGGCGTCAGTTATCTCGCGCAGGTGATTGAACCTCTGCTACAACTCAGGAGGTATACAGAGAGCGAACTGACGGCGGCAGTCGTCGAGAGCTTTTTTACTGCCTTCATAAAAACAGAGTCAAACCCGGCAGATATGCCGTTCAATGAGGTCGGCGGCGATACAGAGGAAGTATCAACGGATCCCAATGAGTACGAAATGGGCCCGGGCCAGATCAACATCATGAAACCGGGCGAGGATGTCACCTTTGCAGATCCTAAGAGACCGTCCAGCGGCTTCGATGCCTTCACCCGTGCTATATGCGAGCAAGTGGGCGCAGCTCTGGAAATACCGGCCGACCTATTACTCAAGGCGTTCAATGCAAGCTACTCGGCAAGCAGGGCCGCACTGCTGGAAGCATGGAAGGCGTTCAAGATGCGCCGCGAATGGTTCGCGAATGACTTCTGCCGCCCCATCTACGAGGTATGGATGGCCGAAGCGGTGGCCCGTGGCCGAATAATTGCCCCCGGCTTTTTCTCTGATCCGGGGATCCGTGCTGCATGGCTCGGATGCGAATGGATCGGCCCAAGCCAAGGACAGCTCGATCCGGTCAAGGAAATCACGGCCGAGATCCTCGCAGTCGGCGAAGGCTTCACAACTCGAGAACAGTCAACCATCAGGCTCAACGGCGGCCAATGGGAGGCAAACATCGAGCAGCTCGCACGAGAAAACGCCAAACTCGCGGAGGCGAATGGCATCATGGAAGGCGGTGGCACACAGCTCACCAACGCCGTCAAAGCCGTAATACTCGAAGCGATAAAGGAAGGTGATGACAATGGAAAAAAGAAAAACGCTCCGGATGATTAACGGAGCACAGGCGGCCCCGGCTACCGCGCCAAAGTTCTGGAATATCGCGTCCGTGTCCGACGACGAGGGCGAGATCACCCTTTACGGCGAAATAATGAGCAGCCAGCCGACAGACTGGTGGACTGGTGAACCACTGCCCGGACTGTATATCACCCCCGAGGGCTTCCTTGAAGATCTGGAAGTCGTCAAGGGGAAAAGCAAGATCACCATCAAGCTCAACAGTGTGGGCGGCGATCTTTACACCGGCATCGCAATTCACAACGCCATCAAGGGCCTCACAGGAACCAAGAAGGTCATCGTCGAGGGCATCGCGGCCAGCGCTGCCAGCGTTATTATGTGCAGCGGCGACGAGGTGGCGGTATATCCCGGCAGCCTTGTGATGATCCACGGAGTCAGCGGCCTGTTTTATGATTATTACAACATAACCGAGCTCAAGCAGATCATCAAGGGCTTCGACGCAGCTGAAAGGGCCATCGCTGAGATTTACTCAGCAAAGACCGGCACCGACGTGGAAACCCTTCGTTCCATGATGACAAAGGAGACATGGATGACGGGCAAAGAAGCGATCGAGAAGGGCTTCGCCGACACGTTACTGGAAGGCTCAGGCCCTCAAATGGTCATGAGTGCAGACAAGACCGTGCTGCTTGTCAACGGCATAAAGCACAACATCAAAGGGCTGCACAATATTCCCGGAAATATCCCGGTAAAAAGCATTTCATCCGCAGCGCCTAAAGGCTCCGCGGCTGGAATAGAAAAACCAAAATCCAATGAAGGAGGCAAGAAAACCATGACACTCGAAGAATTAAGGCAGCAGCATCCTGAGCTCGTCGCTCAAATTGAAGCGGCCGCAAGGGAAGCAGCTACAACCGAGGCCATCGCAGCTGAAAGAGCTCGCATTAAGGAAATCGAGAGCATCGAGGCAGCGGTCGGCGATCCCCAGCTCGTGGCTGAGGCCAAATATGGCGAGAAGCCTTGTACAGCAGCAGAGCTCTCCCTGAAGGCTTTACAGAAGCAGGCCCAGCTCGGCAAACAGCACCTTGACAACTCTGCAAAGGACTACAAAGCATCCGGAGCAGAAGGCGTCGGCGCAGCTCCCAACTCAGGGAACCAATACGACGAACCCGACGTTGCTCAACAGGTGAGCGCGATCGTGGACGTCTACAACAAAATGAAGAACGGAGGTAGAAAGTAATGAGTAGACTCGACGAAAATCTCGGATCCGTGAGCTTCGATAACCTGATCCACGGAAATGAACCCGCAGCCTTAACCGGTCACATCAAGCTCGCGTCCGGTCAGGGCAAACTTCTCCGCGGCTCTGTCATCGCCATGACAGCACCCGGCGGCGACGGCATCCTGCTCGGCTCTGACAAAAATGTGAGCGCCGTTTTGGATGTCGACACTTTGGTGGCCACCTTCGAGAAAGCTGGACTTAATACCGCGAAGCTGAAGGTGTATGCAGAGGAAGGCGAAACCCCCGCAACCGTCACAACAGACTACACCGTCGCATACAGCAACAACACCTTGACCATAACATTGAAAGCTGACGGCGTTCTGAAGAACGAGACCAAAATCAGGATCACTTGCGAGCTCACTGCTGACGTCATGGCAAAAGCCAAGTACATCCTCGCAGAGGACACAGAAACCGGCACCAGCACCGCAGTCGTGGGACTCGCATATAAGACCGGATGCTTCAATGCTAACCAGCTGATCGTTGCAGACGGCTACACTATGACCGAAGCCAACAAGGAAGAACTGAGAACTCTCGGCATTTTCCTTGCTGATGCTTACGAGAGATAAGGAGGAATGAAAAATGGCATTTGACATTTACAGCACCCACGCCCTGCTCATGGCAGTGGAGCAGCTCGCGCCCCTTCGCACATTCCTGCGCGACAGATATTTCCCGACCAACGACGCGACTGACATCTTTGCGACTGACGACGTGCTCGTTGAGTACAAGGACGGCAGCAAGAAGCTGGCCCCATTCGTATCGCCGAGAAAGGGCGGCGTTACTATCACTCGCGAGGGCTACTACATGGAGAGATACACCCCTCCGTTTATCGCACCACGCAGAGTGCTCACCATTGACGACCTCAAGAAAAGAGGCTTCGGCGAGGCTCTGTTCAGCAGACTGACACCCCAGCAGCGCGAAAGTGCTCTGCTCCTGAAGGACGCCGACGAAATGAGCGAGATGATCTCCAGACGTGAGGAAGCTATGGCAGCCGAGACCATGCTCAACAACGGCTGCATCATGAAGCACTACGCTGACGATCTGACCAAGTACGAGGAGAAGGAAATCCGCTTTTATAGCGAGTCGAGCAATCCGGCAGTCTATACTCCGGACGTTGACTGGGATGCTCAGGGCGCTGACATCATCGGAGACATCGCAGCCATGGCAAGACTCTTGACTTCCAGAGGGCTCCCTGCTTCCGAGCTTATCGTGGCTCCGGACGTTGCTGACGTCATCATCAACAACGAGAAGATCCAGAAGCTCCTTGACATCAGGAACTTCAACCTCGGAACCGTTGACCCGAAAACTCTCCCTGCTGGTGCTACTCTCGTTGCTGTTCTCAATGTTTACGGCAGAATGATCTCGGTCATCAGCTACGACGAGCAGTATGAGGACGACAACGGTCAAACGGTTCAGTACATCCCGGCCGGAAAAGTGATCCTTACGGCTCCCGGAGCTGGCCGCACACTGTATGGAGCAGTCACTCAGGTCGAGCAGTACGATGGACAGTTCCACACCTATGCAGCAAGACGCGTTCCGAAGTATCTGGCAAGCGCCGAAGGTAACACCAGAACCTTGACAATTACCAGCTGCCCGTTGCTGATCCCGAACCAGAAGAACCCATGGATCTCCGCAACGGTTATATCCGAGGACGAGGGTAATGAAGAATAAGGAGGGTAACTGATGATCAAGATCATAAAAGGCACCTACGGGTACCGCAAGGGTAACAGGATAATACCGAAAACTCCAGCGGATGATCCGTTCACAGCTACCCCGGAGCAGGAAGCGCGCCTTGTCAGGCTGGGCGTGGCCGTGTATGTGGATACACCCACTAAAGCACCGGCAACGCCATCAACGCCCAAAGCTCCGGAAAAAGCAGAAACAGGCAGCAAGGACGTCGACGAGCTGCCTGCTTACAATATTGACATGAAGCTCGACGAGCTGAAGGAGATCGCCAAAGCCTACGGAGTGGACGCTTCAAACGCTCGAAAGAAGGCTGACGTCATCGCCATGATCGAAGCTGCCAAAGCTGAAGATCAGGACGAAACACCCGAAGCATACGACGACGGCGAGGAACCCCCTTCACTCGACGCAGCTGATCCGGTGTAATTATAATGTCCTCATTCAAGGACATGGTGAAAGCAGACCGCGGCATCTTCCTGAACATCGACGAGTTCGGGGAGATGCACAAGGTCGAGGGCAAAAACATACCGGTCGTCATTGACGACGACAAACTCAGAGAGCGGCAAGGTGGCGCGGAGGTCGGAGTGGCCGAGTCAAGCCTGCTGCTCTTTGCGTATGTTGAGGATCTTCCTCCTCGCCGTGGAGCCGGCGAAAGTCTCAATGTCGACGGCCGTGAGTACATCGTGAACGACTGGAGCGAGGACATGGGCGTCGCTCAAATAGCCCTCGGTCAAAGCCGTACAGTATAGGAGGCGCAGCATTATGACGATCGTGCAAATTATTGACAAGATCACAGCGTGGGCCGATGCGAATATCTGCAAACAGATTAAGCTCAAGCTCCCGGATGACAACGCAGCAGACTCCTCCTTCGACTACACGGAAACAAACCCGGCGGCCTTTGCGCTTTTTGTTCCAACAAAAGATAAACTGCCGCCAAAGGTGGCGGCTCCCATCCCTTCCCTCTGCGTTCAGTTCACCGAAGGAACAGATCGGATGACTGAAAACAAGGGCACTCTCAAAGTGCGCATGAGCTTGTCGGCATGGAACCCGGGAACCCATGGCCCGGAACTATTTCACGCAAACGGTAACGGCTCATACACCCGATATAACACACCGGAAGCCCGGGCCCTATTTACCCGGCACGGCGAAGGCTGGCGTGACGTCTGGAACTTCGTGGACGCGGCACTGCTGGCGCTCGAAAGTACGGAATACATCGACGGCCTGCGCATAGTCAAGGAGGACGGCATCAGCTTCGGGCCGTTCATGGAGCAAGATGCGATCTCCGACTGGTACCCTTACTGGTTCGCGTGGATCACCTTCACGGTGGAGCGTGGGCTGGCTCGGGTGCCAGAATACAATCAATACCTATAATTCAGAGAGGTGAAGAACATGGCAAATGAATATTTATACGGCGCGTTCGGCCACATCGGCGACGATGTCGCACAAAACGCCACGCAGGCCGGCACGGTTCCCGTATATGTCGGTGTAGCGCCTGTCAACCTCGTCAGAGGATATGCGAACGCCGGGATCATCAACACCCCGGTGAAGCTGTCCAACATCAACGAGGCCAAGAGGAAGATCGGCTATACAGACAACTGGGCCGGCTTCAGCTTATGCGAGGCCATTGACGCGCATTTTAACAACACCATCGGAAACGTGGGCCCGATATTCGTGATCAATGTCCTCGATCCGACGACTCACGCAAAAAGCTCACCAACGACCAAGCAGCTGACGTTCGCCAATAAAATGGCCACCATCGTCAGCGACACGATTATCCTCGACACCTTCGCACTCGATGAAAAGGTCGAGGGTGTGGACTACCGCCTGAGCTACGATTATGGAACCAATACCCTGACGATCTTCGACATCGGCGAGACCCCCATGACAACGATCGAGGCATCTTACTCCGAGGTCGACCTTACCAAGATCACGAAGGAAACCATCATCGGTGGCATAACCAGCGACGGCGTTGCCTCTGGACTGGCTGCAATCAAATTCCTGTATCCGAACTTCAACGCAGTGGCCAACCTTATCGCGGCTCCCGGATGGAGCGAGATCCCTGACGTCTACACTGCCATGGTGGCAGCGTCGCAGAAAATCAACGGGCACTGGGATGCCTTCGTTCTGGCCGACATACCGATCAAGGACGGCGAGAACAAGGTGGACACCATCGACAAGGCCAAACAGTGGAAGAACGACAACAACTACAAGTCCGAAAGGTCAAAGGTTTACTGGCCTATGGGAGCAAACGGTTCAAAGATCTATCACCTGAGCACCATGGCCGTCGTTGAAATGATGCGTGCAGACTTCAGTCATAAGTCGATCCCGATGGAGACACCGGGCAACAAACCAATCCCGATCACAAGGCAATACTTCGGCCCTGACTCTCCGAACCAAGGCTTCGACCAGCAGGAGGCCAAGGAGCTGACCAGCAACGGCATAAGCACGGCCATCTACTGGGAAAGCAACTGGAGACTATGGGGAGACCACACGGCGGCTTACACCTACGGCGGCTCATTCAACGCTCGCGCTATCTTCGATACGTCCATGAGGATGCTCATGCACATCACGAACTCCTTCCAGCGCGAATGGGGCACCTCCATCGACGAGCCGATGGCTCTCTCCCTTCAGGAGACTATCCTGAACCGCGAGCAGGAAAAGCTCGAAACCCTCAAAAGCGAGGGTGCTCTGATCGGGAACCCAAAAGTCTACTTTTTAGAGAGCGAAAACCCGACCAACGACATGATGAACGGCGACTTCCGCTGGGACATCTGCGTCACACCTACGCCGCCTCTCAAGAGCGCGACCGTTTATGTGACATATACGGACGAGGGCTTCGCTGCTTACTTTGGAGGTGAACAGTAATGCCATGGATGGATATTAAAAGCACAAACATCGCCGACACGGTTTACTCCGACGGCGTTCTCGTGGCCAAAGACGTGGCCTTCACCCTTCCGGCCATCACACCGTTGGCCGGCGAAGCTCAGGCCATGGGATCCATGGAGGTCATCGCCGTCGGCCTTATTGAGGCCATGGAGGCAACCATCACAAAGATCGGCACAGACCTCGGTCTCAGCCGCATGATGCGCCTCGAAAAGCAGAACCTCGAGTTCAGGTGGGTGCACAATGTGAGTTTATCGGATGGCACCAGCAAGCCAGAGGGCTGCAAGGCGTTTATCCGTGGCGTGCCGAAATCACTGCCGGCCATCGGCGTGGAAATCGGATCGAACTCCGAGAACGAGATCGCGTTCGCGGTTACTCGTTACCAGCTATTTGTCGGAGGTACGGAGATCCTGCTCGTGGATAGATTGAGCCAGATCTTGAGGATCAACGGCGTCGACTATTACAGCAAGATCAACAGTCTATTATAATCTAAAGCCCCCGGGAAAGCCCTCGGGGGCTTTTTATTGAAAGGAGTCAGAACCAATGGAAAGCATCAAACTCAAAAACCCGATCATGATCAACGGCAAGAAGGTCACAGAGCTGACATATGACGCGAACGAAATCACTCCGCAGGCGTTCGCTGAAGCGGATGCCAGAAAACTGAGAGCATCTGGATCAAAGGGTGGCAACCTGTCCGGGGCCGTAGAGCTCGATTATGGCCTCCACCTCTATCTCGGTTTCGCTGCCATTCAGGCCGTGAACCCTTCGTATGACATCACCGATCTCGAACGCATCAAAGGCGTGGACGTCATGGAGGTAATGAAGATCGGCCGAAATTTTATTTTAAGCTCGGCGGGCAAGTCACAGCAAGACGACTCAGAAGATGCATCAGAGACTATGCCAGAGTCTACCACACCAGCGTCACCGAACTCGAAAAAAGGCGAGTCATTGACTTCCTAATCGACTACGCAGAGGCCGCGGAGGAGCTGGCAGAAGAACAGAAAAGGCGTGAGAAAAACGCCAAACATAAGTACCAGCCAAGGGCCAAATATAAAGGGAGGTGAGCGTATTGGCCAAAAGTAAAACCTTGCAAGCTATTGTCGAGATCGCCGGTACGATCAGCCCCACCCTCGGCAAGTCTATCGAGGAGGCAACCGGCAAGCTCGAGGGCATCAATGTCAAAGCTCTGGCCGTGGGCGCAGCTGTCGGCGGCATAGCGATCGCCACAGGCAAAGCAGTCATGGAGGCCGGGCAATACCTCACAGATCTCGGCGGCCGGTTCGATGAAGCAACGGACGCGATCAGGATCGGAACCGGCGCAACCGGTGAAGCGCTTGACGCTCTCCTGTCCGACTTCGACGAGGTATACAAAAGCGTACCGACAACCATGGAGGACGCCAGCAAGGCCATCGCCGACTACAACACCCGCCTCGGGCTGA
>ENA-UPAD01001132-UPAD01001132.1-bioreactor-metagenome-genome-assembly--contig:-NODE-1132-length-30638-cov-58.333846_pt1 | contig 30638 bp, 22 predicted proteins | sample MGYA00238179_ERZ772710 | MGnify/ENA primary metagenome ERZ772710 (study PRJEB29004, sample SAMN07631245) | bioreactor metagenome | isolation source: Switchgrass digestor | place: USA: Dartmouth...
GAGCTCTACCAAAGGTCTTTCAGGTCTCATTTCTTCATACTTAGTTAACAGAGCCGTTTTAATGGTCTGGGTAGACCTCGATGAATGCCATTTTCCAAACTTTTTCTTAGGACATATTTTTTAGTCCTTAAGAGACTTTTTGTATTTGACATTAAATGAGGTCTACCCATAAAGTGTTTAGGATAGGAAATCCTCGAAGTCACCGTCGTCAGTTTTCAGTCGCACACCTGCAAAATAACGCTTTCCTTTTGCCGTAATGCGCCTAAAACCTGCACCTTCCAAGGCAACATAGAAATCTGCCGTACTACGTACATATTCGTTGGTATCGATGCAGTAGTTACGGTATGCCTGGTACAGTGCACTGGAACTCTCACGATAACCATCACTGACTTCACATTTTTCCTCCAGGAAGTGTCCGAACCAGTCGTTCTGATTGCGGTATTCATCAATGGCGTTCTGGACACAAGCCGGAACGGGAATCCTATAGTCGAGGTCGATGGCTTTCTTCGCACCCTCAATGACCCAGGCAAGAATGCTTTCCCCGGCATTGGAATATAGGTATTCACCGTAATTTTTGATGTCGCTCTCGCCTTCAATCTTGGCATTGAACGGGATAACGATTAGTCTGCGCCATGTACCGTCATCGGAGGCGCTGACCTTTGGCAGGTGGTTGGTGTAAAGCACCAGGGTGTGACACGGTACAAAGCTAAACGGGTCTTTGTACTTCTTTTCTGCAAAAATGTCATCAGTGGAACAAAGCTGCTTTACAATGGAATCGTTGAGTCGAGCACCTTCCTGCATCTCGGCGGCGATCAATAGACGCTTGCCTTTGGTCTCAGCCATTTCCGGCTTTACATTGCGGCGGCATCCGAAGGTCAGTGTGTCAGCGGAAATATTACCGCTGTATAGACCCAGGACACGAGAGATGGCATTCCAGAAGGTGGACTTACCGTTACGACCGCTGCCGTAAGCGATAATGAGGGCTTCCACAAAAACCTTACCGATGGCAGCCAGACCGCAGATCATCTGTACATAGTCGATGAGTTCCTGGTCGCTGCAAAAAATGAGATTAAGACTGTCGAGCCAAATCTGCTTACCTTTATCGCTTGGAGAAACGGTGGTCATTTTGGTAATGAAGTCATCCGACAAATGCTCCCTGGCACCTGCTAAACCCAGGCGAAGGTCGTAGGTGGCATTAGGGGTACACAGCAAGAAAGGGTTGGAGTCCAAATCCTGCGGAGAGATTTCTAGTTTCGGACGGGACTCTTTCAGCGTTGCGGTGATATTTTTGGATGCACGGCGTTGAATGACAAAGGACTGATATGCCTTTGCAGCGAGGAAGTCTCTGTATGCTTCCATCTGCTCTTCGCTCATGAGCGTTTCGGCTTTGGACTTGGAGGTATTATCAAGAATGTCCTGCGCACCGTTTTCCTTCATAATGCGTAGAGCGTTCATCAAATCGTTTGATGCTTCTTTAAGCTGGCGGCGGGTTAGTTCGTGGGCTACAGCCTGTGCGCCGGGTTCGGTTTCTTGCCAGAACTGGCCGTTGTAGCGGATGTAGTGAGTCGCCGGAGAATAACGCAACTCCCTGGAGAAGTGCTTTGCCAGAACCTCCGCTTGGCCAACATCAGAGAAGTCCTCTGGCTTGTAGGAGGTGTCGTCGTTATAGACTTCGGGCGGAACATAGCCATCCTGCTGCTGAATCTTGGCATAGAATTTCTGGGCACTATGCCAGATGGTCATCAGTTCCTGCTGCTCCAAAGGTGGTGTGCATTTATTAGCTTCCTCCATGAAGCACTGGAATGCGATGTCGTTATCACCATACTTTTTGATGACACGACCGGCAAAGCGAGACATGGTAGCATTTCGGCTGCCTTCGGGAATAACCTGGGTGCCGCCGTGGAAACTGCCAGGCATATCCGCATTAAAATCATCTATGGAAAGATACTCACTTAAGGTCATGTTTCCAGGATACAGTTCCACCTCCGGGTTGGATGTGCCGAAGAAGAATCGGGCGGAATCCAGAGCCTTGGTGTCAAAATACGGAAAGATGGTATTGACCAGTTTTTTCATTTCACTGTAAGCGGTAGCATCCGTCATGTATTCAATGGGAAACAGCACATGGAACTTGGGACGAGCAGGTTTGCCGTTTTTCTCACGCATATGGAAGCGGCTGTAATGCACCGCAAAACTAATACCGGGAAATGCCTGCTTGACATCATCCGGGGTGACCCAGTTAGCCGGGTCCTCGGAGTGGTCATTGTCACAGTCCACTGGCAGACAGTCTGAGCCGAGAAAATTGTCTCCGTTACGATAGTTGTTCATATACTCAGCGCACACATAGTCGCTGCTGACTGCTTCCTTGAAACTGGCAGCATCCATTACTTCAATTCTGTGAGGATAGGAACAATTGCTTGGTGCGCCGATGAAGTCTGCGCTATATAGGGTGAACATCAGATAAATACCTCCTCGCAAGTATCAGTGAAGTAGCGCAAGCGGTAGTTCTTCCACTTGGCTCTTTTAATTTCTGCCTCCATTCCAGCAGAGATGTGGTCGCCAAAGACCCAGACTTCGGAGCATTTGCTCATAAGAGCATTTCCGAAGAACAGACCAAGCTGTCGTTCCCTGGGGTTGGCGTCGTCTAGAAATTGCGGAAACAGCAGATGCGGTGCAATAGGTATGTAACCCTTGTCCAACGCAAAACGGCTGTAATTCTGTGCAGCTTTCACATTCTTCTCGATTTCCCCGGCATAGGGAGAACAGATATATACAATAGGTCGGAATGCACGAAGCGCTCGTTCCTCCTTTTCAACGGTGGACATGGCTTCATATGCAGTTGGGTCGTAATAGCCTTCGTTGTTGAATTTATCTACATTCATATGGGACTCCTTTCATGATGGGCTTCACCTCAATCTCTACTATCCATAGGAGGTGAAAGTTCATCTTGAGCAAAAATTTTTAATCTTTTTTATAAAAGTCAGTTTCATACCCATCGGCGCGAAGCTGTAGTCCCTTTGCCCATGGTGGGGTTCTTCCCATTTGGTCACAGACTGCCTGCAGGGAAATCTGACTGTCAGCTTCAATGACCACTTCATCGTGGATGTGCATTACGATAGCGCAACAACGTAGGTTTTTCATAGCATAGCAGAGAATGTCGCGGGCAGTTGCCTGGACGATGTTTTCAACAAACTTGGGACCGTAGCTGTCGAGCCGTTCCCATTTCTTTGTTGCGCCGACACCTTCATATGTAATGCACTGTCCGCCGAACTTGTTTTCACCGATTCTGGGCTTCACATAGGCAAGCTGCCTGCCGGACGGAAGTGTAATAAACAACATCCCGCTCCTGCAGGAGAAGGTGATGCCGTGGGTTTCATTGGTGTGCTTATACCGAACCGCTTCCATAGCAGCACGGTCAACATCCCACCACAGCTTCGTGATTTTAGGATTGGACTGCCGCCACGCATCGACCAGAAGAGGGAGTTCATCCTCGGCAAGTCCCATCTCCAGTGCGCCCATTGCTTTCAGAGCGCCGACAGACCCACCGTAACCGAGTGCCAGTTCTGCAATTTTACCTTTTTGCCGGAGGTGTCCGTTGATGCCGTGTTTTTCGACAGGAACACCAAACATCTGACTTGCAGATGCACAGTAAATGTCCTTATCTTCTGTAAAGACTTTCTGCCGCCATTCTTCTCCGGCAAGCCATGCGATGACACGGGCTTCGATGGCAGAAAAGTCCGCCACGATCAGCTTGGCATCCTTTCTGGGAACAAACGCCGTGCGAATAAGCTGTGATAGTGTATCTGGCACATCTTCATAAAGCATTTCCAGAGCATCAAAATCACTGCAACGGACAAGAGCACGGGCTTCCGATAAGTCATCTAAATGGTTCTGGGGAAGATTTTGCATCTGAATGATTCGGCCTGCCCATCTGCCGGTGCGGTTGGCACCATAGAACTGGAACATACCTCTGGCACGACCATCGGCGCAGACCGCCGTTTCCATAGCCTGGTATTTCTTAACCGAGGATTTTGCAAGCTGCTGTCTAAGGGTCAGAACTTTCTGCAATTCTGGTGGTGCGGTTTTAAGTAGTTCAGCTACAGCCTTTTTACCTAAGGTGTTAGTCTCCAGACCGTTATCTGAAAGCCACTGCTTCATCTGCTGTACAGAGTTGGGATTCTCCAGTTCTGTCATATCCTTCATTGCCTGGGTCAGTTCCGAGCGAGAGCGAGCATCCATTTGGATAGCCTGCCGCACTAGTTCCATATCCAAAGCGACACCACGGTCATTGATTTCCTGGTCGATATGGTATTCATCCCAGATACTGTCCGGCACGGGATATTTGGCAAGTCGTGCCTGGATGGACATTTCGGTTTCCACATCACGAATGTTATATTTTTTGAACGCAAGCCACTTGTCTGGAGCATGGTATGGGAGGTTACGGGTACGCTGTCCGTTGGACTTAGTAGGCGTACAGGGCTGACAGAAGTATTTGATGAGGTCTTTGCCTTCGGTCAACTTCTGATTCTCAAGCCCCAATACGGCACCGGCACCTTCCAGAGAAAGCGGTAGTCCCATTGTGGCAGCCCAGACCATAGAGCATTTCCAGGAGTCTGGTTTTAGATATTCACCAGTGGGAAGCCCAAGAAAACGAGAGAGGCAGATGCGTTCAAAGTTAGCGTTAAATGCCCACTTGGTCACAGAATCATCGGTCAATGCGGAAATGACCTCGGCCGGGATTTTCTCACTACAGGCAAGGTCAATCAGTTGCACGGGAGCACCGTCAGCACTGTAGGAGAACAGCAATATTTCAAAAACGGGAGACTCCACATAGCGGTACACACCCGTTTTCGCAAGATTCAGGTCGCTGTAGGTCTCAATATCGATTGAGAGAGTTTTCATATATATCAGTCCTTTCGCAAACCCTGATAGGGCGGCAGATCGCTCCGCCGCCCAAGGGTGCTATACTTATTTGCAGATGCTTTCCATTCGCTTGTTATGATACTCAAGGTCACGGGCAGCTTGCTCACGTTCACGTTTTTCGCGCTTACGGTCATAGACCAAGGACTGAATCGCAGTAATCAGGAATACCACGCTGAAACAGAGCCAGATTACAAGTAGGGCGCATACAAGAATCGTTTGAATATTTGTCATAGTGTTTTACCTCCATTTCTTAGCCGAGAAAATCATCTTCATCATCAGTTGCAAAATCGGACTCAGCACTTGCCTTGCCACCAAGGGGTTCACCGGCACGGATAAGCTGCAGGTTATTCAGACCGCAGGCGATTCCCTTATTGCCGTTGCTGTTGAAGGCATAGAAGTTGATGCTTGCACGGCCGTACACACCGGAGTAGACCTCGGAGCGGGTCAGCACAGGGTTTCGGTCAGCATCCACGATACCGGGAGCGGTGGTGGAGTTGGCGTTGATAAAGTATGAATTGGCATAAGCGGGATCATCAGGTCTCTCAATATCACCGTCGCGCAGAGGAGTCTTGATGGCAGCCAGAGGAGGTACACTCTTGCTGTTACCCTTTAACTTGGACTGTCCCTCCTGGTAGGCAGCTTCAATAGCCGCCTTGATCTTAGCGACTGTCTTGGTATCGGACTTTGGGATGATAAGGCTGACACTGTATTTGGGAGTGCCGCCATTGATGCTCTTAGGTTCCCAGACATTGGCGTAAGACCAACGGGTGTCGGGACCGGTGATGACTTTCATAGGGTTATTAACTCTGGTTGTGTTGTTAGACATATTAAAATTCCTCCATAAAATCATTTTTTGCTTTCTCAGCTCGCTGAGCATATTCATATGCCGGACGTTTGTCGCTCTCCGGCACGAGCGTCGGTTTGCCTTGCGGCTTTTCAATGTAGGGAGTGAGGAGTTCCTCAAAGCGGGATTTGCCGAGCATCTTCTGCATGGCAGTAATTCCGAGAACCTTGTGTTCATAGGGGTCAAAGCCTGCACCCTCCACAGTAGCGGCGACAATGGCCTCGTCGGTGTACTTGCGGTTTGAGCGACCTTCGACCAGTTTCCACCCGGGCCAGTCTTTACCGTTGATAGCCTGCTGAAGGGCATATTCCTTCACATCAGTTGCCCAGGCAGTCAGAGCGTCAATTTTGCCGAGAATGTCGGAGATTTCTTCTTCGTCCAGTAGCGCTGGAGTTTGGAACTCATAGCGGGCAAGTTTCAAGTTAGCGGCGGCGCGTTCTCTGCATTCGGCCTTTGCCTTACAGAACTGACACCATTCACCACAGTGGAAATCACCCAGACCTTCATAGGCCAGTTTTGCTTTATGAGTGAGGTCGGTTTCTGCCCATTTAAGTAGGTCGTCCTTTGTCATCTCGTACACACTGACATTGCTCTTGCGTGGCTGAAAGATGGTCATGCGGATTTCATTGATGTCGTATATGTCATCAAAAATCTCCAAGGCACCTAGGGCATACAGCATCATCTGGGGATTTGCTACGGCGGAGACCTCAACGCCCTTACCATGCTTGTAGTCCACGATGTTCATCACGCCGTCAGCGATTATGATGCAGTCGGCAGTTCCAAAGCCATCCTGAACCCAACGGGAGAAGTTCACTCGCTGTTCGATCATGATTACAGGGTCGGAGCAGGTCTGTGTTGCGGACTCCAGAAGTTCCACGATGTAGGCGGTATACCCGGTGGCACAGTCCTCCATCTCCTCGTTGTACCAGGAAAGGTTTTCGATGGGGTCTTCTGTGGGTAGTCCTAAAGCCTGTTTTAGCCGGAACTCACAGAGACTGTGGGCTTCAGTACCCTCGGCGGCATAGTCACTGCCCTTGTCATCGTAAGTCTCGCAGAGTCTTGCGGAAGGTGGACAGTTGAGCCACCGTTCGGACGAAGATGCGGAAAGGATAGCGTGTTTATTTGCCATCGGTTAGCACCTCCGCCTCAGCAAGCAACGCCTTGTAGTTAGCGGGATCAATCTGTGACAGCTTTGCTGCACCATATTTCTGGAGCAGAGAGCGAATCTGTGCAGTAAAGCCAGCGCGTGATTTATCCGCAAGAACGGCTCTGACTTGTTCCAGTGTCAATACAGGTTCGGTGGGAGCGACAGGAGCAGCAGGTTCTTCGAACTTGGTACCGCTAAACATCTCTGCCAGGGTGTCTGCCACATCGTTAATAGTGGCTGCGGCGCTGCGTAGGTCGCTTATTGCCATTTCCAATTCGCTGATTTTGCCCATAAGATTTACCTCCTTCCGTGTATTGACTCTGACCGGCGAGCAAGGTCAGTTTTCTTGCCAGCCACATGGACACAACGCTAATCGCGGTGAGAACATCAACAAGCTCATCGTCCGTAGTATTGCTTCGTGGGGTTGTCTGTGCTTTATACATTCGTTTCACCTCCTTGGAAGGAACTCTTGTCGTTTTGCCCTTTCCACTACCCAATGGAGGTAAGAATGCCGCTTGAACGAAAAGTGGGAAAAATTTTTCTCCGGCCACCCAAAAGGCAGCCGGAGAATCATAGGCGTGATATTATATGTAGTCGCGTAGGAGCTCTCGTAAAGTGTTAAATGCTTTATGTTTCTTATAATTGATAGTTGATTGTTGTGAGATGCCCATGATGGCAGCTATTTCGCGTTCAGACTTTTCCTGAAGCAGAAGCTCACAGATGCGGCGACCGTCGGGGTCGAGTTCCTGTAATTTTTGATACAGGGCTTTCAGCAGTTCCCGGTCTTCTATGATGGACTGGGCATCTGGGGTGTCATCCTGCAGGTCATCAAGCCAACTCTTTTCGTTGCCGTCTTCATCGGTAACAGTGTAGTCAAGAGAAAGCTCGTCGCCTGCCTTGTGAAAGCGACAGGTCCAGCAGTCCATATTACAGAGATAGCGCTTGCTTGCAGGACATACACAGCGGCCGTGTTCCTGCTGCCTGCGACGGTAGGCGTTAATGTCGCGGTAATAGTTGTCATAGTCGGTCTTACTGACCAGCACCCACTGGTGCAGGTCCTTGAGATAGATTGCGCGTTCGGTGAGTTGGTTTTGATTGTCGTTGTTTTTCATTTAGATTTCCTCCTGTGATTTGAATTGCGTGAGCAATCGCAGGGGGAAATCATTGAGGATTTGTGTAAATTTACATATATTCCATTGTTTTTAGAGTTAATATGTGATAAAATGATTTAATCTGAATTGATATGAATTGATAGAGTTATATACTCATCAAAATACCAATCCAAAAGCAATAAAAAGGCCCCTGCGATTTCTCACAGGAGCTATCCAAATGTTGATAAGGTTAATGTCCAACAATGATAAGGTTAATAACGTAAATAGGATAAAAAGTTATCTATGGAGGTAAAAAACGTGACAAATACTGCACATCCGATTCTGTGCGGCGGCACCTTCCTCATACAGATACTGGAGTCAAAGAGAATAACCGCTACACGACGACAACGTACCCAAAGCGTCTCGGACGCATTTCATGAGCAGGATGTATTGCTCGGACTTATTCAGATTGTTCAACCTGACTACATAAAGCCAGCAGGTGATACATTTAAAACCTACACTACATATTTCAAACGATGCGCAGAAAACACGCCTCAAGATCTGCAGTTCGCAGACGATGCTGTGGTTTCGGCATTCTTGTCCCGTTTAGAATCGGACTATGCTAGTGTTTTGAATGACATGACAGGATTCGTTAACAAATACATAGAAGTCGGAACAACAAGGCAAAAGGATTTAAAACTAGCAAGACGGCTTATAGAAATGATAGTGAATGATAAAGGAGAACCTGCTATTCCTGATAACTACCAGTTTGCGATTAGCAAGGATGGTACCACGGTTCCGAAAAACGAGCTAATGACTGTGTCGAGCATATACCTACCGGCGTTTCTTTTAAGCATATGGAAATTTATTGTTATGGAACGTAAGAATAACTCTGTGGGTGCCGCAACGGTATCATCTTGGTCGATACCAAATGTGCAGGGGCGTTATAGTATTCCAGAGAGTTCACCTGTACCTGAAGGATTTACAGTAGACTGCGGAACGTATGTATCCCCAGTATTACCTTCTCAAAACACCGAATTTTCTGAGGAACTGACACCGACTGTCGTACAAAAGCTAATAACGCAGGGTGTCTATACATACCTACGCAAGGCTGAAGAAAAGTACAGTACCATTAAGACACTTTTGTACAGTGATCAGCCTAAGCCCTTTTATAGCTTTTATGTATGTAACACCATCAGATACAGGAATGGCGGTAGCCGAGCGTCAAGACGTCCGATGGATATGTCAATTCTGGAGGATGCAACAGTTGATAAAATTCGGAAAATTTCCAGATTTGTTATCATCAGCGGTACGGGTGGACTTGGCAAATCCATGATGATGCGCCATCTTTTGCTGAATGCCATAGCGAATTTTGATGACTTGAAGTTGTTTCCTGTTTTTGTTCCGTTAAAGGATTACGGTGACACCACACTGTTCGATTATATTTATTCTAAGGTTGGCGTGTTTGATAGCGAAATTACCACAGAACAATTTGAACAATTACTTGCACACGGATCATGCCTGCTTTTGCTTGATGGGTTGGATGAAATTGCTGCAGGGCGAACAGAGAGGTTCGAACGCGAATTGGAGGAGTTAACCGACAAGTATTCAAAGAATATGTTTATTATTTCGTCTCGCCCATTTCAGCTTTTTGTTTCCTTTGAGCGTTTCAGCCACTTCCGGCTAATGCCTTTCAGTCCACGGCAGGCTATGCAGTTAATAGACAGGTTGGAGTTTCGTCCCGATGAACCGGCTATAAAAGCGAAGTTTCAGTCAGCCTTGGAAAAGACGTTATTTCGGACGCATCGGTCATTTACCGAGAATCCTTTATTGTTAACAATCATGCTTTTGACATTTGAACAGTACGCTGAAGTGCCGTCAAAGATGCATATTTTCTACCGGGAAGCGTTTGAGGTCTTGGCAAAGCGCCATGATGCAAGCAAAGGTGCATACAAACGGGCTTTGAGGACTGGCCTGTCTGTAGATGCCTTTGCTGATTATTTTGCTGAGCTGTGCTTCCGTTCGTATAATGACGAGAAATTTGAAATGACCGCAGATGAGTTTGCGGGGTACTACAACATTCTGAATGCACGGGCTGCAGCAAACGATAAAAAGACTACAGCGAGCGACTTTCTTGAAGACTTATGTTCGAACTTGTGCCTGATGTATTTTGAAGGCAACAGTTATCACTTCACTCATCGGTCTTTTCAAGAATACTTTTGTGCACTGTTCCTTTCTAAACAGAAGGACAAGTTCATCACTAAACTTGGGGATTTCTTTGAGAAGCACCAGAGGCGTATGTTCGGTGACAAAACATTCTATATGCTTTATGATATGGTCACGGAAAAAGTAGAGGAATATATCTTCTTGCCATTCTTGACTACATTATTTGACAAGTGTGATAAGGCGGACGGGTACTGGACTTTTCTTGAAGAGATGTATCCGCAAATAACTTATTCATCTGAGGATGAGTATCGTTTTTCACGCAGGGTTGCTGAACCTCATTCATTTCTTTTAAGCGCCATTCTTAACATCATTGGATTCAATGGAAGTGGGAGAGTTGGAAATGACATCACTACTCTTGCGGAACTTCCTTATTATGAGGCTCTTGTGATAGAACGAATTCCGCATTATCGTCAGCGAACACTATTTGATAGTAAGCATGAGGAATATGACATCGAAGAGGTCGAAGATGAGGAGGCAGGATATATATGTAGTTTCACAGTCTCTGAAATACGTAAAGAACCTGAAGACTACGAAGATCTGCTGGCCAAGCTGGACGACGATAAGTTCATCTTTAAGAAGCAGTATTACGCCGTAAAGCGGTATATGAAGGAACTGACAGAAAAGCAAAAGAATGAAGACGACAGTTTGCTTGACTTGTTATAGTATTATGTATAAGACAGCTATTACATGTTCATACTAATTCATATTAAATCAACTATATTCGTTGTAATTCAGTCTTAAGTATGTTATAATATTTGAGTATTAGACACAAGGCAATATTAGGAGGAAAAGAAAATGTCTAACGAACCTGAGAAGTGGTCAAGTCTTGAAGAAATAGCCGAGCATCTCGGTGTGAGCAAGGACACTATTCGTAACTGGATTAAGAAAGGCGTAATTCCGTACCGTCGGATTGGTAAGCAATATAAATTTAAAATTTCGGAAGTGGACGCTTGGGTCGAAAGCGGCAAAAGTGCCGAAATTGAGTAAGCTGCCGATGATAGCTTAAGTTCAGAGGGGCGTGAAAAGGTGATGTATTATGGATATTTCTATGCCGTATAACGGCACCCTGACTGCTGAGCAATTCCTGTTTTATGAGATGAGAATTGTGTCAAAGCAGTATCTTGAGAAAAAGTCAATTGAAGAGATTATTGCGTGTATCAGACGGGATAATTTATTCCAATACCCGACTGAACGCATGATTATAAGGATGGCTCGCGCTTGTTACAAGCGCCTGGTTGCTCTAGATAATGAGAAACTGGTCTATGAGGTGGCGAATGCGCCTGTTGAGGTAGCAAAGCAAATTAATCTCTATGCAATGATGCGCTACAACCGCCTTGTCCGTGAGTTTATGGAAGGAGTAATTGGCGAAAAGTACCGTCTACAGGACTTCTCATATACCAAAAAGGACATTAACATGTTTTTCTCCCGCTTACAGGAACAGAACGACGATGTGGCGACTTGGAGCGAGCAGACAATAATGAAGTTAAAGCAAGTGTTGAATAAGTGCCTGATTGAAACTAGGATGCTTGATAGTGCCAGAGATACTACGTTGAATCCCATTTTGATAAGTGAGGAACTGGAAACCGGTATTCGTGAAAACAATGACCTGACCGCACTTGCTGCGTTCAACTGTTTTAGGTAGGAGTGTGACTATGGCAGACATCAAAAAAGAACTTGATAAAATTAAGGTGCGCATCTCCGACGCGAATTTCCTCGCTAACAAAGGACTTTCTAATGAAGTGGGGATTCACGTCTTTAAATACGCACCACAATACGAACTCATTGTACGTGACTACATTGAGATGCTTGTAAATACACCGTCCGATGTGTTCAGGGTCATCGAGCGAGATATGTATAAAATTCTGCTTGAGATCTTGGAAGAAAAGCGCGTGCTTGGCACTGTTCCGTCTCTTGAGGAGAAGAAAGGTAAGGACTACCTACTTGCTCAGATTCAAAAAATAGCTACACCTGGGGAGTTCCTTGCCAAAATGAAATATGACCCTCATCAACGCGGGGATGTGTTGTTCTTGACGGGGGTAGGCAAGGTATATCCCTTTATGCGGTCACACAAAATGCTGGACAGTATGCAGCAGGTTTTCTCAGATGTGCCAATTGTAATGTTCTATCCAGGAGAATTTAACGGACAAAGCCTGAGCCTATTCGATAAATTTCATGATGGGAACTATTACAGAGCATTTAATCTTCTTTAACTGGAGGAAAATACCATGAAGATTCAAAGAATGTTCCAAAAGGACATAAACCGTGATATCAACGGTGTTATCAAAGTGGCACAGGATGATGAGCAAAGTCTCATCCAGGAGCTAAGCGAGTATATCATAACTAAGGAACTCCGCCGCCACTTCAATACTTTTTTTGATAACTACTCGAAAGCCATAGATCATCCAACCGATAAAATTGGAGTCTGGATCTCGGGCTTCTTCGGAAGCGGTAAATCCCACTTCCTAAAAATGCTGTCTTATCTGCTATCAAATAAAGAAGTTGCAGGCAGGCGTGCCGTGGACTTCTTCAAAGACAAGTTTGATGATCCAATGATGTATGCAACGGTTGTTCGTTGTACTAATATCCCTACAGAGTCAATACTGTTCAATATTGATATTGAAGGACCCATTAATAAGGATAAAACGGCAGTTTTGCGCGTTTTTGCGAAAGTTTTCTATAACCATCTCGGCTTTTACGGTGAGGATCTAAAAATCGCAAAATTGGAGCAGTTTGTAGAGAAGCGTGGCAAAACAGAAGCTTTCCGCAGAGTATTTGAAGAAATCAACGGCGCACCGTGGATAGAAGCCAGAGCTTCCTATGCTTTTTTTGAGGACGACATTGTAGCTGTTTTGCAGAGCGTTCTCGGGATGAGCGAAACAGCGGCCCGCAACTGGTTCAATGGCGAAGAAAATTCGGATATGAGCATCAAGCAGCTTGTCGAAGAAATCAAAGAGTATGTTGATTCAAAAGGCAAGGATTTCAGATTATTGTTCTGCGTAGATGAGGTGGGCCAGTACATTGGTGACGACGGTGACTTGATGATTAATCTCCAATCCATTGTTGAGGAGATCGGCAGTAAGTGTCGAGGGAAAGTATGGGTGATGGTTACAAGCCAAGAAGCTATCGACTCGGTCGTAAAAATCAGTGGCGACGATTTTTCCAAAATTCAAGGCCGTTTCAATACACGCCTGTCCTTATCCTCTTCTTCGGTTGATGAGGTTATTAAAAAACGTATCTTGGCAAAGACCGAGGATGCAGACGCGCTCCTGCGTATGGTGTATGACAAGGAACACGCTGCATTGAAAAACTTATTTACATTCAACGATGCGGTGCTGGATATCAAAGGATATGCCAACGGGGCAGAATTTGCTATAACTTATCCGTTTGTTCCATACCAGTTTATCATTATACAGAAGGTACTCGCTGAAATTCGAAAGCACGGTAACTCCGGCAAGCATCTGTCGGGTGGTGAGCGCTCGATGCTTTCCGGCTTCCAGGAAGCGGCACAAAAGGTGCAGGACAAAGATGAGAATGCCCTTGTACCTTTTTGGCAATTCTACGACACAGTGCATACTTTTCTCGAAAGTCCGATACGACGAGTAATTGATCGCTGCCAGACTGCTGCCGACAAGCACGAAGGCTTGGAACAACGTGATGTGAGCGTTCTGAAATTACTATACCTTGTGCGATATATCGACGACATCAAAGCAAATATCGATAACATCGCCATTCTGATGGTAGATGATATCCGTACAGATAAAATAGCCTTGCGTCATGAAATCGCCGAATCTTTGGAGCGATTGGAAGCGCAAAACTATGTTGCTCGAAATGGCGATGTCTACTCGTTCCTGACTGATGAAGAACAAGATATTGCCATTGACATTCGAAATACTTCTGTAGATAGTGCGACAATTGTTCAGAGCATCGGACAGACAATTTTTAGCGAAATCTACCCATCTAAAAAATATAAATACAACAAATATGATTTTGCTTATGATCAGTACATTGACGAGACTCTCATCGGTGCAGCAACGGGAGGAGTTCGACTGCGTTTCGTGACAATAGCCAGCGACTACTATAATGCTCCCGAGCAAAAACTGATTATGGATTCGCAGTTTAATAACGAGGTAATTGTACTACTGTCCAACGAAGTACAGTATTTTGAAGAACTAGAAACTGCCGCGAAGATTCGCAAATATATCAAGCAAAAGAATGTATCTCAGTTGCCCGAGAGTATTCAGGACATTATCCGCAAACGTCAGGCGCAAGCTCGTACTTTAGAAGAGAGCGCTAAGGCACAGATTGAGAAAGCCATCGTAGGAGGAAAGTTTTTCATTTGCGGCGAAAAGGTAGAAATTAAATACGGCGATGCCAAATCCAAACTTGACGAAGCTTTAAAGCAATTGATAGAAAGTGTCTACTCCAAACTGAACCTTGTGAACACATTCTGCGAGAGTGATGCGGATATTCTGACCATCCTCAACGGAGAACCGCAACAGAGTGGTTTTATCGGAAGCGGATCAAATAATGAGTTTGCACTGAATGAGGTAAGTCAGTGGCTTGAGGAACGCCACATGAGCCATGTTCCTGTATCAATGGGAGATGTACAGCGGCGTTATCAGGCAATTCCTTACGGCTGGAGAGAGATAGATATCGCTGCGCTTGTGGCAAGACTCATTGTGTCCCAGAAAATCGAAATCCGTTATGGTGGTGCGGTTGTAGGCAAGGACGATAAGAACCTCGTCCGCTATTTACGCATGAAATCAGAGGTCGATAAGGCAAGTGTGAGCCGCCGTATCGCCCCGTCAGAAGATGATATGCGTAAAGCTGTCAAGTTCCTACGCGACTGGCTTGGCCAGATGAGCATAGCCGAGGACGAGGACGGCTTGCTGACATTTATTAAAGAAACATTGAACGACAAGAAGAATCGATACGAGGCATTGATTGCCGAATATAACCATGATCGTTATCCACAAAAGGAAGTGGTAATCCGCGCTCGCGACTTGATGGTTGACATACTTTCGCAAAAGAACGATAACGTCGCTCTCTTAAAGCGTCTGCTTGCCAAACAGGATGACCTGCTTGATGTTACCGAAGATATGGAGGAGATTGAAACCTTTTTCAAGTCCCAGAAGGGCATATTTGATGCCGCAAGGAAACTCCAGGTCAATCTGCAGAATGAGCGTGATTATTTCGTTACTGACCATGAAACAACCAGTAAAATCAGCCAGTTGAACGCTATCTTATGTATGCAGAAGCCTTACGGAAGAATAAAAGACTTACCCGACCTGATGCAGGGTATTAAGACTGCCTATGGCACTCTTTTAGAGCAAAAGAAAGAGGAAGTGTACGGAATTATTACTCTATGTATGGGTGATGTTCACACACTTGCTGGTGTTGGAAGCAAAGCAAGCGATGAAGTACGGAAAGCGGATGAACGTTTCAACGAGTATAAGCAAAAAGTCGCTGAGGCAACAAGCCTGACTGTGCTTGATGCAATGATAACGCAGTTACAAAATTATAAAGACCAAGTTTGTAAGCGGATTGAATCCATTCTTCATGATGTTGCGCCACAGATTCCTGGTGGTGAGAAGCCAAAACTTCAGAAAATTGCGCATGTGCGTCGATATGAAGTATTTCCTGTGAAAAGGTTGACTTCTCGTGATGAAGTAGACAGCTATCTTGAATCGATTCGCAAGAAGCTGTATGACACATTGGAAGCAAACGATGCAATTCAGATAAACTAAGCGAGGTGTGAATATGAACAAGAACGCCATTCAAAAATATGCGATTTGGGCGCGGAACGAGCTCATCGAACAGATAAAACAACGCGCCTATCAATATGGCATCAGTGATAAAGGGTACGGCGATGAAAACGCCACAGTTATATCAGGACGAGTGCTTACACCGGAAGAGAAAAGGCAGCGCCGTGAGTTTGTGGAGCAGATAAAAAAACATGGCTTTGGGCAGGCAGTTGAAGAAGTGGCGTATACTTGGTTCAACCGCTTTGTCGCTCTGCGCTTTATGGAGGTCAACGACTATTTGCCTACCCATGTCCGTGTGTTTTCGGATGCAAGCGGCAATTTTAATCCGGAAATCCTAAAAGATGTTCTGCATCTTGATTTGCCGGGACTAGATAAAGTAAAAGTATCTGAACTCTTAAACGCCAACAAGACGGAGGAACTCTATCGCTACCTCCTGCTGACCCAGTGCAACGCACTGAACGATGCCTTACCCGAAATGTTCGAAAAACTCGGCAGCTATACCGAAATGCTCCTGCCCAACAACATTCTTAAGCCGGATGGTGTTCTTGGACGGCTTGTAACAGATATACCCGAAGAGGATTGGCAAGACGCAGTACAAATTATTGGGTGGATGTACCAGTATTATATTTCGGAAAAACACGATGAAGTTATTAATGTGTTATCCAAGACAATCGTAAAAAAAGATGATATCCCCGCCGCCACACAGCTTTTTACACCGGACTGGATTGTGCGGTATATGGTGGAGAACTCTCTTGGACGATTGTGGCTTGAATCGCACCCAAACGACGCACTAAAGGCGAACTGGAAGTACTATCTCGAAGAAGCAGAGCAAACACCGGAAGTAACAGAGCGTCTGCGTTTGCTGCGTTCGCAGTCGCCCGTGAAATCACCGGAGGACATTCGCCTAATTGACCCATGCATGGGTAGCGGTCATATACTGGTTTACGCATTTGACGTGCTGATGCAGATTTATGAGAGCGAAGGCTATAATCCCCGCGACGCAGCGAAGTTGATACTTGAAAAGAATATCTATGGTTTAGATATTGATCGCAGGGCATATCAACTGGCTTATTTCGCATTGATGATGAAAGCAAGGCAGTACAATCGCCGTATTTTAACCGAAAACATCAAGCCGCAAGTTTATCACCCAGCAGGCTGGAGTGATGGCGAGGAATATGGTTCACTTGTAAAAGTGGACACACTTCCTCCAAAACCGGAACAGCCGAAAGACCAGCTTTCAGTTTTTGACGATTATGAGCGAGATTTGCGAGTGTGGAACTTTAAACGTCTTTTAGCGCAGAAGTACGATGTTGTTGTGACGAATCCGCCTTATTTAAGTAATTTCGGTGGTAAGTTAAAGGAGTATGTGCAGACTGAATACTGTGATTATTGTAGCGATCTTTTTAGTGTGTTCATATATAGAAACCTCTTGCTATGTAAAAAAGACGGCTATTCTGCTTATATGACACCAAATGTATGGATGTTTATAAAGTCGTATAAAAAATTGCGTGACTTTATAATTCATAATAAAGCTATCGCGACTTTAGTGCAGTTAGCAAAAGGGGCATTTTTCAAGGAAGCTACTGTTGATATTTGCACTTTTGTCCTGAAAAATAGCCATCTTAACTATAAGGGTATATATATTCGCCTTGAGAAATTTAAAGGTGATATGGAGTTGCAACGGGTGAAAACTCTTGAAGCGATTGAAAATCCGCATTGTAATTTCCGGTATACAATTTCTGTTGACAATTTTGACAAAATACCAGGTAGTCCAATATCGTATTGGGTTAGTTCAGCATTTTATACATCGTTTGAACGGGGCAAACCTCTACTTGAGGTATCACCACCTAAACAAGGAATGGCAACAACGAATAACGATAAATTCTTGCGCTTTTGGCATGAAATAAACATAAACAAAATAGGATTCCATTTAAGCAGTGAGGACGAAAGCATCCAATCTGGGAAAAAATACTTCCCATATAACAAGGGAGGGGCATACCGCAGATGGTATGGCAACAATAACTATGTCGTTAATTTTGAAAATGGCGGAAAAGAAATATGCGATTATATTGATAATTTTTCAAAATCATCAGTTAATCACAAGGGAAGAGTTATTAATAGAGAGTATTATTTTAAGGAATGTATAACGTGGTCTGATACCACAAGTGCTTCATTTTCGGGAAGATATTGCAAGCAAGGGTTTATTTTTGACATTAAAGGTTCTTGTGGATTCCCTCCAAAAGAATATATACGTTATATTTTAGCTTTGCTAAATACAAAATTATCACAAGAATATATTTCTGTTCTTAACCCCACAATAACAACCCAAGTTGGGGATATGTCGAGGATTCCTGTTGTAATAGATGTAATCAAGAAGGAACAAGTTGAATGTATTGTAGACAAAAATATTAATGCATCAATAAATGACTGGGATTCCTTTGAAACCTCATGGGACTTCAAGCGTCACCCCATGATTTATAGTAAGAGCACAATCGCAGTGGCGTTTGACAAATGGAAACGCGATACGATTGAGCGGTTTGATACCCTCAAATCTAACGAAGAAGAACTCAACCGCATATTCATTGACATCTACGGCCTACAAGACGAACTCACCCCCGAAGTAGAGGACAAGGACGTGACCGTCTATCGCATTTACGATAGCAAAGAGGACATCCCCGAATCCATGGCGGGGAGCCGATATGCACTGACTAAACAGGACGTTATCAAATCCTTTATCAGCTATGCTGTAGGCTGCATGTTTGGGCGGTACTCACTTGATGTAGAGGGGCTTGCCTATGCGGGCGGCGATTGGGATGACAGTAAGTACATTACATTTATCCCCGATAAGGACAATGTCCTTCCTATTTGCGACGACGAATATTTCGACGACGATATTTTGGGTCGCTTTGTAGATTTCGTTCGAGTTGTTTATGGTGAAGATACTTTAGAAGAAAACCTGAAATTTATCGCCGACGCCCTTGGTGGCAATGGTACGTCGCGTGAAGTCATTAGAAACTACTTTCTGAAAGATTTTTACAAGGACCACTGCAAAACCTACCAGAAACGTCCGATTTACTGGCTGTTTGATAGTGGTAAAAAGAACGGTTTCAAAGCACTCATTTATATGCATCGTTATTCGCGTGATTTGCTTGCTAAACTGCGAACAGATTATGTACATGAACAGCAGGAACGCTACCGCACACAGCTTTCACACATAGCTGCCGCTCTGAACACCGCAACAGGTGCAGAACGTGCACGGCTCCTAAAACAACAGGACAAGCTGACGGAGCAGTTGAAAGAAATTACTGCTTTTGAAGAGAAGGTACACCATCTTGCAGACCAAAACATTGAAATTGATCTGGACGACGGTGTAAAGAAGAACTATGAGATTTTCGCTGATGTTCTGGCGAAGATATAGGAGGACACTATGCTGTCAGAAACGATAAAACAAAGGCTCGCGGATCGGTTTGCCGCGCCGCTACCAGAATTTCATAAACGCCGAATCGTCTTCTGGCATGACGAGGACGGCGAGTTTACTGATTCAATTGACGAACTGGATTTGCCAGGTGTAAAAATTGTGAAACTTACCGGTAGGAACAATTTTGCCGTAAAGAAGCTGTTGTCTGTGGATGACCTGACGAGCGATTACCTTATCTACGATCCACTATCCTACGAAAAAGACCACCACGATGATTGGCTTTTGGATATCAAGCTTTATAGCGAGGAGTTTCGTGCTGACCTTGTATCACTCCAAATGGAGGAACTGTGCGTTGAGCCTTCTTCAGCTATGAGAAAGACGATGAAATTATACGCAAAATTCCTCGACAACAAAGAACGCAGGGCAAAGCTGAGACGCATCGGGCGTACATACCAGACACCGCTGCAGCTGCACATTGATATTATGGCGGTATTGTGCGGACTGAATGGCGGTTCAGCGCAAGATGTGATCATTGCTGTTTTGACAGCGGGCTTGGAGAAAGAAAGCAACGATGCACTGATGAACATTGAGAAGTTCGGTAACATCGATGCCTTTTGGCAGCTTGTGCAGAAATACACAGGTTATGTAAATGCAGAAGACCGTCCGCTTTCCGACCTTGCAGCACATATTCTCATTACAGCCATGTCCCATACAACGCCAGCTTCCGCTCTGCGTGGCTTAGAACGCTTTATTTCTGATTCATGCAAAGCATACTGTTATCAGCTTGTGCATGAATGGCAGCGTGGGGACATGAGCGAAACTCTGATCGAGATTTGTCGCCATGTTGAACATGAACTGCGCCTTGCTGACCGCTTTGATAAGACCGAAATCAATACCCTTTTGAGGAGCGATACCTTCCCAGCGATCAACGAAAGCATACTGAAGCGATTTTTTACCGAGATCGGTGAGAATGTTATCAAGGTGGAAGATATTATCATGGCTGTTGAGAACCGCCGTACTGCCACTTGGTATACACTGACCGAAGATTACTTTGAAAGCCTTTATTACATCGCAAAGATGCAAGAGTTTTACCTGGCACATATTGACGGTTTCCACATCGTTGAGCCTGTGAAGATCTGGAAACTTTACACAACTGACGCTTACGAAATGGACAGTCATTACAGGCACTTCCATTTCCGTTTTGGCAATACACTTAAATACCCGAATAGCCTTTTGGAGGATGCTATAAAGAAATGCTCCGATGTGGTGGAAGGTTTATATCGTGAGTGGTTCTTAAAGCAGCTTACCTTGACGTGGACAAAAGCCATAGCGAGCGACATGGAAACGCTTGGTTATGTTTCAGAGATAAATGAGCAACGTAGATTCTATAGCCGGTATATTTCACCGAATGTGAGCAAAGGCAACCGTGTGTATGTGATTGTTTCTGATGCTTTACGTTATGAAGTAGCTGCCGAACTCTGTGAATCCCTTGGTCATAACACGAAGGGTAAAGCGACACTGGAATCCGTACAATCAATCTTTCCAGGTATAACGAAATTTGGGATGGCAGCTCTACTGCCCGGCAAAGAAGTGTCAGCAAACGATAAAATCGACGTATTTGTTGACGGCAACTCTACTGTTAGCACAGCACAACGAGGTGCAATATTGAATATTGCCAACCCTGACAGCGTAGCTGTGACCTATAAAGAACTGCTTCAGATGAAAAAACAGGAACGACGTGATTTAGTTGCCGGTAAAGAGATTATCTACATCTATCACAATGTGATTGACGCTACCGGAGATAAAGCGCCCACCGAAACAAAGGTGTTTGAGGCTTGCAACACGGCTATTGACGAACTAACTGCCATCGTAAAGATAATTGTCAATGACTTAAGCGGTAGTAACATTTTTATTACTGCTGATCATGGATTCTTGTATACTTACAAACCACTTGAAGAGAGTCAGAAAATCAGTCGTCATACCTTTGATGGAGAAGTATATGAGCTAGGTAGACGCTACGCTCTTACTGCTATAGATACTACCGCCAACTACCTACTGCCTGTAAAAACGGAGCGGACAATTGGTGGCATTCCTATGAAGGGCTATGCTCCACAGGAAACCGTCCGAATCAAGGTGCAAGGTGGCGGTGAAAATTATGTCCATGGCGGTATCAGTCTACAGGAAATGGTTGTGCCTGTCATCGTTTATAAAGGGATGCGGGCAGGCCAAAAGAATTATGTTGAGGTACAGAATCCTGGGCTGTCGCTTATCAGCGAGAGTCGCAAGGTTTCTAACCTGATGTTCTTCCTCGACTTTCTGCAAAAGCAGCCTGTTGGTGAAAAAGTCCAACCATGCAATTACAGCCTTTACTTTACCAATGACGAAGGAGTTCCGGTCAGCGACTTCCAAACAGTTATAGCCGATAGAACAAGTAATAACGCATCTGACCGTGTATTCCGTGTTAGATTTACGCTGAAGCAAATGCAATACAACCCTAATAAAATCTACCGTCTTGTTATTGCCAACGATACAGACGCACCCGAAGAAGTTGAGTTCCATATTGACATAGCATTTGCTGATGATTTTGGCTTTGATCTGTAACAGAAGGAGGACTCAGTGGTGGATATAGAATCAAGCAGGTATACATCAGAAACTGATGATAAGAATGAGATTATCTATAAAAAACTGCGTAAGCATTTTGACGGCAAGATTGTCCGTAAAGACTTAACTAAGTCAATAAAAGCAGGTGCAAATGTACCTATCTATGTTTTAGAGTTTTTGCTTGGTCAGTATTGCTCATCAGACGATCCTCAAATTATTGAGGAAGGGGTGAGAAACGTTAAACGAATTCTCTCTGAAAACTTCGTTCGTCCCGACGAAGCACAAAAGGTACTGTCTGGCTTACGTGAACGCGGCAGTTATACAGTAATCGACCGTATTACTGTGAGCTTGAATATAAAGCAAGACCGTTATGAAGCAGACTTCTCAAATCTTGGTATTCGCAATATTCCTATTTCTTCTGACTATGTATCCAAGTATGACCGTTTGCTTTGCGGTGGTATTTGGTGCATTGTCGGGCTTGAATATGAGTATATCGAAGAGGACAAGAAATCTACGCCCATCCGCATCATGAAATTGACGCCAATCCAGATGCCGCACATTGACATGGATGAAATAAAGAATGGTCGCCGTGCGTTTACTAAGGATGAGTGGATAACTGTCCTTTTGCGCTCCACCGGAATAGAACCAGACCATTTTACGTACCGCGAGAGATGGCTCCAACTCGCCCGTATGCTTCCGCTTATCGAAAATAATTTCAATCTCTGCGAACTCGGACCCCGCAGCACGGGAAAATCTCACCTTTATAAAGAGATTTCACCAAACTCTATCCTTGTCTCCGGCGGACAAACCACAGTTGCCAACCTGTTCTACAATATGTCAACGAAACAAGTTGGCCTTGTGGGACTTTGGGACTGTGTTGCTTTTGATGAGGTAGCGGGGATCACTTTCAAGGACAAAGATGGCGTTCAGATCATGAAAGACTATATGGCTTCCGGATCTTTTGCCAGAGGTAAGGAGGAAAAGGCAGCCTCAGCTTCAATGGCTTTTGTGGGCAACATTAACCAGAGTGTGGATGTACTTCTCAAAACATCACACCTTTTTGATCCGTTCCCTGAAGCAATGGCGTACGATACAGCATTTCTTGATCGTATGCATTGCTATATACCTGGATGGGAAATACCAAAATACCGTCCCGAATCATTTACAAACGACTATGGTTTTATTACAGACTATCTTGCCGAGTTTATGAGAGAAATGCGAAAAGAACCTTTCGGTGATGTGAGCGACAAATATTTCCGTTTCGGCAGCAACCTGAATCAGCGAGATGTTATTGCTGTCCGCAAGATTGTGTCTGGCTTAACCAAGTTGCTTTATCCCAACGGTGAATTCACCAAGGATGATATTGAAGAAATCTTAGTCTTTGCACTGGAAATGCGTCGTCGTGTAAAAGAACAGCTAAAGAAAATAGGCGGTATGGAGTTCTACGATGTGAACTTCTCCTACATCGACAATGAGACCTTTGAGGAACATTACGTTTCCGTTCCAGAACAAGGCGGCGGCAAGATTATCCCTGAAGGTCTTACCAACCCTGGAAATGTCTATACAGTATCTCAGGGCAAAAGCGGTATGATTGGTGTGTACCGTCTTGAAACTCAAATGCTGCCCGGTAACGGAAAATTCGAACGCACAGGGCTTGGTTCTGATCGGGACGCTAAAGAAGCCACGAACACGGCATTCAACTACCTGAAAGCCAGCGGCCACCAGATAAGCGGACAGATCAGCACAACTACAAAAGACTATATTATCAACTATCAAGACCTCAATGGCATCGGTATGACGAAATACCTTGCCCTGCCGACTTTGATTGCGCTTGCGTCCTGTGCCCTTAATAAGCCAACACTATCAAGCCTTGCAGTATTGGGTGAAATCAGCATCAGTGGTACGATCCTCAAAGTTGAGGAATTAGCAAGCGTACTTCAAGTATGCCTTGATGCAGGGGCAAAGAAAGTATTGATCCCGATAACATCCGCGGCCGAACTTGGAATAGTTCCGTCAGACCTAATCGGTGCGTTTAGTTTGATATTTTACAGTACACCGCAAGAAGCTGTGTTTAAAGCTCTGGGTGTGGAATAGAGAACCCACTTGATGAGAGGAGGACAATCAAATGAAATCATCAAATGCATCTGCATCTGCCTTTGGATGGGATTTTCAGAGCAATGCGGCAATTATGCTAATGCTTAAGAATATTGAAAGAGCCTCCAAAGTCAAAGTTGAAGGGCAATCCGAAGATGTAGAAATTACTTTAGCTGACGGAAAAAAACTGATGTCTCAGGTTAAGGCGGTCGTGAAGCCTGACGATTTCAGCCATGTTAAAGAAAAATTGGAAGCGGGGCTGCGGACACTTAATAATGCCTCAAAGCTATCAGATGTTGAACAGCTTTTTTTCGTTACAAACTCGCCTAATCCCTTTAACGATACTAAAACAATGTATAAATTTAGTAGTCCACTTAACATAGTACCTTTTTCGGAACTGCCTACTGCTTGTCAACAAACAATAAGTGATATTTGTACTTCGGAAGGATATGATTTTGATACTGCTTTGCTTACAGTATGTGTGATGCAATTTCATGGTGAAAACGAGGATGAACGTTATAAAGTTTTGTCGACATTAACGACCGAATTTTTAAATAACCTCGGTATTTATAGAATATCGACTGGGTCCTTACTCACATTGTGGCAGCATTCCTTCGCAGTTAACGCCTCACAGGTAACAACATCTATTACAAAAAGACAAATGGTCTGGCCAATAATAGCAATACTCTGCGAAGTGGGTGATGACGATGCTAAACTTGAAGAATATGATGAAAACGACGTTACCGAGATTCTTCAAAAATACAGGAGCGTTATAAATAATAATAGCGAGCGTTTTGAGTTTGTATCCCGTGTACTTAGCGATTATAGCGATTTTCACCCTGAGATGAAGTCTAAGGAACGAACGAAGAAATTCACCGATGAAAAATGGCAGAATTACAAGGACAGCTTTGATTTAAGAAGTGCTAACTTAACAACCGTAGAGATGGTCATAAGGCTTACGATAACGAATGTTTTACGAAGCCGCAATGTTATAGCTGATATAAAAAGTAAGGTGAAATTATGAGGATAGTTTCATTACAAGTTAACGCTAATCAACTAAACCTATTGAATGATAATCAAAAGGTTTTTTCGTTCGGAGAAAACGTCAACATCGTCTACAGCACGAAAAACAGCGTCGGTAAAACGACCTTGTTACGATTGTTGATGTATGCTTTAGGTTACCCAATTCCCAACACACGAGGAATACAGTTTTCGGACTATGAAACCATTCTAACAGTTGTTGGTGCAAATAATAAAACTTTTGTGCTTACCAGAAACAGAGACTACATAGAGTTGTCAGATGGCAGAACTGAGAAAGGTTATTCACTTCCCGTTGAACAGAATGAGTTGCATTCAACTTTATATGGCATTGATAACCTCGAAGTAGTGGATAATCTGCTCGGCGCTTTTTACGTTGACCAGGAAAAAGGATGGACTTTACTAAATCGCGGCAAAGTGATAGGAAATATTCATTTTTCAATCGAGTCCTTGCTTCGCGGCCTATCAAATCGGACAAACGATGAATTATCAGAAAGGCTCGCGACTGTTAAACGTGAAATACAAAAATATAAGCATATGCTTGATGTGGCTGCGTACAAAGCTGAAATCAACCAACTTGGTGAGACAGCATTTCTTGACTCTCCAGCAGACGACATTGAAAACAAATTGGAAGTTTTATATTGCGAACGGAAACCAATCGAAGAAGAACTGAGTCGAATAAAAAGTGTAATACGCAAAAACACGAACTTTGAAAAATTCATCACATCTTTTAAACTTAGGGTTAAAGCTCCTAACGGCGATGAAGTACCAGTAAACAAAGACACGTTAATCGGCTATGAAGATAATGTTGAATTGCTTGTAGCAAGACAGAAAATTTATTATGAGCAGCTTACTACCATTGATAGAAAGATTGCTTCTCTAAAAGCACAGCTAGACAAAGAGGCTACTTTGGTTGATATGAAAACAAGTCTCCAGCAGTTTGATTCTGAAATTTCTAGAATCAATATTGACGCAGTTGCAACACAAAAGATTATTAATAAATTGGAAAAAGAACGACGAGCATTAGAAGAAGAGGTGATTAAAAGCGTAAAGCAAGATAATCCGCTTATTGGAGAGTTGCATCAACTCATTTCCTCGTATGCTATGCGACTCGGTTTAGACGAAAAACATGTAGGAGCAAAAAGTGACTACATTTTTACCAATGACTTAAAGTCGTTGTCAGGGGCAATCTTTCATAAAGTTGTGTTTGCATTTAAAATTTCATATGTTAAACTGATTCAAAAACACACGGGTGTTTGCTTGCCCATAATCTTGGATTCGCCAAGCGGACGTGAAGTGAGTATGGAGAATGTTAATGAAATGATGGCAATCCTTGCTGAGGATTATGCTGACCACCAAATAATAATCGCGTCGATCTACAATAGCTACGATTTTCCAGATAAGAACGTTATTGTTTTGCAGGACAGACTACTACCGTTCTAATTAAAAATATGTACAGAGAATTTCAATTCTTTGATACTATATCAAATATATCGACTTATTCCCGCGAACTGACAAAAACTGTTGAACTGTTCCCGCGAACAGAAATAACCCATAAAAACCATGCTCGACCTATCCCCGCGAACATAAAAAACGAAAAATACAGACCAGACATCAAGGTGAGCCTATCGTTCCATGTGGAGTGCGTAACTTTGATATCAAGGCTGTAAGCCTTGATTTTATTTGGTTTTTGGAATTACATCTAAGTTGTCTACTCGACCTAAAGGGCCAAAATGCGTACATGGAAACATATTTCAGGGTTAATAAAATAACGGAACATGATATTCCTTATGGAGACTTTAAAGAATACTTGTATCATGAAAAGAATGATATCCCTGAGAATTATGCAGGCTGTCTGGGCTATCCGACACGTGCCACAAACAAAAAGGGCGAAATGATATGGAATAGAATGATTGAAAAAATGGTTAATGATTATAAGATATTGTTTAAATAACTATACTTCATCTTAAATTTAATTGACTATCATATAATCTCCTGTTATAATTGAACTCATGGTTCAATTATTTCGGGAGGTTATTATGAGAATGCCTTTAAAACTTGTTATAATAGCATTTTTCGTAGTGCTTGCGGGATTTTTGGCACTAATGGTCTATGGAAGAAGGATTGACGTCAAAACGGATAAACATGTGGAGGGTTTATCCGCGGAGCTTTGCGAGGTACTGTACATGGCCTCTCTTGCTCCAAACTCGCATAACACCCAGATGTGGAAGGTCAGGGTAAATACCGGCAATCAGACAGTTGTCATAGGCCTTGACGAAAGCAGAAGGCTTCCCGCGGTTGATCCCGATGACAGGGAAATGGCCATATCCCTGGGCTGTTATGCCGGTATGCTGGCAGAGGCGTTTGAGGCTTATGGTTATGAGTGCACTGTTGATTATTTATCTGGTGATAACTATATACAGGTTAGGTATAATAAGGTACGGGACGTCATATTGCAGGATAAGATTGACCGGATACTAAAGCGGCATACGGATAAGTCGGCTTATACCGGCACGCCGTTATCCGTGGAACAGGTTGACAATATTGCCTGGTATGACAACACATATTATTATCCGAAGGGAACCGGGGAATTTACATATATCAAGGAGAACATGCTTGCTGCCATAACCCGGCAGAGCCATGATAAAGCCAAGGCAAAAGAACTTGCAGACTGGCTTCGCCTGTCCAACAGGGAAACCGTTGAGAAAAAGGACGGGCTGCCTGCCGAACAGCTGGGCCTTACCGGAATCATAAAATCCTTATATTATTTGACAACGACCCATGAAACGGCAAAAAAAGACACTTTCGCAAAGCAGAGTATAGCATCCGCTGAAAAGCAGCTTGACGGCTGCGCGGGATTCCTTGTTATAACGGCAGGTAACGGCAGGGAGGAGCTTATTTCATGCGGGATGCAGCTTGTAGAGATATGGCTTTCCGCTGTTGACTGCGGTGTGTCGGTACACCCGATGAGTGCTATTCTCGAAGAGGAACCATTCTGCTCGCTGATTTCCGGGGACCTTGAATTGAATGAACAGCCTCAGATGGTCCTCAGACTGGGTATCGCGGACACATATGGCAAGAATGCGGCCATCAGACGGGACCTTGCCGATTATATTATTGTTGAGGAGAATTAAAATGGCCAGAAGAAAAAAAGAACCCGCCAACATCCACAGGCAAAGGATAGCCAATGCTGCCCAGGAGCTTTTTTTAATCAAGGGCATGGATATGACCACCATGGATGATATAGCGAAAAAAGCGGGATATGGGAAAGCGACGCTATATGTTTATTTTAAGAACAAGGAGGAGGTTATTGCTTATCTGGCGCTTGAAAGCATGGATAAGCTTTATAGCCTTATTATCTCCGAAACAGCAAAAATGAGCGGGCAGCCCTTCCGAAATAAATATGACGCGGTATGCAATATCCTGTTGGATTATTCAAGGCGATACCCGTTCTATTTCTCGCTGCTCAAGGACAATATAAATGTCGATTTTGACAATGGCTCGTTTCTTCCAGAAGAAAAGGAAACATTTATTATCGGAGAGAAAATCAATGAATGCCTTGCCTTAATACTTAAGGAAGCAATGGACAATAAAGAAATCCGGCAAAATGACGACATTTTTACGGCAGCTTTTACCTTGTGGCTAAGCATTGCCGGGGTCATTTCAGCCGGAGAAAAGAAAAAGGAATACATCAAAAAGGTTACCGGAAAAAGCGTTGATATTTATTTGAAAAAGGCTTTTGATTTCTTGTATAATTCATTGCTTTAAAACAATAGGGCAGTTTAAGGCAACAGCCGGCAAAGTCGTCAGATAAGATGACGGAATGGTATGAGCAGGGTGCTTAGCGCCTTGACAAGTATCTTTTTCCTTAATGTCATTTCCGCTACTTCCAAATCCTCGGGATAATAATAGGTGTCCTTATCTATAACCATGCGGCAGTCTTTTTCAATCTGACCCATATGATATTTTAGCTCTTCGTTAAGCTCCCTGCTGTCGATGACAAGCATAAGCTCGGTGTCGATATAGGTACTGCGCATATCGAAGTTAAATGATCCGATAATGCTTAACTCATCGTCAATCAGGATGGTTTTGGCGTGGTATGAGCGGCCGCCGTCATATTCATATATATCTATTCCCGTCTTTATCAAATCGTCCTTGTTTCTGGCATAATCGCTGGTTGTAAATGGATTGCTGCCGTTTGTCACGGAGTTGATTACCATTCTTACGTCCGGAACCATACGGCATATGTCGGATAAATCCCGGTACATAGTTTCATTGCATACGACATAAGGTGAATGCAGAACGACATTTTCATCGGCATTTTTCATAAGCCGGATAAGGCTGTGATAAACCCGGGGCTCCTTTGAGTAGATACCCGTAGGATTGGACAGCAGGGTTATTTTTTTCGTTGGATATGTAACCTCATCATAAGAATACTCGCAAAAGAGGTTTGATTTATTGCTTCTTATGCCGTCATACCTTTCTTTCAGCTCCATAATACGGCTTGAGACATTTTCTCTAAGGGCAAGGCTTTCATTATCATAATATAATGTGCATATATCCAGCGCCCATATGGCATTGAAATACTCTTCCAGCCGGTATAATGAGCTGTCTTTCCCGGCATCCGTTTTGCTTGATGTGTTGTAAACCAGTACATCCCGGTCATAATTCCCGTGTTTCGTTTCATAATTGCCAAGGAATAGGTCATAAGTATTCCGGCCGCCCAGAATATAGCCTATGTCATCAACCAAAAGGTACTTGTCATGCATCCTCCCCTGGATGGTCCAGGGCTTGAGAAGGTTTATCCTGTTATAAATCTTAATCTCTATATTTGGATGACAGGATAAGGCTATGAAATACGGATTGTTATCCATATACAGCATACTGCTGAAGCCGTCCACTAGAATTTTAACATTGATTCCCCTGTCGGCGGCATTCAATAATACAGCCATCATATCCTTGCCGCTTTCGTCAGCTCTAAAATCAAAGGTTGAAAGAATTATCCTTTGCTTTGCCATATTTATAAGGCGGATTCGCTCATCCAGGGCGCTTTCATTCGTTTCCAGAAGCATAACCCGGTCAACGGTCTCATTACACCCGAAAAAATCATCTTCGTTGATGCTTTCCGAATATGCTTCGCTTACATCCGGCTGAAATGCAAAGGGAACCGTTGCGCCTATGATGATATACAGCAGCAGGATCAACGCAAGCAATGGCAGCTTTCTTATAATTGCTCTGGCCAACTTTATCATATTTATTTCACCGCACCTGGTAAATATGTATGTATTCATTATACATGGCATACTCCTGGAATCAATGAAATCAAAATAAAAATAAACTTAAAATTTATATAAGAAAAGCAAAGAAATTCTCTGAATGGAAGGTTTTTAATATTCTTGTCGCATATAAAAAAATGATGTATATTAATAATCACAATAATAGGCTCTGTTAACTAAGTATGAAAAAATGAGACCTGAAAGACCTTTGGTAGAGC
>ENA-UPAD01001134-UPAD01001134.1-bioreactor-metagenome-genome-assembly--contig:-NODE-1134-length-30587-cov-5.896731_pt1 | contig 30587 bp, 26 predicted proteins | sample MGYA00238179_ERZ772710 | MGnify/ENA primary metagenome ERZ772710 (study PRJEB29004, sample SAMN07631245) | bioreactor metagenome | isolation source: Switchgrass digestor | place: USA: Dartmouth...
GGATTACCATGAGTTTTCTATATATTACGGCATTTTATTTTACAACTTCCCAAGGTTTTTTAATTTAATAAACCATTTAAGCGGATTATTTTACCATAGTAAAAAACCGCCCTTAGGGCGGTTTTTAATACCGGCATCAGCCGACCAATACCGTTAAAACATATTCATTATTTTGAAATGATTTACTCCTGATGGCATCCGATTTGGTTATTTTTACGTCAATCCATAGTTCATCGGCTGCAATCATAAGATTTGCCATCATTATTCCCATGTCAATCTTTTTCATTTTGTCGTATGGTTTCGCAAACCACGGGTTTTTCCTGGCAAATACATGAATGCGGTTTTTATAAACCACGAAGCGCCAAGGCTGATTATTAAGACTTGACGGAGCCAGCCGTGCGGCTTCCAGAAGTTTATGGATATTCGAAGGCACTTCTTCCTTGTAAACCACCAGTTCCTCTTCGGGAAGACGTTTCGCGAGGGAAGCGTCTCTGTATACAGGTTCTTTGGATTTGCCGAAAGCAAGTGAAATTACGTAATCAAATTTCATTGCTTTTTTCAGGTTTCTTCCCGGATTGGCGGCTCCCAGAAAACAGGTTCCGAGACCCTTGGATTCTATATATAAACTTACTTGTTGCATAAGATAGCCTGCATTCAAAAGATAATCTTCCGTCTTCTCGGCAGACAGGCAAAGGTAATACGGAGCCTTGACGGCTAACGGGCCGTAAAAGCCTTGCTTCTGTTCAATATTGCTTACCAGTTTGAATTCGACTTTCGAATCTTTAATAAACATGGGTAAGCTGTCAGCAAACTTCAGGATGTCATCAATGATTTCCCAGTCTATTCTTTCCTGATAAAAATTTCTTATGCTTTTTCTGGAGAAGATCGTATCAAACATTGTCATAAGATATACCCCGCTTTATTGATTTGATGCTAAATGTTCAAGTTTTCTTTTTCTGTAATGTAAAGGTGAGACACCATAATATTTTTTAAATAATTTGCTGAAATGGTAGGCATCATCATAACCTACCTTGTTGGCTACAGCTTTAATACTGCTGTTTTTTTCCTTAATCAGTATATCCTGAGCCTTTTCAAGCCGGATTTTTATCAGATAATTAATCGGAGATTCCCCGGTTTCTTCCTTAAATATTTTTGATATATATACGGGGCTCAGGTACATATTATGCGCAATTTGTTCCAAAGATATTTTCTTATCAAAGTTCTCGTTAAGGTAATTAATGACTTTTTTTACGGCATAATTTTTATTGTACGACTCAAAATGGCATTTTGTCTGCTCATAATCGTCCTTGCTTACTATTTCACGCATTACCAGAAGCAGCATCTGCATCAGATTAGTCTTTATCATAATGTATTTACCAATATTACAGCTTTCGTTTTCTGCGATAATGGAATAACAGTGCATCATAAGTTTTTGCTTAAGCTCCGCTGTCGTTTTTAAAACGCAGTTGCCGTTTCCTATATCAATGGAATTCGGAGCCATGTTTTTAAAATGAAAATCTGTAAAACCGGCGATAAACTCAATGGTTGGTTCTTTAGGATTTGTTACGATGTGTGTATGCATCACACCAGGATTGCAGATTACCAGATCGCCGGATTCCACGTCATATTCCTTGCCGTCAACAAGATATTTTCCCTTTCCGGATAAGATAAATGACAATTCAGTGTGGTCGTGATCATGGTAAATACCGTTTTTTAACATTTTGCATTTTGATACATAAAAAACGGTCGGGTTAAAATCGTTGTATGTAAGATCATAATCTATAGCCATAATTTTCACCTCTTTGACGGCGGTAAAATATCAATGTTTCTTATGTAAGAGACCATTCTAATATTATTCGGTTGTATAAAATTTATTACCGCTGGAACATTGAATATTATAACATTTTATATATAAATAAGAAAGAATATTTTTGTACCAGATATCTAAAAATTTAAGCTCCCAATACATAAGCCGGGCCCTTTTTAGCAGAAAAAATCACCGACTTAAAAGATTAACATAGGATGTGAAAATTGGCTTTAAAATTATCTGTTGCTTTTGCTCTCTATTATGTAAAACAATAACAGATTTATGTAATATTTTCGAGAAAAATAAAAAATAAAATCATGACCAGACAGTTGGAACTCGCGGACAAATATGATATTATTGTAAAGGATGATATATATTCTAGTATCGGAACGGTTGGAGTGATTTTATGAAAAACAGGCTTATATATATATTTATTATAACGATTATGGGTGCAATACTGCTTACGGGTTGCAAAAATGAGGACCAGGAAGCTTATTTTATCCCGACACCCGCTCCGGATTTATTGAATGATGAAGAAGATTTATCCGGAGAAGAAGCAGAGGATACTGATAAGGCCGATTCAGATGTAACCGATGAACAGGCAGATAATTCGGAAGATTCCGAAGACGATGCGGTTGTTGTCGGTGAGACTACCACGAAGTATGTCAAGCTGAATTCCTACGGGGCAATTTTAAATGTCAGGTCTTCACCGACAACGGAGGAAAACAATGTGGTGGGCTTTTTGGTTCATACCGAACCGGTTGAGGTCATATCCATAGAAAACGGCTGGGCAAGTATTTGGTATAAGGACCAGATATGCTATGTAAGCGCCGATTATCTGGTGGATTTTGTTCCGCCGTATATATCGCCGCCGACCCCGTCACAGTAATTTTAGGTTACAGGGTAACCGGACGATATTTTCCGGCCACAAAATCGATCAGCTTTTTCAAAGAATCAGAGAGGTAGGCAGACTTATTGTAACAGAAGCCGACCTCTCTTTTATTTATCGGATTTTTTAGCGGGATATGTACAAGGCTACCGGATTTTAATTCTTCGGATACAAATTCTTTAATGACGCAGGCGACCCCCAGCCCGGTCTTGGCAAATTCTATAAGCAGATCCATGCTGCTGACTTCAAGTATATGCTGCGGGCTTATATTGTTTTCTCTGAAATATGATTCTATATGCATTCTTGTAATATTTTCTTCATCCAGCAGCAGTATGTTTGCGGCAGAAAAGATATCATCGTATTTTTCCCTCAATTTGAGATTATCCAGGTAATCCTTTGTTGCCACAAATATATCCTCAATTTCTGCAACAGGAATGAATTCGAACATTTTATGGTTGGACGGTTTTGCCACAAGGCCTATATCCAAAATACCGTTTTCCAGTTGCTTGAGGGTATGAATTGTGGACTGGCTTTCTATTGTAATCTTAACGTGTGGATAAGTCTTTAAAAAACGGTTCAGATAAGGCAGAAGGATGTATTTGCACAGGGTGGCGCTGACACCGATTTTAAGGTGACCTACTCCGAGCTCTTTCATGCGTTTCAGCTGTTCCTCCCCCTGTTCCAATATTTCAAACGCTTCCTTTGTATACTTATAAAGAATTTGGCCTTCTTCGGTAAGTTTCACCCCCCTTGAGCTGCGGATAAAAAGGATCTGATTAAGGTTTTCCTCAAGGTTGGTAATGGCCTTGCTTACGGCAGGTTGGCTTATGTAAAGAAGCTTTGCAGCCTTGGATATGTTGCCTGTTTCGGCTACACAGTTAAATATGTTGTATAAGGGCAACAGGTTATTCATAGGTATCCTTCCTTTTCATAACTTTGAGTTATATTAAACATTCTTAATATGTATTTCAATTATACCAGTAATTGTGATAAAATGGCAATAAGCAATATAAAACACATAAAATTTATCTGGAGGATGGTATATCATGAACTGCCACATAGCGGTTATTCCCGGCGATGGCATAGGGCCGGAGATAATTGCGGAAGCCAAAAAGGTTCTTGATTGCATAGGAGAAAAATATGGCCACAGTTTCAGATACACCGAAGTGTTGATGGGCGGTGTATCAATCGACGCTACAGGTGTACCTCTTACCGATGAAGCCCTTCAGACGGTAAAAAACTGTGATGCCGTGCTTTTGGGTGCCGTAGGGGGAGATGTGGGCAAGTCATCCTGGTACAGTCTTCCGCCGCAGTTAAGGCCTGAAGCGGGGCTTCTTGCTTTACGGAAAGGTCTGAATCTTTATGCCAATTTAAGACCGGCAATCCTTTTTGACGAATTAAAAAGTGCCTGCCCTTTGAGAGAAGATATTACAGGGGACGGATTTGATTTTGTTGTTGTAAGGGAACTGACAGGCGGACTGTACTTCGGTGAAAGATGGACAAAAGAAGTGGACGGACTTATGACCGCAGTCGATACTTTAATCTATAATGAGAAAGAAATCGAAAGGATAGCAAGGTGCGCCTTCGAGATTGCAAGAAAAAGAAAAAAGAAAGTATGCAGTGTTGACAAGGCCAATGTCCTTGATTCATCGAGACTGTGGAGGCAGGTTACAAAAGAAGTAGCAAAGGAATATCCCGATGTGGAGCTTACCGATATGCTGGTAGACAACTGTGCAATGCAGATTGTAAAGAATCCACGCCAGTTTGACGTTATTCTGACGGAAAACATGTTCGGTGACATACTGTCCGATGAGGCAAGCATGATTACCGGATCCATAGGAATGCTGGCCAGTGCAAGCCTCGGGGAAACAAAGCTGGGCTTATATGAGCCTATCCATGGTTCAGCTCCTGATATTGCCGGCAAGAATAAAGCCAATCCGATAGCCACAATTCTTTCCGCGGCAATGATGCTTAAATATTCCTTTGATCTTGATAAGGAAGCGGACATTATTGAGGATGCTGTAAGAAATGTTTTAAGAAAAGGATATCGCACCATAGATATAATGTCTGACGGCAAAACACTGGTTGGAACGGATAAAATGGGAGATTTGATAGCCGACGAAATTAGAGGGGTTTAGTTGCAGTCAGATATGCCACAGATGAATGTTCCTTAGATGTATTAATTATTATCGTTTGAGTGAATATGAGAAGCGGAAAAGAGATATTAAGGAAAGCAAAATCATAATAAAAAATAATAAAGAATAATCAATCGGGGAGGAATTTATATGGGAATGACGATGACACAGAAGATTCTTGCTGCCCATGCCGGACTTGACAAAGTCAGCGCAGGCCAGTTGATAGAAGCGGATCTGGATCTCGTACTCGGCAATGATGTCACCGCTCCCGTGGCCATCAAAGAGATGGAAAAGATTAATAAAAAAGGGATTTTCGACAAAGATAAGATTGCTTTGGTACCGGATCATTTTACACCCAATAAAGATATAAAATCGGCGGAAAACTGCAAATGCATGAGAGAATTTGCAAGAAAACATGATATAACCAATTATTTTGAAGTCGGTGAAATGGGTATTGAACATGCGCTGATTCCGGAGCATGGCCTTGTGGTGGCGGGGGATGTGGTTATAGGAGCCGATTCCCATACATGTACATACGGAGCTTTGGGAGCATTTTCTACAGGTGTAGGAAGTACCGACATGGCTGCGGGTATGGCTACCGGCAAAGCCTGGTTTAGAGTTCCTTCCGCGCAAAAATTCGTACTGATAGGCAAGCCATCAAAATGGGTAAGCGGTAAGGACATAATTTTGCATATTATAGGAATGATAGGAGTGGACGGGGCAAGATATCAAAGCATGGAGTTTGCCGGAGACGGTGTGGCCAATCTTAAGATGGATGACCGTTTTACAATTGCCAATATGGCAATCGAAGCAGGAGCAAAAAACGGAATATTCCCTGTAGACGATACAACCATTCAGTATATGAAGGAACACTCCACAAAACCATATGCCATATATGAAGCCGATGATGATGCGGAATATGAAAGCGTATATGAAATAGAGCTTAATAAAATCAGGCCGACTGTAGCATTTCCCCATCTTCCGGAAAATACCCGGACTATAGATGAAGTCGGTGATATAAAGATTGATCAGGTTGTCATAGGCTCCTGTACCAACGGCAGGCTTGACGACTTAAGGACGGCCGCCAGGGTCCTGGAAGGAAGAAAAGTGGCAAAAGGGGTTCGTGTAATTATTATCCCCGCTACACAAAAGATTTATCTTCAGGCTCTTGAAGAAGGCCTTATTGCCACGTTTATAAAGGCGGGGGCAGCAGTAAGCACACCTACCTGCGGACCGTGCCTGGGAGGTTATATGGGAGTCCTTGCGGCAGGCGAACGGGCGGTTTCAACCACCAACCGGAATTTTGTCGGCCGGATGGGCCATGTGGGTTCGGAAGTTTATCTTGCAAGTCCTGCAGTAGCCGCGGCCAGTGCGGTTACCGGAAAGATATCAAGCCCTGAGGAACTGGGGTTATAAGGAAGGAGGATCAGAATATGAAAGCGACGGGGAAAGTGCACAGATACGGTGATAATGTAGATACCGATGTAATTATACCTGCCAGATATTTAAACACTTCCGATCCCAAGGAACTGGCCGGATATTGCATGAGGGACATTGACCCGGATTTTGCAGGCCGTGTAAAACCGGGAGATATAATTGTTGCCGGAAAAAATTTCGGGTGCGGTTCTTCCCGGGAACATGCACCCATAGCCATCAAAGCCTCCGGCATCAGTTGCGTTATTGCCGAAAACTTTGCAAGAATATTTTACCGCAACGCCATTAATATCGGCCTGCCCATTATAGAGTGTCCCGAGGCCTCGAAAGATACGGAAGAGGGAGATGAGGTGGAGGTTGACTTTGATAACGGAATTATTTACAATCTGACTAAGAAGAGGCAGTATAAGGGCCAGGTATTTCCGGAGTTTATGCAAAAAATAATCAGGGCGGAAGGGCTGATTAACTATATTAATTCCAAGTACCAATTAGATATACGGTGGACGATACAGGATTCAGAACATCTGAATTAATTACGGATATGTATGAGTTAATCCATTAAATCGGTATCAGACAGACCGGTTACATTAAATATGAGTTATGGACAATATATGTATCAAAAAGGACGCCTGCTATGAATCACGGCAGGTGTCCTTGACGTTTATAAGGTTTGGATAGGAGTTTTTTCGGCATATAAAATAAAATCCAGCATAATTTAATTGTTCATAGTTTCAAAAACTTTCTGTCATTTAATTAATTTGGAATATGTGATAAAATATTCCTGACATTAAAATGTTTATATGCCATAAGATAAAATTTATATGAGAAGGAGATAAAAGTCATGTGGATTTTATATGCGTTGCTATCGGCAATATTTGCGGCCCTGGTATCTGTTCTGGCAAAAAAAGGGCTGGAAGGAATTAATTCAAATCTTGCGACGGCCATAAGAACATTTGTTGTCCTGCTTGCCGCATGGGGCATTGTTTTCTTAACAGGAAAGCATAAAGATATTCCCAACCTTACGGGGAAAAACTGGAGGTATTTAATCTATTCCGGCTTGGCCACAGGAGCTTCATGGCTTTTTTATTTCAGGGCATTACAGCTGGGCGAGGTATCCAAGGTGGCTCCCATAGACAAACTGAGTGTCGTATTTACAATGATCCTGGCATTTATTTTTTTGGGCGAAACCGTATCCTTGAAAACAATCATCGGTGGAATATTAATTACCGCCGGAACCCTGGTATTGGTATTTTAACTGTAACCTTTTTGTATCAATTATCATAAGCTAAAATAGAATTTATTTTAGGTGATGATAACTGATATGAACGGTATAATTCGATATACGATCCGGCCCTATGATACTTTCTGGATGCTGGCTCAGGTGTTCAATACAACCGTTGATTCGTTAATGCAGTTAAATCCAGGGGTGGATCCGAACAACCTTCAAATCGGGCAGGTAATAAACATAAGACCCGGCTTGGGATTTTATCCGTCTTCTTCTATGGGCAATAATGATATGAACGGTTTTGATGATTTCGATACCATGTTGCCGGATTTGATGGATTATTTCCATATGCTTTGGGCACAGCATATAATGTGGACCAGAATAGTTATGCTGGGCATTATTTTTGACCTTCCCGATTTGCAGATGACTACCGAAAGGCTGCTTCGTAATGCCCGGGACTTTGCGGAAGGAATTCGTATCTATTACGGTGACGAGGCGGCACAGACTTTTGAGAATTTGTTCAGAAACCATATTACAATCGCGGCGGAATTTATTTCGGCAGCCAAAGATGGCGACGAGAACAGAATGGAAGAAGTTTGGCAGAGGTGGGCAGATAATGCCAACCGGATAGCGGAATTTTTGGGCAGTATCAATCCCAATTGGAGTGCAGATGACTGGAATGCTATGATGTTGGAGCATATACAGTTATTGGCCGACAGCGCCATGCTGATGCTTGAACAGAACTACCAGGCTTCTATAGAAGGGCTTGACGATATATTCAATCAGGCCATGGAAATGGCCGATATGATGGCAGAAGGTATCGCAAACCAATTTCCCGGATGAGTTAAATAATCCCTTATAAATTATGTTTAAAATATCAGGCTTAATATTGTCTTTGTCCGTTTCGGGTTCATGGAACCGCTCTTTAAGGACGTTTTGGGCGGGATACGATGAACCCTTTTTATTTACCATAATATCGCAGTATTATATCAGCCCGAACCATTTCTTTAATCAATTCCCGGTTAATGCAATTTGCTTCTGAATATCAAGTTCACATCCGATGCATTGAATGTTGTGAACGCTGAATTTATATGTTATACTAAATTTATTAGCTATAAACATATGCATCCTGGTGAGGTGGTTACAATTGTCTGTAAGTTATAAAAAGCTCTGGAAGCATTTGATAGACCGCGACATGAAGAAAAAGGACCTCTGTTCTTTGGCAGGAATCAGCATTGGTAAGAATGAAAATATAACAACCGATGTATTGCTGAAAATATGCACGGCACTGCACTGCGACATAGGAGATATCATGGAGATTGTGCCGGATTCAGATATGGACAAACAATCACGCTGAGTCACATTTACCATTGTTGGCATTTATTTAAGATGGGAGTGATTAAAATAGATACCATATTTTTCACTATTGTTGACCGCGGCAAAGCGAATGCCGTATTGCGCAAAGCCAAAGAGTGCGGTGCATCAGGCGGAACGATACTCCTTGGGGAAGGGACTGTGCAATCAAGGCTTTTGGATTTCCTTGGTGTGACCGAAACGCGAAAAGAAATTGTTCTCATACCCGCATCCGACGAACTGGACGGCAATCTTCACGAGCAAATCAGCGAGGCATTGAAACTATCCAGGAGAAACAAAGGAATTGCGTTCTCCGTCCCTTTTAAACGATGGACATTGAATGAATCGGTACAGGAACACAATATCTCCCTCGATGATGAGAGATTTACCCACTGCTGCATATTTACCATTGTCGAAAAAGGAAGGGGCATGGACTGCATAAAAGCCGCAAGGGCGGCGGGAGCCCGCGGCGGCACAATTATTCATGGTCATGGAGCCGGTGTGCCGGCCGATTACTATTTTCACCTGGCTATAGAGCCTCAGAAAGAGACCATTATTATTGTTGCCAGAAAAGAAAAGACTGCCTCTATTAAAAAGAAAATTTATACCGATCTGGAACTTGATAAGCCCGGAAACGGCATTATATTTACGCTGCCCGTAAGCAGAACAAGCGGTCTCTATGAGGACAGGGATTAAAAAGCGTAAAGGAGGTATGTCATGAGTTTATTACTGGACAAGGTAAAAGAGGTTACTAAAACATTGGTGCCTGTTGTGGTTTTGGTGCTCATCATTAGTTTTGCGATAGTGGATGTCGGCACGGATGTTTTGGTTCGTTTTCTGGTTGGCAGCGTCCTTCTGCTGATTGGGCTTACCATTTTCCTTTGGGGTGTGGATCTTGCCATGAATCCTATCGGTGAATATATGTCAAGGGAAGTTGCCACGTCAAAATCCCCAGTTAAAATAGCGTTACTAAGCTTCCTGTTGGGTTTTCTGATTACCGTTGCGGAGCCCGATTTGCTAATTCTCGGCAATCAGATTGAGGAAGCATCCGGAGGTACCTTAAGTTCATTCATAATCGTATATATGGTTTCAATGGGAGTCGGTGTAATGGTCTTGCTCGGTGTTTTCCGCCTGCTTAGAGACAGGCCCCTTAACAGATTTATGGCAGTTATATATGGAATTATTCTTATTATGGGCTTTTTCGTATCCGAAGAGTTTCTGGCTATAGCCTTCGATTCCTCCGGTGCAACAACGGGAGCTTTGACCACACCATTCGTGCTGGCATTATCTTATGGGCTTTCCAATATAAAAGGCGGCCGATACGCTGAAGAGAATTCTTTCGGTCTTGTTGGCATTATGAGTGCCGGGCCCATACTTTCCGTAATGGCTTTATCGATAATATCCGGGCAAAATAATATCCGCGGAGAAGCTGGCGAATACATATTTAAAAAGGGAGTAATCGGCCCCATTATGGAAGCAATTCCGAATATATTTATTGAATCTCTTATAGCACTTCTTCCGATAACTGTACTGTTCTTTATATATAATTTTACAAAATTCAAAATCAAAAAAGGCGAAATGGTTAATATAATAAAAGGAATCACCTTTTCATTACTCGGTCTTGTTATCTTTCTTACTGCCGTAAATTCAGGCTTCATGGATATGGGGAGAATCATCGGCATGGAACTGGCAAAAATGAGCCATGGCCTTTTGATAGCAATAGGCTTTGTTCTCGGCCTTATTGTGGTTCTTGTTGAGCCGGCCGTACATGTACTTGGTTCACAAATAGATGAAGTAACAGGCGGTTATATCCCCATTAATTTAATAAGAATGACTCTTTCCATGGGTGTAGGAACGGCGATAGCTCTCTCCATGGTCAGAATTGTGGTTCCCCAGGTTAAGCTGTGGTATTTTATTCTTCCTGCGTTTGCGGTTGCCGTACTGCTTTCATTTAAATCGAATCCGATATTTGTCGGAATCGCTTATGACGCGGGCGGGGTAGCTTCGGGGCCCATGACGGCCACTTTCGTACTTGCCTTGGCTCAGGGTGCGGCTTCAAGCATTGAAACAGCCGATGTTCTGGTGGACGGTTTCGGTGTCATAGCCATGGTGGCAACGGCGCCGGTCCTCTCATTGATGGTCCTGGGAACCATTTTCCAGCGCAAAAAGGTGGTGGAGCTTGGGCATGTCGGAGAGGTTGCGGAAAGTGCCGATGCTTTTCCTGTTGCTTTGAGTGATTTTAATCATGACTGCCTTTTTGTTGTTGTGAACAGGGGATATGCAGAATATGTTGTGGAACTGGCAAGAAAGGCCGGCGCTACCGGAGCCACTATCTTTCACGGCAGAGGCACCGGCGACCATCAGACTGTTTTACTGCCGCTTGTCAATATAGAATTACAGCCAGAAAAAGAAATCATATGTCTTATTACGGATATTGATATAAGCGCAAATGTTGCCAATACCATACTCAACGATGCCCAGCTTGTAGAGAAAACTGAAGTGGCGGTATATGTGTCACCGACAGTTGCGCTGATTAAAGATGTTTCATTAAGCGAATGTTCATCGGCTGTATAATGCTGATTAAGGTAGCGAACGCCTGTCTGATTTGCATGCTCACTCCGGCATTCAAATCAAGGCAGGCATTTTTTATATGGTTTTATATATGTAAAATACTATTATGGAAAATAATGTTATAATTAATTATGTGTAAATGAAAAATATTATGGAAAATAATGTTATAATTAATTATTTTGCCCGATAGCCAGGAACTGTCTCCGGTAAATTTAATAAACTGATAGTGACAATCAAATAATATATAGGGAGGTTTTATGTTAACGAAGGCTGAGTATGTTAGGCAGTCCCTGGAAACTCATTTGTTTTTCGGAAGAATAATGAAGGAACATGCTTTTTTCCTGCAAGTCGGTTTTACACCGAGAGATGACAGATATATTCGTCATGCGAACGAACTGAGGATGGCCTTTGACGATTTCCTTGAGGATTGTGTGGCGTTGGCCAATGGTGTAATAAGCAAAACGGCGATAGCATCAGGGGAAATTGTTACCCAATACACATTGGAAGCGGAAAAACTGACGGAATTTTATACCGGAGTAGACTTCAGGACAAAGATTACGCAGGCGGAAAAAGCTTTAGCGGCAGGCAATAATTTTCATCCGAGTTTGGAACGTAAGGTATATATTCTCAACAGAAGGGCATTGTCGCTGACAGATAGTATTATCAGATTTAAGACAAATATTCTTAACGAAGTTTTGTCCTGCAGGATGTTTACATTAAATTATCCTTTACTGATAGAACACATTTTAAGAGAAGCTAAGCTGTATCGTAAGCTGATACAAAAACTTCAGGCAAGAGAGTTCATCAACATTCAAAAAGAAGTTTTGGAGCAGGAAGCGTTCTGGGACAGGATCATGGCAGAACATGCCAAGTTTATTCGCGGCCTTCTTGATCCGTCAGAGGAAGAACTTTTTGATACAGCGGATCGTTTCGGACGGGAATTTGACCGGCTGACAGACAAAGCCAAAGAAGCCATCGACAAATGTACTCCCCCTGATTATATGAGGCTGACCGATGAGACTATAAGGGCTACAAAAAATATTCGTGATTTTAAGGCTCAGGGAACCGAAGGACTTTTGGAATGCAGGATAAAATCCATTATTTTACCGTTATTGGGAGATCATGTACTGAGAGAAGCCAATCATTATCTTAAACTTTTAAAAATTTTCAGTCACAGTTAAAAAATTAATGAATTATTTGATTTACAAAAGCAGATAATAGTATAGTAAACTTAAGATGTGGAGGGAAGAAGAATGGCTATCAGAAAAATGGATAAACCCAATGAAGGGGTTCGCTGCGTTGTAAATACCTGTGAATATTATATGTCAGGTGATCATTGCGCTGCGGAGCAGATACAGGTTGAACCGAGATACGCATCGGATTCCGAGGAAACGGACTGTGCCACATTTATAAGGAAAGGTGATACTTTCAGTTAAATAAATCATTTCAATGGAGGTGTAGCCTAATTTATTAGGATTACTGATAAACCTCCCACAGAATACAGGCTGTGAACTCCGTGTCATATACCGGATATCTTGATATCCGCTAATGCAGCACGTATCACAGCCTGTGTTCTTATAATCCGGCTTTTATGCTTATTCGTCATACAATATAACGAGTATCAATCCGTAACATAAGGCATAAAAAATGGGCAGGATATATTATACAGATATATCCGAGCCCTAAGATTAATCCGTTATAATTAAATGCAATATGAAAGCTTTAAGTTTTTCCTTATATATATTTCCATATATTAAGATATATGCATTTCCGCCGCATGCCTTTAATCTGTATATTATGAATTTTTCATGACGATTTGTTCGATGGTATCTGCAACATCTTCACAGGTATCGCAACATTTCTCTAGTCTGTGCAGTATCTCAGTCCAGGTCATAAGTTCAACGGGATCTTTTGAGGATGCGTACAGATTATGCATCATTTCCATGTACAGGCCGTCCCCGACTTCTTCGAGATGATTGATTTCGATTATTTTTTCATGAAGGATTTTAGAGTTTTTAAAGTTCTGGAATTCTACCAATGCATCATACATAGATTTGCAGCAGGTTGAAATAAGCTCCGTGAATTTCAGTACTTCGTCACGGATTTCTTTAATATTGAACATGTTTATAAATAACAGAACATCTTCGACTGAATCCGTAACGTCGTCTATCTCCTGAGATAAATTGATGATGTCCTCCCGTTCGATTGGCGGAAGGAATTCTTTTACCAAATGATTCATCAGTTCATGTTTCGCTATATCCGCATTATGTTCGATTTCATGCATTTCTTTTACTCTCTGATGCAAATCGGACGCCTTGAAATTGGCCAAGGTTTTATGCAGGATTTCTGCCGATGATAATGAATATTTTGATAAATCCACAAATGCTTCAAAATAATTGAATCCTTTTTTGCTCTTCCTCATTTTATGTTCCTTCCTTTTTTTATTATTTTGTGAATTTTAAGTATCCTGATATTATTAATCCTGATATTTTTAATATTATTTTATGTGAGAATTATATATCCGGACATTCGGATTATTATTTTATGTGATAATTTATTATCCTGATATTTTAAGTTTTATGTTTGGTGGGATTTTAATATCCTGATATTAATAAGTATTGGCAAAAATATCATTATTTAAAAAATATTCATAAACAAATATGCCATCAGATATCCGAGAAGACCGCATCCTGGAAAGGTCAGGATCCATGCGGCCGCCATTTCTTTTACAATGCTCCAGTTGACACTGGAAAGACGTTTGGAAGCTCCTACGCCCATGATGGCGGTAGTCTTGGTGTGGGTGGTACTGACCGGAATTCCCGTAAGGGAAGCGGCTAAAAGGCTGATGGCGGATGCCGTATCGGCCGAAAAGCCCTGAAAAGTATCCATCTTAACCATGTTCATTCCGACGGTCTTAATAATTTTGTAACCGCCGATGGACGTTCCCAGCGCCATAACAACCGAACATAAGATCATAAGCCAGATGGGAATTTCAAATTCGCTTACATTTCCTTTTCCCTGGGACAGGACAATTCCGAGTAAAAATATGCCCATGAATTTCTGACCGTCCTGAGCTCCGTGCATGAATGCCATTGCCGCTCCTCCGGCAATCTGGGCGTTTTTAAAAACTTTTGTGGTTTTTCGTCTGTCCATGTTTTTGCAGATATACCCGATTACTTTTGTAACCACAAAACCTAATACAAAACCTAATATTGTAGACAGGAACAGACCGTATATAACATTGATCCATTCTTTTCCGTTTATCCCCTTACCTCCCTGCAGAGCAACAGCCGCACCGGTAACCCCCGCTATCAGTGCATGGGTTTCACTTGTAGGTATGCCGAAAGCCCAGGCTACGGTGGCCCATACGACTATGGCAAATAAAGCCGCGCAAAGCGCTATTAATGCATCCTTGCTTTCACCGAAATAAACCATGTTTGATATGGTTTCGGCAACAGATTTGTTAATCATGGTCATTATAAGGACACCCAGGAAGTTAAAAACCGCCGCCATTATAATGGCAGCCCTTGGAGTAATGGCTCTGGTGGAAACACAGGTTGCGATTGCATTTGGTGCGTCGGTCCATCCGTTTACCAGAATTACTCCGAGAATAAGGACTGAAGTAAACAGTAAAGCGGGATTTGACAGCTGCCGTAGGAATTCAGCTAAAGAAATTGTCATGATTGTGCCTCCTAAAGCATAATATATTTGATTGCCTTACAACACTAAAATAGTAACATTAAATTTCGCGGTAAGCAATATAAAAGTTAGTTTGTATAATAATTAACTTTATTGAAATGGTATATATATCCAATTTTGAAATCAAAAAGAAATTTTATGATTGATTTTTGCAATAAAATACATTATTATATACTGTACTACTTTAAAGCGAAATATTACGGCAGGCCGGGAAATATAAATGCATAAATATAAATAATAAATGAAGGTGGTATTCATTATGAGAAGCGACGCAGTCAAAAAGGGGATACAGCAGGCGCCTCACAGAGCTTTATTCAATGCCCTGGGGTTTACCAAGGAAGAATTACATAGACCGCTTATCGGCATAGTAAGTTCCTATAACGAGATTGTTCCGGGACATATGAATCTCGACAAGATTGTGGAAGCGGTGAAAATAGGAGTGGCCATGGCCGGAGGAACTCCGGTGGTATTTCCCGCCATTGCTGTTTGTGACGGAATAGCCATGGGCCACCAGGGAATGAAGTATTCATTGGTAAGCAGGGAATTGATTGCGGATTCTACGGAAGCAATGGCCATGGCGCATCAGTTTGACGCTTTGGTTATGGTCCCGAATTGCGATAAAAACGTACCCGGGCTTCTTATGGCGGCGGCGAGAATTAATATTCCCACCATATTTGTCAGTGGTGGTCCGATGTTGGCGGGGCATGTCAGAGGGCAGAAGAAAAGCTTATCCAGCATGTTTGAAGCGGTTGGCGCGTATACTGCGGGTAGGATGACGGCCGAAGAAGTCGAAGAATATGAGAATAAGGTTTGCCCTTCCTGCGGCTCCTGTTCGGGAATGTATACGGCCAACTCCATGAATTGTCTGACTGAAGTTATCGGTATGGGTCTTAAGGGCAACGGAACCATACCGGCGGTTTATTCCGAAAGGATACGACTTGCAAAACAGGCCGGAATGAAGATTATGGAGCTTCTGGAAAAAGATATCCGGCCCAGGGACATTATGACAAAGGAAGCCTTCATTAACGCCCTTACGGTGGATATGGCTTTGGGCTGTTCCACCAATACGATGCTTCATTTGCCTGCCATAGCCCATGAAGCGGGAATCGATTTAAATATTGACATCGCCAATGAAATAAGCGAAAAAACCCCTAACCTGTGCCACTTGGCACCGGCCGGCCCTACATATATGGAGGATCTGAACGAAGCCGGCGGTGTGTATGCGGTGATGAACGAGCTTAATAAGAAAGGCCTTCTTTACACCGATCTCATAACCGTGACCGGCAAAACGGTAGGAGAAAATATCAAGGACTGTGAAGTATTGAATTACGATGTAATAAGACCTATCGATAATCCTTACAGCAAGACCGGAGGAATTGCGGTTCTTAAAGGAAATCTCGCACCGGATTCCGCTGTGGTAAAGCGTTCCGCTGTTGCTCCGGAAATGCTTAAGCACAAAGGACCCGCAAGAGTATTTGACTGCGAAGAGGATGCCATAAAAGCCATACTGGGAGGAAAGATTAACCCGCAAGATGTGGTGGTCATTCGTTACGAAGGGCCTAAAGGAGGTCCCGGCATGAGAGAGATGCTCGGTCCCACCAGCGCGATAATGGGTATGGGACTGGGATCCAGTGTGGCACTGGTTACCGACGGACGCTTCTCGGGAGCATCCAGAGGGGCCTGTATAGGTCATGTGTCACCGGAAGCCGCGGTGGGCGGTAACATAGCCCTGGTTGAAGAGGGAGATATAATAAGTATCGATATAGATAATTATTCTATAAATGTTCTGGTATCCGATGAAGAAATGGCAAAGAGAAGGGCAAAATTGAAACCTCGTAAGCCCAGGATTACCACAGGATATCTTGCCCGTTATACGGCTATGGTTACATCGGGTAACCGCGGAGCCATTCTTGAAGTACCGAAGGAAGATTGACGGAGGTGTTGTTATATGGAATTGTCTGGCGCGCAAATTGTAATAGAGTGTCTGAAAGAGCAGGGTGTCGATACGGTATTCGGTTATCCCGGCGGGGCGATTTTGAACATATACGACGAACTTTATAAACATAAGAACGAAATCAGGCATATTCTTACTTCCCATGAGCAGGGAGCCGCTCATGCGGCGGACGGATACGCCAGGGCTACCGGTAAAGTGGGTGTGTGTTTGGCCACCTCCGGCCCCGGTTCCACAAATCTTGTAACGGGTATTGCAACCGCATATATGGACAGTGTGCCCCTGGTGGCCATTACGGCCAATGTGGCGGTGGATTATCTCGGAAGGGATTCCTTTCAGGAAGTGGATATAGCCGGCATTACCATGCCAATTACAAAACATAATTTCATAGTCAAGGATATAAACAGGCTTGCCGATACCCTGAGGAGAGCCTTCCGAATAGCAAAGACAGGACGGCCTGGCCCTGTGCTCGTAGATATAACCAAGGATGTTACGGCTCCTTCCAATAAAATAGAATTTACAAGGGCTGATATACCTCCTGTAGAGCGAAAAACGGATCAGATAACCCCGGAAGATTTGGAAGATGCCGTTAAAATGATAAAAAAATCCGAAAAGCCGTTTATATTGGTGGGAGGCGGTGCGGTAATATCCGACGCATATGACGAACTTAAAGAATTCGCGTACAAGGTAGATGCGCCGGTTGCCGACACACTGATGGGCAAGGGAGCATTTGACGGAACAGATCCAAGATATACCGGAATGGTCGGCATGCACGGTACAAAACCCTCCAACTTGGGGATTACCCAGTGCGATTTGCTTATAGCAATCGGAGTGAGATTTTCCGACAGGGTGACCGGCAATGCCAAACAATTCGCCCGGAAGGCCAAGATACTGCATATTGATATAGATCCCGCCGAAATCAATAAAAACGTTCTGGCCGATCATTCGATTACCGGCGATGTTAAGGAAGTTTTAAAGAGACTGAACGATATGCTTGACAGGCAGGATCATAAAGAATGGCTTAACCGTATTACGGAAATGAAGGCTATGTATCCGTTGACTTACAGGAAGGATATCCTTACGGGACCCTATATTATAGAAAAATTATATGAACTGACCGAAGGAAAAGCAATTATATGCACCGAAGTGGGTCAGCACCAGATGTGGTCGGCACAGTTTTATAAATATACCGCACCCAGAACCTTTATTACTTCCGGCGGTCTCGGTACCATGGGATACGGACTGGGAGCCAGTATCGGTGCAAAGGTAGGAAGACCCGATGCGAAAGTCATTAATATAGCCGGTGACGGATGTTTCAGGATGAATATGAACGAACTGGCAACCGCTACCCGTTATAATATACCGATAGTCGAAATAGTAATTAATAACAGGGTACTCGGAATGGTTCGTCAGTGGCAGACTCTGTTCTACGGTAAGAGGTACTCTTATACGGATCTCAACGACAAGGTGGATTTTGTGAAACTGGCTGAAGCCATGGGGGCCAAAGCATACCGTATAACCAAAACAGAAGAAGTCGAGGGCGTACTTAAAGAAGCCCTGTCTCTGAATGGGCCCGTTCTTGTGGACTGCATTGTCGACTGTGACGAAAAAGTATGGCCTATGGTTGCACCCGGAGCACCGATTGAAGAAGTGTTTACAGAAGAAGATATAAAAATAAAGTAAATACCCGAAAAGGATTGACAAAAAAATAACAGAGCTCTATAATAATTTCTATACTTTATTAAACTAAAGTTATATCAAATTGCATTGAAACAGTTATAAAGTTTTAGTAAGGGAGGATATGATAATGGGAAGAATTTATAATTTTTCAGCCGGGCCTGCGGTGCTTCCCGAAGAAGTATTAAAGGAAGCGGCAGAAGAAATGCTTGATTATAAGGGCACAGGAATGTCTGTTATGGAGATGAGCCACAGGTCAAAAGCTTTCGAGGAAATCATCCAGGAAGCAGAAAAAGACTTAAGAGAGTTAATGAATATTCCTGACAATTATAAGGTACTGTTTGTACAGGGAGGGGCCTCCCAGCAGTTTGCTGCGGTTCCGTTAAACCTTATGAAAAACAGGGTGGCAGATTATATTATTACCGGACAATGGGCTAAAAAGGCATATCAGGAAGCCTGTATGTACGGGAAAGCCAACATAATCGCCTCTTCGGCAGATAAGACATTTTCTTATATACCTGATTGTTCGGATCTTCCTGTATCCGAGGATGCGGATTATGTTTACATTTGTGAGAATAACACCATCTACGGAACCAAATTCAAAACTCTTCCGAATACAAAGGGTAAACCCCTTGTAGCAGACGTATCCTCCTGTATATTGTCTGAGCCGGTTGACGTTACAAAATATGGAGTTATGTTTGCTGGAGCACAGAAGAATGTCGGACCTGCCGGTGTCGTTATAGTAATAATAAGGGAAGATTTGATAACGGAAGATACGTTGCCCGGAACGCCTACCATGCTTAAGTATAAGATTCATGCGGACAATAATTCCCTGTATAATACGCCTCCGGCATACGGTATTTATATCTGCGGCAAGGTATTCAAATGGGTCAAGAAAATGGGCGGACTGGAAGTAATGAAGAAAAGAAACGAAGAAAAGGCCAAAATCCTTTATGATTTCCTTGACAGCAGCAAGCTGTTCAAAGGAACCGTAGCCAAAGAGGACCGTTCCCTGATGAACGTACCTTTCGTAACGGGAAACGAAGAATTGGATGCGAAGTTCATTAAAGAAGCAAAAGCCGCAGGATTTGAGAACCTTAAAGGTCACAGAACCGTAGGAGGCATGAGGGCAAGCATTTATAATGCAATGCCTGTTGAAGGTGTTAAAGCTCTTGTGGAATTCATGAAGAAATTTGAAGACGAAAATCTGTCCCGGTTGTAAGATCTTTTATTCATAAGCAGGGCAGCCGAGTGAGCGGTTTATGGTTATTAGGATAAATGATATAATCTGTTTATATGAAAGGAGAGTAAGCCTATGAAATACAGTTGTCTTAACCCGATTGCGCCGATAGGTTTGAATTTGTTTACAGACAAGTATGAAAAGACGGATAACGTTGACGAAGCGGATATTATACTGGTAAGAAGTGCATCCATGCATGATATGCAGTTTTCCGGCAAACTTAAGGCAATTGCAAGAGCCGGAGCCGGCGTTAATAATATACCTCTTGATGAATGTGCTAAAAAAGGAATAGTTGTATTCAATACTCCGGGGGCAAATGCCAACGGAGTTAAGGAACTGGTAATTGCAGGCCTGATGCTTGCTTCCCGTGATATAATCGGGGGTGTCAATTGGGTTCAGACCATAAAAGATCAACCGGGAGTGGCTAAACTGGTAGAAAAGGGAAAAAGCAAATTTGCCGGTAAGGAAATACAAGGAAAGAAATTGGGAGTTATCGGTCTCGGCGCCATAGGTGTCCTGGTAGCCAATGCCGCCGTTCATTTGGGAATGACCGTATACGGTTATGATCCGTTCATTTCCATAGACAGGGCATGGAGCCTATCCAGAAGTGTAATCCATGTAAAGAACAGGGACGATATATACAGAGACTGTGATTACATAACGCTGCATGTACCGCTTATAGAAAACGACGATCCGAATGTTAATACCAAAGGCATGATTAACAAAGAGGCCATAGAAAAAATGAAGGACGGCGTTATCATACTGAATTTCGCAAGGGATCTCCTTGTAAACGACGACGATATGGCCGAAGCGTTAAAGTCGGGAAAAGTGGCAAGATATGTAACGGACTTTCCGAACGATAAAACGGCCAATATGGAAGGGGTTATTGCAATACCCCATTTGGGCGCCTCCACAGAAGAATCGGAAGACAATTGTGCGGTTATGGCGGTAAAACAGCTTATGGAGTATATGGAGAACGGAAATATAATAAATTCCGTAAACTACCCTAACTGTGATGCGGGTGAATGTTCCGCCCAGGGCCGTATTACCATCCTTCACAGAAATATACCCAAGATGCTCACGCAGTTTACGGGAGTATTCTCTGCTTTGAACGTAAATATAGCAAATCTGGTCAATAAAAGCAAAGGCGATTATGCTTACACGGTAATCGACGTCGATACACCCGTCAACGGCGATGTTACGGAGAAACTTAATGCCATAGACGGAGTTTATAAAGTAAGAGTGGTCAAATAAATTCATACCACATAAAATGCAGCTTAAAAGAAGCGGCTTTTGGGGATGACGTAAAATCATTCCAAAAGAACGCTTCTTATTTATATTTCATATGGCGGTAATTGTAATATCTGACAAATTTTCTCATCTATGTATGCACCAAACGATAAAAATAATATTGGAAAACCCATGTATGTTACTTGAAAATAATTGAAGGTTAAATTACTATTATAATACTTTGAATGATATTTGAAAAAATAAACAAGATGACTTTAATATTATAAAATAAAAATATTAAGGAGATCGGGATAATATGGCGACAGTAAGACCTTTTCGGTGTATAAGGCCGGTAAAAGAATATGCGGGAAGAATTGCTGCCCTTCCGTATGACGTATATAACAGATCGGAAGCCAAGCAGGAAATTGAACGGGAACCTCTGTCTTTTTTAAGGATAGATCGCGCAGAGACCAATTTTGGCGATGATGTCGATACATACGATGACAGAGTGTATGCGAAGGCAAAAGAACTGCTGGACGGTATGATTAAAGACGGTTATTTTATGATTGATGACGAGGAGTGTTATTATATATATGAACTGGTGATGGACGGGCGGTCCCAGACCGGACTGGTGGCCTGCGCGTCGGTGGACGATTATCTGAACAACATAATAAAAAAGCACGAAAACACCAGAGAGGATAAAGAGATTGACAGGATTAGGCATGTGGATACCTGCAATGCCCAGACCGGACCTATATTTCTGGCATATCGTTCCGTAAAAACAATAGACGAAATAATCGATAACGCGAAAACGAAAGAACCTTTATATTATTTTACGTCGGCGGACGGCATAGGCCATCATGTATGGAAAATATCCGACAGGGGGCAAATTGACACAATTCAAAAAAGTTTTGCCGGCATAGATGATATATATATTGCGGACGGCCATCACAGGGCGGCTTCGGCCGTTAAGGTCGGATTGAAAAGGAGAGAAGCAAATCCCGGTTATACGGGTAAAGAGGAGTTTAATTTCTTCCTTTCGGTTTTATTTCCTCACGATCAACTGAAGATTTTGCCTTATAACAGAACCGTGGCCGATTTGAACGGCTATACGAAAGAAGAATTTATAAATAAAGTCAGGGCGAATTTTATTGTTGAAGAAATGGGACGCGAACCTTATGCCCCGAAAGAAAAGGGAGAGTTCGGCATGCTGCTTGACGGGCAGTGGTACCGGCTTATAGCCAGAAACGAAATAAAGAAAAACGATGACCCCGTAAAATCCCTGGATGTTTCCATTCTTCAGGATTATTTGCTGGGTCCCGTGCTGGGGATAAAAGATCCCAGAAAAGACAAAAGGATTGATTTTATAGGAGGAATCCGGGGACTTAAGGAATTGGAAAGAAGAACTTCCGAGGATATGAAAGTGGCATTTTCCATGTATCCCACATCCATTGATGAACTTTTTGCCGTATCGGATGCCGGAAAACTTATGCCGCCGAAATCAACATGGTTTGAGCCAAAATTGAGAAGCGGCTTATTTATACATGCATTATCCTGAATAACATGTTATAATATTGTCGTTGATTATATAATCATACCTATCAAAAAACATACATACAGGAGGTCGGTTATGAGCAAGAGCTTAAGAGGAACCAAAACACTGGAAAATCTGATGAAGTCATTTGCCGGTGAGGCACAAGCCAGATTGAGATACACCTATTTTGCATCCGTAGCAGGAAAAGAAGGCTACAAACAGATACAGAATATTTTTATGGAGACCGCCGAGAACGAAAAGGAACATGCTAAAGTATTCCTGAAACTGGCTCAGCAGTATCTTGACGGCGAAAATCCCGCGCCGGTGGAAATTACCGCTACATATCCGTTCGCATACGGCGACACCGTAGCCAATTTAAAATCTGCCGCTCAGGGAGAATATGAAGAAAGTGAAGTGGATTATCCGGCATTTGCAAAAACCGCAAAAGAAGAGGGATTTGACGATATTGCGGAACGTTATCTTCTGATAGCTAAAGTAGAGAAACATCACAAGGAAAGATTCTTAAAACTTTTAGAAAATATTGAGACCGGCAGGGTCTTCAAAAAAGACGGAAAAGTTTACTGGAAATGCTTAAACTGCGGATATATACACGAAGGAGACGAAGCTCCGCTGGAATGCCCCGCATGTAAACATCCCAGGGCATATTTCCAGTTGCTTGACGACTGCTTTTAAAAATTTTTTAGGACCTGCCGTATACCGGTTTAAGCACGGGCGGGCTTAACCGATATAATCAGAGATTACATAATGAAATAATACCCGGCTGGGATCCCAACCGGGTATATTATTAAATCAGATCATTAAATTTTGATAAACAAGTTGGAATTGAGAATTCATTACGATATAATATATAATATTTTTTAATTTGATATAAAAAGAGTTTGTGCTAAAATATACACAAAGCAAAACGACTATGCCGACGGCATCGGAACATCCAGGCATTGAAGCTGCGAAAATACTAAGGCATGGAGCTTTCAATTCTCTTATCAGCATTAAAAATAAGTTAAGATAAAATTATTTATGAGGGAGATTATTATGAGCGGTTTTTTTAATTTGGAAAATCCGGTTTTTCAGGTATTGGGAAAAATATGTGATATGCTTTTAGTAAGTATCGTATATATTCTCCTTTGCATACCGATCATAACCATCGGACCGGCAAGCACGGCCTTATATTACGTAATGGTTAAGGTTATACGCAGAGAAAGGGGATATGTCTTCAGAGAATTTTTCCGTTCGTTCAAACTGAATTTCAAAAAGGGCGCCATTGTCGGCATATTAATGTTAATTGTAACGGTTATACTGGTTTTTGATTTGGTATATGCATGGCAAATGGCAGGCGCACAGGCGGATAAGGGTTCACTTCTTTTGGGCGTATTTATAGGAATAGCTTTTTTGTTTATATGTTTTTCCGTATATGTTTTTCCTATATTGTCGAGGTTTGACATGACGGTAAAGAATTTGATTATGTCTGCCGTATTCATGTCAATGAGATATATATATTTTACCGTTCCGATAATTTTGATTTATGCTGCCGCAGCGGTTATCATTTATTATTTCCCTCCGTTTCTCTTTCTTGCGCCGGCTACTACGGTGCTGGTTAATTCATTCATGATAGAAAAAATTTTCAAGAAGTATATGCCGAAATCTGAAGGCCCCGGCGAACAGACCGGTAAGGATGAGTGGTACTTGGAATAATTGGGAGGATAACATATGTCGGAAAAATTGACTGATATTTTCGGTAGGAATGTATTTAACGAAGCGGTAATGATTGAAAGATTGCCGAAAAAAATCTACTATGCCTTGAAAAAAACCATAGAAAACGGAGAGGATTTGGATCCATACGTGGCAGAAGTTGTTGCAAATGCCATGAAGGATTGGGCTATTGAACATGGGGCGACTCATTATACCCATTGGTTCCAGCCGATGACCGGCATAACGGCGGAAAAGCATGATTCCTTTATAAGCCCCACTTCTGACGGAAAAATTATTATGGAATTTTCGGGAAAGGAGCTTATTAAAGGGGAACCGGATGCTTCATCATTCCCTTCCGGGGGGCTGCGTGCAACGTTTGAGGCCAGAGGTTATACCGCATGGGATTGTACTTCACCGGCTTTCTTAAGGGAAGATGCTCTGGGAGTTACCTTGTGTATACCGACCGCGTTCTGCTCATATACCGGTGAGGCTCTGGATATGAAAACGCCGCTTTTAAGGTCCATGGAAGCTCTCAATAAGCAGGCTTTAAGAATATTAAGGCTTTTCGGCCATAACGATGTAAAGCATGTCTATCCCGCGGTAGGTCCGGAACAGGAATATTTTCTTATCGATAAATCCAAATATCTGAAACGGGACGATTTGATATTTACCGGAAGAACTTTATTCGGTGCCTTGCCGCCCAAAGGACAGGAGTTGGGAGATCACTATTTCGGATGCATTAAGGAACGGGTGGCCGTATTTATGAGAGAACTGAACATAGATCTGTGGAAAATGGGCGTGACCGCAAAAACCCAGCATAACGAGACCGCTCCGGCGCAGCATGAACTGGCACCGATTTATGATACGGCCAATATCGCAACCGATCATAATCAGCTTATTATGGAATGCATGAAAAAGATCGCCAACCGTCATAACCTGGTATGCCTGCTTCATGAGAAGCCCTTTGCGGGAGTGAACGGATCAGGAAAGCATAATAACTGGTCGCTGATTACCGACACGGGAAAGAATTTGCTGGATCCCGGCAAGACTCCTCATGAAAATATACAGTTTTTACTGTTTTTTACCGCGGTTATAAAAGCCGTGGATCTTTATCCGGATTTATTGCGGGTAAGTGCCGCAAATCCCGGTAATGATTACAGACTTGGAGGTAATGAGGCTCCTCCGGCCATAATTTCCGTATATATAGGAACACAGCTGGAAGATGTGTTAAATCAGATTGTTAAAAACGGAGAAGCAAAAAGCTGCATGCCTGGCGGTACAATAAATGTCGGCGTACATACCATTCCGGAACTATATAAGGATGCCAGCGACCGTAACCGTACGTCTCCGTTTGCGTTTACGGGAACAAAATTCGAATTCAGAATGGTCGGCTCTTCCATGTCGGTAGGTATGGCCAATACCGTAATTAATACCATAGTGGCGGATGTTTTAAGCGACATGGCGGACGAACTGGAGCAGGCGGAAGACTTTAATGCGGCTGTTCATGATTTGCTTAAAAGAACCATAGCCGAACATGAACGGATTATTTATAACGGAAACGGTTATTCTGAAGAATGGGTCAAAGAGGCTGAAAGAAGAGGCCTTCCCAATATCAGATCCATGGTGGATGCCATTCCCGCTTTGGTGACGGACAAAGCGGTTAAACTGTTCGAAAAGCATAAGGTATTTTCCAAATCGGAACTTTTGTCCCGCAGGGACGTTTTATATGAAACATATTCGAAGACACTGAATATAGAAGCTAAAACCATGATTTCCATGGCAAGCTCACAATTCATTCCGGCTGTAATCAAATATGCAAAAATACTGGCTGATTCCATTAATTCAGTTAAGGAAGCGTTACCGGAAGCCGACATTTCGGTACAAAAGGAATTGCTGGAAAAGGCATCGGAACTTTTGGCAGAAGCTCAGGAGGCTTTACATAAACTTATAGGTTTTGTAAAAGAAGCGGAAAGTATAAGCGACGGCGAAAAGAAGGCCCGGTTTTTCCATGATAAAGTCAAACCTGCCATGGAGGCCCTTCGGGCGCCGATTGATGCCCTTGAGCTTATAGTAGACCGTGAGTTATGGCCTGTGCCTACATACGGGGAACTTTTATTTGAAGTATAAGTGGTAGCAATGCAATCAATAGGGGTTTTAAAGATACCATGATCAAGCCTGCCGATGGGCTAAGGCAATGACGTTACAGGAAATTCAGAAATATTTGGAAATATATAATACGGAAATATATAATATTAATGTTGTTGACGGATTAGGCATATTGAAACCGGAAATGAAGTTTCAATATGCCTAAAGCATTTTATTTGAAAAAGGCTAGAAAAACAACATAATATTAAATTTTCAGTTCTTTTCTGTTAATGACTTCAAGAACAGGTTTTGAAGCCTGGATTTTTCCGTATATTTTAATTGAATTAACGGTTTCTTCGAATAAATCGGGACTTATATCATTATCGACATGCAAAATCCCCATGACCATAACGTCCAGTTTCGTCAAGGAATTCTTTGCGTTTAACAGGTCATCTTTTTTTAATCTGTATATCCCTATTCCACCGGTTACGCGGCTGGCAGATTTAAAGGAGTTGGTTTTACATTGCTGGTATAGTATATCCAGGTCGGATTTATGGGTTTCAAGCTGGTTACGTATGGCGGTCCTGATAAAATCACTTCTGTTTGTGTAAATCATATTATCGACAAGCAAATCAATTTGTGCCAATTCCATTATGCCTATGTTAATTGTAACTTTTTCCGTCCTGCTATTATCCATTCTAACTCCCCTTTCTCATAATCAATATTTTGCTAATAAGATATTCCAATAGTATGATAACTACATTCCATATAGATTGCATTTAGAGTATATAATATATTTTCCAAACAGTCAATATAATTGATAAAAATTTCATATATCCGGAAACTGTGAAATATTTATGATATTCTTATCTTTTACATTCATGCTTTTTCATTATTATGCCAGGGGAAGGCCTGCGACGGACCGTACAAAGCCAATAAAAAACACCTTCAGGCGAAAGAACGTGTCGTTTCGGACCGAAGGTGAATAGGATGTTTTTAAGTAATTATCCGCTAGGCTGTTTTTCTTTTTTCGCGGTAAAATGCGCTTAAAAAGCATATGATCATGCAGATTATAAAATTAGCCAGCAGGATCAATTCAAATTTATAGACTATATCAAAATCCCATCCGTATAAATCGGCTTTCTCCGTAACGGGATTATTTCGAAAGTAAATAAGAACGGCAGCATCGATAAATCCCAGTACCGAACCGGCTAAATACAGTTTTCTGTGGCCGGATGCGGCATAGAAGATTAAAAAAATACAGACAAGATATACAATAAAACCGTATTTATTGTCCAGTTTATTTGTTACGGTGGTCAGATAAAGATAGGCCGCACCAACAAAGCCCGTTCCCAATAAGGCGGAGAACATCCTTTTTCGGTAATTATCCTTAATATAACTGGTGATAAAAAACGGAACGGCGGGGAAAATCCATATCAGATATCCGAAAGATTTTATGGGAGTTTTACCGATTGCCTTGACTATAAAAGTCAAACCCAAAAGAATGAAAATACCTGTGGGCATGAGTTGGGAAAAAATTTTATAACCGGTACTCAGTTCTTTATTTTTGACTGTTATGTAATCCAACATGGCTCCCATAATAAAAAAAGGAAGCAGGGCTGTAAGTATGTTCCACTGGGTTTCCCACTGAAAGGATTCAAGAATAATCAACGTTGCGGCAATTATAAAATATATAACAATAAAGGCAAATAATGAAGCGTTCCTGCGTAAAATTCCGGATAATTTGCTCATTAAGGAGAACCTCCCTTATATAAATTGACCATGCAAGTCCATATTAGATATACCGGACGGATTTGTCAATGATACCATTAATTTCAGGATATATATGATATTTGATCCTGATTTATATGATAATGATTGGCTGTATTTTACGGTTATATTTTGCCGGAAGAGCCGATTATTGCAGTATTATATATATAAAAACCGGGATTTAATAACCAGTATTCATTGTTTATAATGTAAACTATGAAAATATATAATACGTAAGACGGATTGGGGGAATAGAATTGAATAACAGACTTTGGTATACAAAACCGGCCACCGAATGGATAAACGGCCTTCCTGTCGGTACCGGAAGACTCGGGGCCATGGTGCTGGGAGGCACAAAGGAAGAGCGTATAGCATTGAATCATGAATGGTTGTGTGTCGGACAAAACAGGGACAGAGAAAATGAAGACAGAAGCGAATATTTGCCGAAAGTCAGAAAACTGCTCATGGAGGAGAAATATGAAGAGGCCACATTGCTGGCCAACGAAGCATGGGGAGGCAACGGAGGCATAAGCGGCCGTCCGTGCAGGGTGGATCCTTATCAGCCGGCCGGAGACTTTCGGTTTGCTCTGGATCATGGGGAGGTAACCGATTACAGGAGAGAACTAAATCTTGATCATGCCAGGGTAAAAGTTACATATGAGGCCGACGGCAAATTCATTTCCAGAACCGTTATAGGCCATATTAAAAAGGACTGTATTATTGTACGGATATATGCCGGGGAGGAATTATTAAGCGGAAACTTCTGGCTGTGCAGGCAGGAAGATCCCAGATGCGATATATCCTTTGATTTGGAAAATTCGGCGGTTATAATGCACGGAGCTTTCCATGAAGGAATGAAATTCTGTGTCACGGCCGATCTAAAAATCAGGGAAGGAAGAATTATTCCCGTCGGGGAAAACACTTTGCGGGTGGAAGACTCCAGGGAAATTTTGGCGTTTATAAACATAGGCACAGATGCAAAGAAAGACCCTTTGGATGAATGCAGGCGGCATCCCCTTCCCGCCCAGTCATGGGATCAGTTGTACATGGAAAATATAGAAGAACATCAAAAAAACTATGGCGGATTGTGTCTGACTGTCTTTGGAGACGAACCTGATATTCCTACGGACGAACGGATTAAGGCTTTCAGGGAGGGAAACGATGATATAACACTTCCTGTCCTGTACTTTAATTACGGCCGTTATCTGTTGTGTGCATCCAGCGCAAACGGTGAGCTTCCCGCCAATCTCCAGGGCAAGTGGAACGAGGATTTGATGCCGGCATGGGATTGCGATTATCATTTTGATATAAATCTGCAGATGAACTATTGGCCGGCTGAAAGCGGGCATCTTCAGAATTGTACTAAACCTCTGATTAATTATCTTGAGAAAATGGTACCCAACGGTAAAGCTGCGGCTAAAAAATTATTCGGTTGTAACGGTATATGGTTTCCTCTGACATCGGATGTCTGGGGACGCACCACTCCGGAAGCTTATGGATGGTCCGTATGGACCGGAGTAGCGGCATGGATGGCCCAGCATATGTGGTGGCATTATGAATACGGTCAGGACTTGGAATTTCTCGAAAAAAAGGCATATCCGTTCATGAAAGAAGTGGCGGCATTTTATGAGGATTTTCTTGTTAAAGACAAAAACGGGGTTTATCAGATAATGCCCTCCCAATCTCCGGAGAACCGTTTTGTCGGCGGCGGGGACATGCCGGTGACAATTTGCGTATCGTCCGCTGCCGATGTGGAACTGGTTACGGATTTGCTTACCCATGCCATAAAAGCTGCCCGTATTTTGAATGTAGATCAGGATAAGGTTGAAAAGTGGCAGGAAATCCTTGATCATCTTCCTCCGTTGCAAATTGGAAGCAAAGGACAGTTGCTTGAATGGAACAGGGAATTTGAAGAAGTGGAACCTTATCACAGGCACGTATCCCATTTAATAGGCGTCTTTCCCGGCGATCAGATTGACCCGGATCGTACTCCGGAACTGTTTAAAGCGGCAAGGACTTCATTGGAGATGAGACTGGCTGCCGGCGGCGGATATACGGGATGGAGCAGGGCCTGGGTGGCTTGCCTTTATGCCAGATTCGGAGAAGGGGATGTGGCATGGAAACATCTGCGGGCCCTGATAGTGGATTTGGCCACAGAAAGTCTGCTTGATCTTCATCCGCCGAAAATATTCCAAATCGAAGGTAATTTTGGCGGAACAGCCGCCGTACTTGAAATGCTGTTACAGAGCTATCATGAAGAACTGCATTTTTTGCCCG
>ENA-UPAD01001140-UPAD01001140.1-bioreactor-metagenome-genome-assembly--contig:-NODE-1140-length-30468-cov-12.526617_pt1 | contig 30468 bp, 38 predicted proteins | sample MGYA00238179_ERZ772710 | MGnify/ENA primary metagenome ERZ772710 (study PRJEB29004, sample SAMN07631245) | bioreactor metagenome | isolation source: Switchgrass digestor | place: USA: Dartmouth...
TGGGAAGCTGTAAAATCAGGTGTTTCCCAGCCTATAAGTGGGAAGCTGTAAAATCGGGCGGGTTTATCTCGCCCATAAATTTTAAAATGACATTATGAAAGAAAAGCTTAAAATTTATAGTGTATCTGATAAATACATATCATATTTAAGGCAGGACGAAATACTTTACAACGTTCTTGACAATAAAGAAGATACGCGAATACATACGCGCAAATATTTAGGGGTTGCACTTGTCAAGAATGGTTTTAATTATTTTATTCCTTTTTCGTCGCCGAAAAACAAAGATTATTTTATTGACAAAGACGGTAAGAGAAAAATAAGGAAAAGTGTAATACCGATTATTAGAATGACTACCTTAGATACAGTGACGGGCGAAATGGAATTAAAAGGTACATTGAGATTAAGCAATATGATACCCGTTCCGGATTCAGAATTAATACCGTACGTATTTAGCGAAGAAACAGACGAAAATTATAAAATGATCGTTTTAAAAGAATATGATTTTATTAAATCAAATGAAGGGTTAATCAGAAAATACGCATCTATTATATACAATCAAAAAACCAAATTTAATATTTATTATCCAAATCCGAATAAAGCCCCAGATTATTTAAATAATACGGTAGACTTTTTATATGCGGAATTCAAATGTTTGGCTTATGGTAGTGTAGATACAGTCGAAGAAACAACACTGAAATAATAAAACCCGGTTAATCCGGGCTTTTCTTTTTTATCGACGCGAGAAGGATTCTTCCTGCCCATTTTTGCTTAATTTCATGCCAAAATAAAGAAATAACAAGGATTTTTACATCCTTGCTTTCTTGGTGTGGCTGATTGGACGAATACACGCTGTACTTGTAGTCTGTGAGATTTTCTATTACCCATATGATGTAGAGCCAAATGTATACGAACATGCATCATATAGGTAATCCTCTATTTTGGAAGCAAAGGATATACGGTTACCTCAAAATTATCATTAAACGCTTTACCTCGTGTATTGCGAACAGTTTTTATATATTCAACACGAGAAACAATCTGTTTTAGTAGCATGTTTTTTTCTTCAGCGGATTCAACCTTATTATAACACTCAAGAACATTCTCGAAAACTGGAATCATGTTTTTATTTATTGCATTACCACTTTCTGACGCAATATCGCTCTCAAGCTCGGCGATCGCTTTAAGTGTGTCCGCTTTTCTCTCGTTTAACTTTTGATGGCGCTGGGTAAAAACTTCGACGGTATAAACCTCTCTTTCCAGTAAATCATAGGTTTGGTCTATCTGTTTATCAATTTTTTCTACTTCTCGCTGAAGCTCTTTAAGCTTTTTCTTTTTCATAACCAAAACGCTGTCTTCAGTGTTGTTAACATCTTCATGACGCGTTTTAAGCTTATAGTTAATAACCCACTCATTTAAATATTCAATAATCTTTGATTCAATGAGGACTAAAGGGGCAGACACATTATCACAGTTACTATTATGACAAGCTAAGGTTTCGATTTTATGACGCTTGCCAGGACCTTCCCTTGTCATTAAGCTTCCGCACATTTTACAGTATACCAAGCCTGATAGCGGGTTTTTTAAAGTGTTATCTATTTTAACCTTTATAGTCCTGTTATTTTTCATCTTGGTTTGTGCTTTAAAAAATACTTCTTCTGAGACCAACGGCGGATGTATTCCGTCAATAAAATAACAATTTGGGTTTACTAACCTTTTTGATTTAAGCTTTCCGTTAACGATATATTTTTTGTATAAACGATATCCCCACCTTACTTTCCCTATATATACCGGATTGTCCAATATATCGGTTACGGTTGAACGGGTCCAGAAATCCTTATGACGAGGTTTAATTTGCATCGCATTTAACTTGTCGGCGACTTTTTGTATTCCTCCGGGGGTATTAGTATATAAGTCAAATATGAGTTTGACGACGGGAGCCTCATCCGGGTTAGGCGTTAAAGTATATCCTTTTGCGTCTTTTATTTTTATTCTGTCATACCCATATGGTGCGGTGGATGATATGATTTTTCCTTCATTTACAGAAGCGAGCCTTCCGCGTTGTAAGCGGCGATTAATTGTCTTATACTCCCGACGGCTCATAAACAGCCCAAACTCGAAATATTCCTCATCAAATTCGTTATTCGGATCGTATGTTTTTAAAGGTGTAATGATTTTTGTACCATTCGCTTTAAATGTTTGCGAAACAATACCTTGGTCTATTGTATCTCCTCTCGCTAAACGCTCTACTTCCATTACCAAAACGCCAGCCCAGAGACCCTGGTCAACTTCGTTTAAAAGCTGTTGCATAACCGGGCGCGCAGCAATGGTTTCGCCGGAAACCAATTCTTTATATATTTTTGTTATTGGAAGTCTGAGCTTTTTAGCAAGTTCGAGCAAAGTTCTTTCATGACGTGTAAAAGTATCTTCTTCGCCCATGTTTTCGGCTTCGACATCCGCTCTTGATTTACGGAGATAAATACAGTATTGTTCCATATACAACCTTCCCATTTACACTAAGACTTCGGATTCAATGGCAGCACCTTTACAATAAATAAGATGTTTAAATAGATATCCTGTCGCAAGGCAATCGGAAGCAGAAGAATGAGCATTATCTATTCCGATTTTAAAATATTCACACAATGTAGTTAGTTTATAATTTTCAACATCATAATCAGAGAAATAATCGATTTTATAACTTTCAAGTTCTCTATCCCATTTTCGTTTAGGTGTTTTTAAACAGCTTTGTGCTAAACTTAATGTGTCGAAATATTTTCTTTTGATAAGGTTCAGTGATAATCCCTCGTGTAATAAGAATTTCATATCAAATGGCAAATTATGCCCTACTATAGGGAGCTTACCGATAAATTCATTCAAAGAGGGTATAATTTGCCAAAAATAAGGAGCGTCTTTTACATCTTCATCTCTAATGTTATTTACTGCGGTAGCTTCGGGCGGTATAGGTTTCTTAGGATTAATTCGTGTTGTAAATATCTCAACGGGAATAAAATCTATAAATTTTATTGCTGTTATTTCAATAATTTTATGTATGCGACAATTTAACCCTGTTGTTTCGGTATCTATAACGATAAAATCCTTAATATTTTGGGTGTTAGTCTTTGAAGTAATGTTTGAATACTTAATCTCGAATGGTTCACGTTCCGAGTCCGCTTTAACTTTTTCGGTCGCCAAGTCTATTCTTGCCGGCTTAAGAGATGATAATATTTGCTTAAACTCGTTTATCCTATTTTCACGTTCAATTCTCTGCTTTTCTAATCTTTGTTGACGTTCTTGTTCTGCTCGTTTCGCTTCCTCGATTTTCTTATTTTCTTTTTCTATTCTATCTTGTTCGCATAACTGGCATAAGCCATTTTTATTAATTTTTCTTGCTAATACATACTTTTTACATTGCTTGCATTTTTTGAAAATATATTTTGAAATTATATAAAAAATAACACCCAATATTAAATATTCCATATTATCCACTCTTCCCTTTATTTATATAAAAATATTTACTTTTTTTCGTGCAGTTTGCTATATTTACAAATCAAATGTAAAGTGTTATGATTAATAGCGAACATATGTTCTGCGTAGAAAGAGAGGGCAATGAAAATGGTGGAATTAATTAAAGAGATTAAACAAGAATATGAGATGCTAACGAATGAACAGAGAGAAGAGTTAAAAACATTCGCTATTTTTCTTGGCTCGAATTTTTTGAACTTAAATAACGCGCGTAATCGAGAATCTGAGCCAGCTTCTCAGGTGAATAATCTTTTATAATTTCATATAATTCAGCAAATTGCTCGTCGTTTTTATTGATGACGGGCTTATTTTTTATGTCTGTATTTCCAAGTAGATAATCAACAGAAACATCTAAATAGTCAGCGATTTTATTTATGTTCCTCATATATGAGTTACTTTTACCTGATTTCCAATCTGAGATGGTTACTTTGTTATATCCTAAGTCTTCAGCAAAAGTTTTAAATGTAATTCCTTTTTCTTTTAATAAGCTAATAATTCGCTCAATTGTAATGTTCATTTAAACACCTCAGATTCTAAAGATAGAGAAATTCTTATTTAGTAAAATAAAAAATATAAAAAATCAAATTTTGCTATTGACAAAAAGAGTATTTCTTACTATAATCGGAGTTGGATAGAAAAATTCTAACTTTTACATACACAAACAAACCCAACCGGCATTCCTTCAAAAAAAGCGTTGGGTTTGTATTATCCACTTTACGCTAACAAATTATTAGACACAAAGCGCAAAGCAAAAAACCTCGACAATGTCGAGAAAACAAATATTGTTATAGCCACAAAAACACAATAACACGTTTTTCGACATTTGTCAATAACTAATCATTAACAAATATCGTCAATTAAAAGGAGGTGAAGTTTATGGCTCGCAGTATAAAAGAACGCATTGTCGCTCTTGGTTTGAGGAACATAGACATTATAAAAGAAATCGAGCGCAGAGGTGAATCTTGCTACCCTTCAGATTTTTCGAACGCGATTAACGGCAATTTCATTAAGCCTAAGTATGTAAAAATCGTTGATATGGCGGACCAGATTCTTCGGGAATTGGAAGAAAAACATAATAACTGTAATAATGTTTCGACAATTCGGAACTAACTTATGATTTTCAGCATATACGGAAACGAGGTGATTATTAATGGCTATTGTTGCGGTATATAAAAGCGGAAATTGTACGGCATACTTCGATGATTCTTGTTGTGTAAAAACACAAGAAGAAATCGATAGGATACTCAAAAATGTCGCAGATATTTATGTTCGATATTTCACTCGGAAAGCTAAGGAAGAAGCAAGAAAAGAGAGGTTAAAAGAATGTCAAGCTACACTGAACACGAATACACCAGCAAAAGAGGAGACCCCTGTGTCGACAGCTCCATTTTCGGAAAATGCGTGATTCTAACCCGAGCCGAAGTCGACGAGGAGCTGAAAGACAATGAATGTTTTATACCGTGCAAGAGCATACCCGAAAGCAAATTTGACTTCTATTTAGACACCGAAATAATTAAATATTTCGCCTGTCGAAAACATGAATGTCCTTTGGGATGCAACGGACCCTGCATCGACGTACAAACAAAAATACCATGTAAAAATTATAGGAGGTAAAAACTATGAAACTGTATTTAAAACTACGCAACGAAACCAAAACATGCTACAGGTTTGAGACCGGTAACAAAGATGATAACACGCTTATCACCTTGTACCTCAAGAAGTCCGATGTAGCCGCGGCAGGAATCAATCCGCAAAAAGGAATCGTGGTAACGGTTGAGGAAAACAAGGAGGTGTGACTAATGATGTTAGTGCTACGCTGTAAAGGCTTTACTGCGAAGGAGAAAAGAAAAATCCTTTTATTTGCCCGAACTCTTTTTTACTTGGGCAGAAGAAAAAAATATAAGATTGCCAAGCAGGGATGCAGCTTATGATTATGTTTAAAAACCTCGGATCCATATTTCGCAGAATGGGCATAGTGGTTTTGCTAATGTCTTACACAATCCCGCAGGAAATGCCTACAATTGTTTTCTCAGGTTTGTCACTGTTGCTGTCGAGTTATCTTGCCGACAAAGCTTTTAAAGAAAAAGAACGCCCCGGTTCCACCAAAACCGAAAGCGTTCAAAAACAAAAGTATATCAATACAACTAAAGTCTATCACCAAAATGAAAAGCTGTCAAGAGGTGGCCGAGATGGTTAAAATCAGGGCCCCTTATATAGCCGAAATTGTTACCACAGAAGAACAAATCGAGCAAGCAAAGAGGGAAGTTATAAAGGAAAAACGCAGAGAATGGGCTATAAAAAACAGAAAATATAAAACCATTCAAGGACCTTACGGACTTTGTAGAGAAGTACCTGATATTGACGCCGCGCCGCCCATAGAAAGTTTTAACATTAACTGGATGGTTTTTCGCTGGCCGACTGGATTCGCCGTAATTGATACAGAAGCCTTCGAAAAACTGCCGAAGAAAGTACAAAATAAACTACTTAAATTAGGAGGTTTAATATGAACAGTATTACATTAACGCTTACCGTAAATTCGCCTGAATTAGCAAAGAAGCTAATTGATATAGCTGCCGGAAATTCTGTGGCACCTGAAACCGAACATACACCTGCTCCGGCAAACCAAACAACCCCAGCATTCCCCTCAACACAGCAGCCAGCCGCCCCTGCAGCAGTTTCTCCGGCTCCGGCAATGACACCGTTTACGGCACCGACTTCTGCCGTACCGATTAGCTCAGCTGCTCCGTTTACTGTACCATACACGCCGCCAGCACCGGCCGCTTCGGTCACACCGCCCCAGCAACCCAACCCTGCGTCGACTATTCCAACAGCCCCCGCACCTAACTATACTATCGCCGATCTGCAAAACGCTTGTGCGCCTTTGATGGATACCGGCAGGCAGCAGGACCTTATAAACCTTCTTAAGAGCTTCGGCGTACCTGCATTAACGCTACTGCCCAAAGAACGCTATGGAGAATTTGCGACAGCCTTGCGCGGATTGGGAGCTCAAATTTAAGGAGGGTTAACAATGGATGTTTTCAGAATTATTGCTCCTGGTACCAAAGATAGCAATAATCGCGGTGTAATAAGGGTTCCCCCAAATTGTTATGACCGCTTAGTTGAGTTAAGCAATAAAACCGGAGTAAGTATTTGCCGCATTGTTGAACAGTGCGTAAGTTTTGCGCTGGAGAGGTTGGAGGAAGATGATGACGAATAAACATGCTCTCCTTTCCGCCTCAAGTGCCCACAGATGGTTAAACTGTACGCCGTCAGCAAGACTTGAAGAACAGTTCCCGGATACCACGAGCGAATACGCAAAAGAGGGAACCCTCGCGCATGAGATAGCCGAATTAAAGCTCTGCAAACATTTCATCGAACCGATGGGCCCAAAAACATTCGCCGCGAAGATGAATAAGTTTAAAAAAGAAGAGCTTTACCAGGAAGAAATGCAGGAACACACAGATACATATCTCGAATATGTTCAAAGTGTTGTTCACTCTTACGCAAGCAGACCTCATATAGTTATCGAAACCACGCTTGATTATTCGCACATAGTTCCAGAAGGCTTCGGCACCGGCGACTGCATTATCATCGGTGGAAACACCTTGCATGTTATTGATTTTAAATATGGCAAGGGCGTTCCTGTGGATGCGGTGGACAACCCTCAGATGAAGCTGTACGCTTTAGGAGCTTTGCATAAGTATTCTATGCTGTACGAAATTATCAACGTGAAGCTAGCAATTGTTCAACCTCGGTTAAACAATATCAGCGAATGGGAAACCACAACAGAAACATTATTCCAATGGGCTGAACAGATAAAACCAATCGCAGAAAAAGCCTTTAAAGGTGAGGGCGATTATCGCCCTGGCGAATGGTGCAACTTTTGCCGAGCAAAATCGCAATGCCGAGCTCGCTGCGAAACTATGACTGCGCTGGAAGGCTTCGGCTATATGAAGCCACCGTTGATCAGCAACGCGGAGGTCGGAGAAATACTTGTAAAAGCCCGGCATTTAAAAGAATGGGTTACAGACCTTGAAGAATATGCGCTCTCTGCCCTGCTTTCAGGCGAAGAAATTCCGGGTTGGAAAGCAGTTGAAGGTAGAAGCAACAGACAGTTTGAAGATGTTGATAAAGCTTTTGAGGTACTCAAATCAGCAGGCTACGATGAAGCAGTACTTTACGAGCGTAAACCTATTACACTTACAGCGGTCGAAAGTCTTTTAGGCAAGAAAAAATTCAGCGAATTGCTCGACAGCTATGTTATCAAACCCCCTGGAAAACCGACACTTGTTCCAGAAAGCGACAAACGCGAAGCGATAACCGCACAACCAAAAGCAGCAGAAGTGTTTAAAGACTAAACGAAAAACGGAGGAATTGTAAATGTCAAACTTAAAACCAACACAAGTTATCACAAACGAAGTACGCATCAGCTATGAGCATCTTTTAAAACCTCATGCTAATCAACCTGGCGCTGAACCAAAATACAGCGTAACGCTTTTAATACCGAAATCCGACGTTGCTACAAAGCAGCGTATTGACGCAGCTATTCAAGCCGCCATTCAGGACGGAATTAACAGCAAGTGGAACGGAACGCGTCCGGCGCAACCCGCCATCCCCATTTATGACGGAGACGGCTTAAGACCGAATGGAGAACCGTTCGGCGAAGAGTGCAAGGGACACTGGGTTATGACTGCGTCAAGCAAGCAGCAACCGGAAGTTGTGGACACAAACCTCAATCCGATTATTAATCCAACAGAGATTTACAGCGGAATGTATGCGCGTGTTTCTATAAACTTCTTTGCTTATAACGCCGCTGGAAAAAAAGGAATCGGATGCGGTCTCGGACCTGTTCAGAAAACTCGAGACGGTGAACCGCTCGGAGGTCGTATAACCGCTGCTGAAGCTTTCGGAGGTGCTCCGGCTACGCAACAACAGCCTACATATCCACAGGCCGGAACCCACCAAACATCACAACAGCCGGGTTATTATCAACCTCAACCGCAAACTGCGTTTAATCAGCAACCGGCTTCAGCTTATCAAGCTTCGCAGATAAACCCCTTGACCGGAATGCCGATGTAAACCATGAGAAACCTGTTTATCGATTTAGAAACCTTCTCGTCGATAGATATAAAGAAATCGGGGCTCTACAAATATGTGGAGTCCCCCGATTTCCAAATACTTTTATTCGCATATAGCTTCGATTATGCGCCGGTTCAAATTATAGACCTGGCACAAGGAGAAAGCATTCCGTACGCTGTTTTAAACGCTCTTTTCGATCCGAATGTACTTAAACACGCATATAACGCCGCCTTCGAGTGGTATTGCTTGTGCAAATACTTTTATAATCAAGCGAATACAGCTTGGCTTTCACAATGGCGCTGTGTTATGCTGCATGGTCTTTACTGCGGATATACCGCCGGACTGGAAGCAACCGGCGCGGCGTTAGGACTGCCGCAGGAAAAGCAAAAGCTGTCGATAGGAAAAGCGCTTATAAGAACATTCTGCGTTCCCTGCACGCCCTCTAAATCGAACGGTTACCGAACCCGAACACTGCCGCACCATGAGCCGGAGAAGTGGAAGCTGTTTAAGGAGTATTGTTGCCAGGATGTTGTAACCGAGATGGAGATTGAGAAAAGGCTTTTTTCCTTCCCCGTTCCCGACGCGATACAAAAAGAATGGGAACTCGACCAGCGCATCAACGCGCGCGGCATAAAAGTCGACATCGACCTTATCGACGGCGCATTATCAGTACACGATACCATAAAAAACGAGCTAATGTCAGAAGCAACCGCTTTAACAGGACTTGAGAATCCAAACAGCGTTTCTCAACTGCTGCAATGGCTTTCTGATGAAACAGGACAGGATGTTGAGAACTTACGCAAAGACACCGTAAAGGCTCTCCTGAAAGGCAAAAAATTAAGTAGCGAGACAGCAAAACGCATGCTTGAGATCCGCCAGGAGATGGCGAAAACAAGCATTAAAAAGTACAACGCGATGCAGACAGGCGTTTGTAAGGACCAAAGAATCCGCGGGGCATTCCAATTCTACGGCGCGAACCGTACGGGGCGCTGGGCCGGCCGCTTTGTACAGCTGCAGAACCTTCCTCGGAATTATCTCGCTACGCTGTCGCTGGCAAGAAAGTACGTAAAACAGAAAAATGTAACCGCTTTAAAGCTTCTCTATGGTAATGTTCCTGACACCTTATCCCAGCTTATACGCACCGCGTTTATTCCATCAGAAGGCAACATGCTAATCGTTGCGGACTTCAACGCCATAGAAGCAAGAATCGTCGCTTGGCTTGCCGGCGAACAATGGGTAATGGATGTATTTGCGAGCCATGGAAAGATATATGAGGCAACGGCATCACAGATGTTTGGCGTCCCGATAGAGCGGATAGTCAAAGGAAATCCTGAATACGCACTCAGGCAAAAAGGGAAAATTGCAACCCTTGCTTTAGGTTATGGCGGAGGAACCGGAGCACTTATCAGTATGGGAGCGCTTGAACAGAGGCTTACAGAGGAAGAACTGCCGGATATTGTCCGTAGATGGCGTGCCGCCAACAAGCGGATTGTTGACCTTTGGTATGGAATAGAAAGTGCCGCTCTCGAGTGTATGAGAACGGCACGGCAAACGGGTGTAAGGAGTATTATTTTTTCCCGCGAAGGAGACATTCTAAACGGTCAAGATTTTTTAACAATCACGCTACCAAGCGGCAGAAAACTTTATTACACAAAGCCTTTCCTCTCGCAGAATCAATTCGGTAACGAAAGTATTCATTACTGCGGAATGGACCAGAAATCAAAGAAGTGGCTTGTACTCGATACATGGGGCGGAAAGCTCGTTGAAAACATAGTACAAGCCATAGCAAGGGACTGTCTGGCAATCTCAATGCTACGGCTTGAAGAAGCAGGTTACAGAATCGTAATGCACATACACGACGAAGTCGTGCTTGATGTTCCGAATGGAGCTGATATTGAGGATAGGTTGAGACAAGTATGTGAAATTATGGGGCGACCTATTCCATGGGCTCCGGGTTTACTGCTTCGTGCTGAAGGGTTTATTACGGAGTTTTATAAGAAGGATTAAGCATGATGAAAACTTATCAACTATTAAACTTAAATTTTTCTTTATTATATCCCAATATTTACAAATTGTAAAGGGGTTATGTCCTCATGTTTATAAATGACAGACAAATTACAATATCCACCGCAGGAAACAGAAAAGCTACTACCTGGCCGTCCTCAACGCTTCTATGGTCCGAGCTTGTTGAAAAGCTGAAAACGCCGGTCAGAGGCAAGGAAACGCTTGCGGAATATATGGCGTTACCAAAAGGTCAACAGGACGATTTAAAGGATGTCGGCGGTTTTGTGGCCGGAACATTAGAAGGTAACCGCCGCAAAGCAGCCGCTGTAACCGGCAGGGATATAATCACGCTCGACCTCGACAACATCAAAGCCGGCGGCACGCAAGACGTTATACGCCGAATCGATGGATTGGGTTGCGGATACTGCATTTATTCAACACGCAAGCATTGTGAAGCAGCTCCCCGTCTTCGTGTGCTTATTCCAACCGATAGAACAATGACAGCAGATGAATACGAGCCTATTGCCCGTAAGCTGGCAAGCTTCATCGGAATAGAACTCTGCGATCCGTCAACATTTGAAGCTTCCAGGCTGATGTATTGGCCGTCGTGTTCATCTGACAGCATTTATGTGTATTACTTCAGGGACAAGCCTTTTCTCTCCGCTGACGGCATGCTCGCCATGTATAACGATTGGCATAATGTAGAGGAGTGGCCGCAGGTACCTGGAACACAGGACAGCTACGTCAAGCTTGCAAAAAAGCAAGGCGACCCTCTCGAAAAACAAGGCGTAGTAGGCGCGTTTTGCAAAACCTATGACATTTACAGAGCAATAGACGAGTTGATACCCGGGGTATACGAGCGATGCGACACAGGACATGACAGATACACCTACACCGGAGGTTCTACGACAGGCGGAGCAATAGTCTATGACAACGGCAAGTTCCTCTATTCCCACCACGCAACAGACCCCTGTTCCGGTAAGCTTGTAAACGCGTTTGACCTCGTACGTATTCATAAATTCGGGGACCTGGACGACAAAGCCGAGCCTGGAACGCCTACAAACAGACTGCCAAGTTATACGGCAATGTGCAAGTTTGCCATTGAGGATGCCGGCGTTGCCGCGCTGCTCAATAAGGAACGGTATGACAAAGCTACGGAAGCGTTTGCCGAAACACCAATAGACAGCGGTGATTCTCTTGATTGGATTAATAAGCTGACAGTTTCACCGTCAACCGGAGCCCCGGCAAAAACAACGGATAACGTGCTAATTATCTTAGAGAACGACCCGCTTTTAAAAGGCAAAATTGCTTATGACGAGTTTGCAAACAGGGGCTTAGCACTCGGAGCGCTACCCTGGGATTCTCGTGATAAGCGCAGGCAATGGGGAGACACGGACGATGCCGGGTTAAGACACTACATAGAAAAAGTATACGGTATAACCGGCAAAGACCGCATTTATGACGCAACCGCTCTATGTGCTTTTAAACACCGGATAAACGATGTTCAAGATTATCTCACGTCCTTAAAATGGGATGGCATTAAACGGCTTGATACCCTCTTGATTGACTATCTTGGCGCTGAAGATAACGCCTATACAAGAGCAGTTATAAGAAAAAGTTTGACTGCTGCAGTCGCAAGAGCAATGGTCCCCGGTACGAAATTCGATTTTATGCCGATTTTAGCAGGGCCTCAAGGCATTGGAAAAAGTACATTTATAAGGCTTCTCGGGCTGAAATGGTACAGCGATAATCTGCAGACATTTGAGGGAAAAGAAGCCTGCGAAATGATACAGGGTATATGGATAAACGAAATAGGCGAATTAAACGGCCTTAACCGTTCTGAAATCAACGCCGTAAAGCAGTTCCTTAGCCGGACGGATGATATTTTCAGGGAACCGTACGGCCGCCGCACAGCTGTTTATCCCCGCCGCTGTGTATTCTTTGGTTCAACAAACGACAGCGAGTTCCTTCGCGATCAAACAGGCAACAGACGCTTTTGGCCGGTGGATGTAGGTATAAATAAGCCTAAAAAGAACGTATTTACCGAACTTGAAAGCGAAGTAGACCAGATATGGGCGGAAGCTTATGTATCCTGGCAATTAGGAGAGATTCTTTACCTCACCGGCGAAGCCGAAGAAATATCACGAGCTGAACAGGAATCCCACAAAGTAAGCAATACCAAAGAAGGCATTATAATCGAATTCCTTAAAAAGCCGATACCCATTGACTGGGAAAAGCGGAATCTGCAGCAAAGGCGCATGTACTGGAGCGGCGAGTTCAGGCATGAAAGCATTGAAACCAAGACGCGGACGAAGGTTTGTGCCGCAGAGATCTGGTGCGAATGCTTTAATAAAGACATAAGTTTAATGCGTCAAACAGACACTCGAGAAATTAACGGAATTCTATCAACAATTAAAGGGTTAAAAAGACTAGACTACCCTATCAAATTTGCGTTCTACGGAAATCAAAGAGGATATGAGATTACGGACGAGTTCTAACTACAGTTACTACACTTTGAATACTACAGTTTAAAATCTGTAGTAAATGCTTTACTACAGTTGCTACAGTTTAACCAGCAAGTGTAGTTAAATGTGTAGGTGCAAAAAGCACTGAAAATAAAGGGAAATTTTTATATTACTACACTTTCTACACTTTTATATATAGAAAGAAAAAATAAAGAAATAGAGAGTATGTATACCGCCTAACGCGCCTAATTTAAATAAACATATACGCGCGCACGCGCGCGCGAGGATTATCGGAGGGTTGAAAAATGTGTGAAAAACAAATAGAGCAATACCTTGTAAAAAAAGTTAAAGAACTCGGCGGCAAAGCATATAAATTCGTTTCGCCCGGTAATGATGGAGTTCCTGACAGATTGGTTTGCTTTCCCGGCGGAGTGGTTAAATTTGTGGAACTAAAAGCACCAGGCAAAAAACCTTCGATGATACAACTAAAGCAGCATAGCGATTTAGAAAAGTTAGGTCATGAGGTATGGATAATTGACAGCTTGGAAGGCGTGAACAGCTTTATAAGCATTATGAGCTTTTTCTGCAAGCCGAAAAAAGAAGCAGGTGACTTAGTTGGTATTTAACCCGCATCCGTATCAAACATACTGTATCAACCGCATTGAGTCGGATCCGGCTTTAGGCTTATTTCTGGACATGGGACTCGGCAAAACTGTTATAGCGCTGACTGCAGTAAAAAACCTGAAATATGACCGCTTTGAGATAAATAAAACTTTAGTCATAGCGCCGAAGAAAGTTGCGGAAGCAACCTGGAGCAAGGAAGCCGCAAAATGGGACCATCTGAAAAACCTGAGAGTGATTCCGGTGCTTGGAAGTGAGACAAAACGCATAAAGGCATTAAACACACCGGGCGATATTTGGGTGATTAATCGGGAAAACGTTTCTTGGCTTGTTGAGTATTATCGCAATGCATGGCCTTTTGATATGGTGATTATCGATGAGAGCAGCAGCTTTAAGAGCCACCAGGCAAAGCGATTCAAGTCCTTAAAATGGATTCGGCCGCACATTAAACGGATTGTAGAGCTGACCGGAACACCCGCGCCGAATGGGCTAATAGATTTATGGGCGCAGGTTTACCTTTTAGACGGTGGTCAAAGATTAGGAAAAACGATAGGCGGTTTTCGCGAAAGGTTTTTCGAGCCTGACAAACGAAATGCGCAGCAGATATTTACATACACGCCAAAATTGGGAGCTGATGAAGCGATCCACCGTTTGATTGGCGATATCTGTGTGAGCATGAAAGCGGATGATTATTTAACTCTACCGAAATTAATTGTAAATGACATACCGGTTGTACTGGATGAAAAGGCGAAAAAGCTGTACGAAAAACTGGAACGAGAGATGCTGCTTCAGGTTGACGAAAACACAATTGACGCCGGATCGGCCGCGGTTCTATCAAACAAACTTCTTCAGCTTTGTAACGGAGCTGTTTACGATGAAAATCACAATGTTGTTGAAATACACGACTGCAAAATCGAAGCTTTTCTTGAGTTGATAGAGCAGCTTAACGGACAGCCGGCACTTGTATTTTATAACTTCCAGCATGACCTTACGAGGCTGGAAAAAGCATTAAGCAAAACAGGGCTACGGGTTCGCCGGCTAAACGGTCCGGCAGATGAAATCGATTGGAACCACCGACAGATTGATGTGCTTTTAGCGCATCCTGCTTCATGTGCATACGGTCTAAATCTGCAGGACGGCGGAAATCATGTTATCTGGTTCGGGCTTAACTGGTCTTTGGAACTGTATCAACAAGCGAATAAAAGACTTCACCGCCAGGGGCAGAAGCAGAAGGTTATAGTCCACCACCTTGTAGTGGAAGGCGGCAGAGACGAGGACGTTGCTGAAGCCTTACACGATAAAGGAGCGACCCAGGACAAGCTTATTGAGAGTCTAAAAGCAAGAATTGAGAAAATTAAGAACGGAGGTTAATCAATGGACTGGAAAAAAGTAGCGATTGAAGATTTAAGAAAGTATGAAGCGCAAAAAATGAGCCTTACAAATATGGCTGAGAGAATTCAGGTGCTTAATGAAAATTATACAGCAATAAAAGGTTCAACGTTGTCACCTGTTCCCGTTCATGGCGGCGGTACAAAGATTGAGGACAAGCTTCTTGATAATATTGTTGAGCGTGACAGGCTTAAGGCTACATATAAAGCAACTAAGTGCCTTGTAAACATGATTGAACGTGGGCTTGGGGCTTTAGATAAAAACGAGTACGAGGTTTTATATTTATTCTACATTCACCCTACTAAGGATCATGTTGAGGAGCTTATGTCAAAGTTGAAGTACGAGCAAAGGCAGATTTATAACATTAAAGATAAAGCTTTATATAAGTTCACTACAGCTATGTATGGTTTAGTTGATTATTAAAGAATGCAAAAAGAGTGCAAGAAAAATCTTAAAATCCATGATACAATACTATCGTAGAATTTTGCGAAGCCGTCCGAAAGGGCGGCTTTTGGTTTAAACGGACGCTTCAACGTATGGCTAGGGGTGGGAGGCGGTAGATGTGAAAGAGTGGGCGAAACCATTTTACAAATCCAAAGTATGGCAGGATTGCCGCGATGCCTATTTTGTTTTTCGACATGGGCTATGTGAGAGATGCGGCAGACCTGGACTTATTGTGCACCATCGGATACATCTTACACCGCAGAATATCAATGACCCGAATGTAACGCTGAGTTGGGAGAATCTTGAATTAGTATGTCAAGATTGCCACAATAATGAGCATCATAGCACAGATGCAACGGCTAATGGCTTGACGTTTGATGAGGGCGGGAATCTCGTGCAGAAATAATACTCCCCCCTATTCAAAGCGATAGGTAGTCGTCGAGGACCGGAGGCGGCCCCCTCCAAAAACCTCGGAATGATTTCACGCACGAGGGGGGTATTAAAGAGGTGGCAAAATATGGATAAGATTCAGAAAGATAAATTGATAAAAGCAGAATTACGAAAACTTAATAAGTTTTTCAAGAATATACAGGAAGATAAGCAGAAGATAATCAAAGGACTTAAGGAACAGGCTGCTTTCATGTATGCTACCCTCATTGAGTTACAAGAGATAATGAATAACGAAGGTCCTGTAGAAATGTTTGAACAGGGCAAACAGAAAATGTTAAGAGAGCATCCTGCCAGCAAGGTTTACAATTCGATGATTAAGAACTATTCGAGTGTTATAAAACAGCTTTTAGAGCTGATACCTGCCGAGGATAAGAAAACAGCCGAGGATGAACTAATGGCGTTCGTGAAGAAGGCGAAGGGATGAGGGGATTACGATGATTGACCCTAAATTCAGAGGGAGGAAAATGCTTTGCGTTTGTTCTGAATGTGGCCATTATCAACCAGGCTGGGAAAAGATAGATGGTGATGTATGTGAAGTTTGTGGCGGGTATTTAAAAAGATTGGGCTGGTGGGATAAAGTTCCAAAACCCCTGTTGAGAGAGTTGCTTGACCGCCTTCCCAATATCGATGATGAGCTGATGGCCTTCGTAAAATCGAGGGTGAGGAAATGAGTTTACCCAATTACATCCAGGAATATTGGGACAGGATAGAATATGATGAGATTGTTGTTTGCAAACGACTATATCAGCAGTACAAAAAAATAATTGACGAGCTCAAACACCCGCGAGATCCGTGGGTGTTTGACATTGAAAAAGCAACAAGGCCAATTGAGTTTATCGAGCGGTTTTGCCGACATAGTAAAGGCAAATGGATCGGGAAGCCTGTGAGACTGGAGCTTTTCCAGAAGGCCAAAATCCAGGCCGTTTATGGCTTTGTGCATAAAGAAACTGGCTTGAGGCGCTGCCGTGAAGTTTTTACCATGGTGGGCCGGAAAAATGGGAAGTCAACGGAGAAGGCTGCTACAGGAAATTATATGCTCGTGGGTGACGGAGAAGGCGGCGCGGAAGTATATTCTGTAGCCACTAAAAAGGACCAGGCCAGGATCGTGTTCACCGAGGCCGTGAACATGATTTCACAATCTCCCGCGCTATCAAAGTATGTGAAGAAGCGCAAGAGCGACCTTTATTTTCCCGTGGCCTTCTCGAAGTTTGAGCCGTTGGCATCGGATTCCAACAGCCTGGATGGTCTCAATACACACTATTGCATCATGGATGAATTGCACGCTATTAAAGACCGCAACTTGTATGACGTAATGAAGCAGTCAATGACAGCCAGGGAACAGCCTTTGCTTGATATGATTACAACCGCGGGCTTTGTCCGCGAGTGCATCTTTGATGATATATACAATTATGCCTGCAAGGTGCTTGACGGCATCATTGAGGACGAGAGATTTCTTGCCTTCATATATGAGCTTGATGACCGCAACGAATGGACCGATTTTCGCATGTGGGAGAAGGCTAATCCTGGGCTTGGGACAATTAAAGACTTTGCCGAGCTGGCGGCAAATGTTGAAAGAGCCCAGCATGACCCGAATTTCCTGCCGACAGTGCTAACAAAAGATTTTAACATCCGTGAAACCGCCGCCGGAACCTGGTTGACTTTTGAGCAAATAAACAACGAAGAAACATTCGACATTGATGAATTCCGCGGTTGTTATGCAATCGGCGGCGCGGACCTGTCAAGCACAACGGACCTGAGTTGCGCGACCTTACTCATGATGAAACCAGGAAGCGAAAAGAAATATGTCATACAGCAGTATTTCCTTCCCGAGGATTTGCTTGAGCAACGAGTGAGGGAGGATAAAATACCCTACGATAAATGGGCAGAACGCAGACTGTTGACACTATGTCCGGGAAACAAGGTTAATTACTCTGACGTTACCGCATGGTTTGTGAAGATGTACGAGGAATACGGCATTATACCTTTTTGGATAGGCTACGACCCATGGAACAGCCAGTACTGGGTTCAGGAAATGAAGGACATGGGCTTTACAATGATTGAGGTCCGGCAGGGCGCTAAAACATTGAGCCAGCCCATGAAGGAGATGGGGGCGGACCTGTGTGCCAAAAAGATTGTTTACGGAAACAACCCCGTGCTGAAATGGTGTTTGACGAACGTCAATGTAAAACGCGATGACAATGACAATATCCGACCGGTCAAGGGTCAGAGCAGCAGGCAGCGCATAGACGGCGCGGTTTCTTTATTGATAGCATACACGGTACTATTCAATAACTACCAGGACTACCTCAACATCATATAAAGGCAGGTGAGATAATTGGGTCTTTTTGAGAAGATTTTCAAGCGGCCTTCAATGCAGGAAATCAAGGGCTACTTCAAGATGCTGTCGGGATATACGCCGATATTTACCACCTATGAAGGCGGCGTGTATGAGATGGAACTCACCAGGGCAGCTATACATGCCATTGCTACCCAGTGCTCAAAGTTGAAGCCGGAAGTGCGTGGCACGGCATATAGGGAGCTTGGGCGAAGGTTACAATTCAAGCCAAACAGTTTTATGGACACGACAAAATTTCTTTACCGGCTTGCCACTATCCTGCACGTACAGAATACCGCGTTTATCGTTCCAATCACCGATGAAACAGGCGAGTATATCACGGGGTACTATCCGATCCTGCCGTCGATGTGCGAGGTAGTGGAGTACCAGGGTCAGCCATGGCTCAGATACACCTTTAGTTCCGGACAGAAGGCCGCTATTGAATTCAACCGAGTTGGCATCATGACACTGTTTCAGTACAGAAACGATTTCTTTGGCGAGAACAACGCGGCTCTCTATCCGACCATGCAACTGATGCATACGCAGAATCAGGGTATTATAGAGGGTGTGAAAAACTCGGCAAACATCAGGTTCTTGGCAAAACTGACCGGCTTGTTTAAGCCTTCGGATATAGCAGCTGAGCGCAAAAGATTCACAGAGGAAAACCTGTCGGCCGAGAATAACAGCGGTGTACTGATATTTGATAACAAATATGCTGATGTCAAGCAAATTGTGAGCCGGCCGTTTATCGTCGATTCCAGCCAGGTTGAGCATATCAAAAACAATGTTTTCAGCTACTTCGGGGTAAACGAAAAAATTCTGCAGAATAGCTTCACAGAGGATGAGTGGAACGCCTTCTATGAAGGCAAGATTGAGCCGTTTGCCATCCAGCTCAGCCTTGTGATGACAAACATGACATTTACTGAGCGCGAGATCGCCTTTGGCAATCAGATACTTTTCACGGCTAATCGCCTGCAGTATGCCAGCAACAAAAGCAAACTGGATATAGTAGTTCAGCTTTTTGACCGCGGCATGCTCACTCGGAATGAAGGCCGCGAAATATTCAACATGTCACCGTTGCCCGACGGCGACAAATATTACATCCGCAAAGAATACGCCGAAGCAAGTCTGCTTGCACAGGCCCAAGGACTTACAGGGGGTGAAGATAATGCCGTTCAAACCGACGGACAGGGAATACAGGGCAGTGATCCTGCCGTTTCAGCTGCCGACATCGGAGAAGAGAATTGACAGTGAGTATTATGTTGAAGGATTTGCTACAACCTTCAACAAGCCATATCTGCTATATGAATTCGATGGCGTAAAATACTATGAGCAAATCGACAGGCACGCCCTGGACGGCGCGGATCTCTCGGACGTGATCATGCAATATGACCACCACGGGAAGGTCCTTGCAAGAATCTCAAATGGCACACTCGGATTGGAGCCCAACGACAAAGGGCTCTTTATTTATGCGGACTTATCGAAGTCTCAGGCCGCGAAAGAGCTCTATGAGGAAATCCGCAACGGGCTCATCACAAAGATGTCCTGGGCGTTTACGGTCGCGGAGGACAGATACGACAGAGAAACTCGGACACGCACAATTCTCAAAATCAAAAAGGTTTACGATGTGTCAGCTGTTTCCATTCCAGCAAACGGCGACACTGAAATATCCGCTCGTTCTTGGCTCGACGGAGTAATCGAGGCCGAGAGGCGGGAGGCGCTAGAGCGGAGGAAAAGAAAACTCAAAATTCTAATTGATATGGAGGTATGAGCATGAATAAAAGACTGAATGAAATTGAGGCCAGATTGGCGCAGATCAAAAACGAACTCGAACAGGAAGGCGCTGACATCGATGCGCTGGAGAGGGAGGCGCAGGACTTAATCAACGAAAGAAAGACAATCCTTGAAAGGATCGAGAAGCGCAACAAGATCATCAGTGACATTACTGCGGGAGCCGGCAATCCTATACCTGGCTTCATGCCTAGACCGGAAGAAGAAAGAGCTGCGGGGTTTACCAGGGAGTCTCCGGAATACAGAAGCGCGTTTCTCAAACACCTGAGAAGAATCGAACTCATGGACGTTGAACAGCGCGCCTTTACCACTGTTGCCGGTAGTGCCGGAGCTGTAATACCGACCACTACCCAGAACAGAATCGTCGAGATTGTAAAACAGTATGCTCCGTTACTTGCAGAAATCAACCTGATGCAGGTGCCCGGCGGTGTGAAAGTTCCTGTTGAGGACGTTGTGAACGAAGCCACCAAACACGCCGAAAATGCGACCATCACGGTATCAGACGACAAGCTGAAGTATGTTGACCTCTTTGGCTACGAAATCACAAAACTGCTGCAGATATCCAAGTCGGTGATGCAGATGTCTGTTGACGCGTTTGAAAATTGGCTGGCCAACAACCTCGGAAGATCCTTGGCAGCAAAGATCACTTCCTTGATTATCGGCGGTTCCGGCGATGGCGAGGCAAAAGGAATTGACACCATTACATGGAACGAAGACAACTCCGTGACTGTTGGCGCATCAGCATCCCTGACAGTAAATGATGTAACTACACTGATCAGCCTGCTGCCTGGCGGTTATGATGCAAACGCCAAATTCCTGATGAGCAAGAAGACGCTGTTCACGGATTTCATGCCGCTCAAAGATTCCTCCAAGCATGACCTGGTGACCAGAGAAGGTAATCAGTATTACATCTATGGCTATCCAGTCATGCTTGACGAGAGAATCCCGCTTCATGAGGCAATTCTCGGCGATTTCAGGGCTGGCTACTATGGCAACATGCCTGAGGAAATCAATGTTGTCAACCAGTTTGACATCGATACCAATAGCTATAAGTTCCTCGGAGCAGGCATGTTCGATGGAAAACCTGCGCTGCCGGACGCTTTCGTAAAACTGAGAAAGGCAGCATCTTAACGGGGAGGGCTTAGCCCTCCCTCATTTTACAAGGCAGGTGATAATCAATGCCTATACTCAACGACATCAAGACAGCCCTACGCATCAGCATCAACAACACGGCATTTGACAGTGAAATCACCGATCTCATTGCTGCCGCAAGGGGCGATCTGATGCTTGCCGGCATCCTCCCGGCTAAAGCCAACGACGACAACGACCCGCTCATAAAGCGGGCAATCACGGTATATGTCAAGACTAACTTCGGCTGGAATAACCCGGATGCGGAACGTTTCCAGCTTTCATACGACCTGTTGAAAGGCCACCTGTCACTATCCCAAGAATACACAAAAGAGGCGGTGGGATAGATGCTGTTCATGGATGTTATATCGCTCATAACCGTCACCACCACCGAAAACGAGCTTGGTGACACCATTGAAGTGTCCACCGAGCGGCAGGTATTCGCTGACAAGCAGTCGGTCCGCCAGTCCGAGTTTTACCAGGCCGCGGCAACGGGATTAAGGCCGGAGCTCATGTTTGTGGTGCGCTCGATTGACTATCAGGGCGAGACTCGACTTAAATACAACGACAAAGAGTACAACATCATCCGCACCTATGATAAGGACGGTGAGCTGACGGAGCTTGTTTGCCAGGGGGTGGTCAACCGTGCCAATGCCTAAGTCAGTGACAAAGATCAAAAAGGACGGTATTGAGTTCATTTCAAGCGTTGACCGCGCAAACTACACCATCCGGGAACTCACCAGGGCCGCCCTGAAGGATGTGGCAAAGTTACTCCGAAAAAGGATGATTGAAGAACTGAAGAAACTTCCCGGTATGAAGAGACATCGGCGTATCTACAACAGCACTCAATACTGGGTGCGCAAGCAGGAATGCGATCTGCAAGTCGGTGTGAAACATGATGCCTGGTATGGCGTCAACCAGGAGTTGGGCGCAAAAAGTATGCCGAAGAAGGGAATTGTCCGGGAAACCACGTTCAAGCACATCGACGACATCAGGCGCATCGAGGGCCAGTATCTTTCAGCCATTGAGGACGAAAACCGGGCGCTCGGATTGATTGACGAAGAGGAGGAGATCGGGGATGAAGAATCTACGTAAACTGCTACATCCATATCTGAAGTCTATCCATCCTCGTGTCTATTTCCAGGATGCGCCGGACGATGCTCAATTCCCCTATCTTACCTATGATTTCACCCAGATAACCAATGATGGAGAGGAATTTGAGACTGTTGCCCTTGACGTGGACGGATGGGATATGCCTGCTGGCGGGGACACTACAGTCCTTGAAAACCTGATGGAATCCGTCAATGATGCTCTCAACAAAAAGACGCTGACCGCCGAAGGATTGGCGATTACTTTCTATTTGGATCGCAAAATACCGCTTCGAGATGATGACCCGGCTATCAAGCGCCGGAAGTACATCTACGAAGCAAGAATCTTTGGAAGGAGTTGATAGCATGGCGCTTACGAAACAGGATATTGAAAATATCCAGATAGACTACGGAATAGTCTACATCAACTATGGCGAGACCGACCAGAAATTGCTCGGTCCTACCCGTGGCGGTGGTGAGTTTGTCGCAACGGCCACAATCCGCGACATCGAATATGACGGCAGCAAGGGCAAGACAAAGGGTATGCAGGTTGTGGATGACATAACGGCACAGTTGAACGTAACAAGCCTCAATGCATCCCTGGAAAGCCTGAAGCTGGCTTTACCCTACGCCAAGTACGACCAAGCAACCAAGACGCTAACCGTGGACAAGGACTGCCTCGGCATAATCCCGGATGAAGCCTACCTGAAGAACATAACCATGTTTGCCAAGACCGTGAAAGGTGAATACAAGAAAATCACCCTTTACAATGCCATGTCAGAAAACGGCCTGACATTTGCGGCCGCACCGAAGGCAGAGGGCACAATCGCCCTGAATGTTTACGCTCATTGGGATGCCGTAGACGATACCACAAAACTGTTCGAGGTCAAGGATGTTGAGGGCATCGATGAATAGGGCAGGGAAACCTGCCCTTGAATTTTCAGGAGGTATCGCATGAGTTTTAAAAGCAGGTTTAAGCTTGAGTTTGATATAAAAACAAATTCAGAAAACATGGAAGAGATCCTACACATTATCACTGACAATATCAGAAATGAACTTCAAAGAGTAAAGGACAAAACGAAAATTACTTGCAATGCAAAAATAGAAAAAATTGAGGTGGATAAGCATGTTGACCTTAAAACAAGGCTTAAAACTATCAGCCATAATTGACAAGTTGGACCTGAAAATCACCGACCCGAAGGCCAGCGCAGACAAGGTCGGAGCGGATCTGTTGATGCAGATAGTATCAAAGGCACATAAGGCAGAAAAAGAAATATATGCTTTTGTGGCCGAGATCAAGGGAATCACGCCGCAGGAAGCGGAAAATGTTGACCTGGCGCAGTTCGTGAAGGAACTGGTTTCCGATTCCGGAGCGGCGAGTTTTTTCAAATCTGCGGTCAAGTCAAAGGACCGCGAATAGCAGAACTGCTCTCAAAAACCTACAATCCACAGCTTATTGAGGACCTTCCGCTGTCCGTGGCTGTGGATTTTTTGGTATATGCCATTGAGCAAGAAAAGGAACAGGCAGCATGGGAACTTTGGACTAATATGTATCCATTCATGGCCCTTGAATGGCTCAAACCAGTCAAGTTTGACGAGTTCAAACGGAACCTGTTCAAGCGGCAATACCAGTATACTCATAAATCTGATGATGAAATCATGACCGAAATGATGAAAGTTGTGGCGGCGCACGAAGGCAGGTGAGGCAATTGGAGATATTCAAGCTATTTGGTTCCATTTTTGTGGATACCGCTGAAGCGGAAAAATCTATATCAAAAACCGAGGAAAAAGCCGAGAGCTTCACGTCCAAACTCGGTAACGGCATCAAAACTGCTGCGAAGTGGGGTGCGGCAATCGTTGGCGGGGCGTCGGCGGCCGTAGGCGGCCTCCTGGCACTTACAAACAAGACCGCCGAATACGCCGATGAGATTGACAAGCTCTCCGAGCGTACCGGCATCAACCGGGAAGAACTCCAGCGCTGGAAGTATGCTGCCGCACAGTCCGGGGGCGATATCGGCAAGCTCGAGGTTGGTATAAAGAAGCTATCTGACGTCATGGATGACGCCATGAACGGAAATAAAAAAGCCGCCGAGGCGTTTCAAAAGCTAGGAATAAGTCTCACGGATGCAAACGGCAAAGCCAAGAGCACCGAGGCGGTCTTTGAGGATGTCATGAAGGCCCTGGCTGATATGGAGCAGGGCGCTGAAAGGAACGCGTTGGGCAATGACATACTTGGTAAAGCATACACAGAATTGCTGCCCCTGCTAAACGCCGGAAGCGAAGGCATACAGGAACTGAAGAACCGAGCCGATGAACTCGGTATTGTTATGTCCGAGGATGCCGTCAGGGCCAATGTAACATTTGGCGATACCCTGCAAGACATAAAAGAATCATTTGGCGGTGTAGTTAGGAGCCTGACAAACTCGTTCTTGCCGATGATGCAGCAGTTTGCTGATTTTATTATCGCGAACATGCCGATGATACATGATATACTGGGCAATGTTTTTAGTGGCCTTGGCGAAGCGGTCACTGCAGTGCTGCCGATACTCATGGATATGATTCAAAACGCTTTGCCACCGCTGATTGAACTATTTAGCGAGATTGCCACGAACATTCTGCCAGTTTTAATAGAGTTATTTGGTAATATTATTGCCGATGTATTACCTGTTCTTATCAGTCTATTTACCGATATTATCAAAGAAATTGTGCCTGTTTTCATACAGTTACTTGATGTCGTTGTAAAGAAAGTCTTGCCTCCATTGCTGGATTTATTTTCAATCCTTATTGGCGATATACTGCCTCCATTGATTGAATTTTTTGGCGAAATCATCAGTACACTGCTACCGCCATTGATTGAACTTTTCAGCGAAATCATGGACGCAATCATGCCGGTGCTGATAGAGCTTTTTAACACATTTGTGGAGGTTGTTCTGCCCCCGCTTATGCAGCTCATAGATGAGATAGTGCATGTCATTCTGCCTCCGCTGCTCGCCATATTCAACGAACTGGCAAAGGCAGTGTTACCGCTTGTCATGACAGTATTTGAGGCTATGTTACCTGTCATAGAACCTATCATGAACACGATATCGGCTGTAATAAAGACAGTGTTGGCACTCATCAAGGGCGATTGGGAAGGCGTGTGGAGCGGCATAAAAAAGTTTTTCGGTTCTGCGCTTGACTATATCGTAGCGTTAGTACAAGGCTGGGCAAAGATTTTTGGTTCCATTTTCGAGGGCGTCAAAAAAGTTGTTCTCGGCGTGTGGGATGGTATTGTAGACGGCATCAAGAAGGCAATCAATTGGGTTATAGGCGGTATAAACACGTTTATTCGCGGCCTTAATAAAATCAAAATTCCCGACTGGGTGCCTGGTGTTGGTGGAAAAGGATTAAATATAAAAGAAATACCGCTACTTGCCTATGGTGGAGAGATAACTCAAAAAGGTCATGCCATAGTAGGTGAGGCTGGCCCTGAACTTCTGGAACTGCCACAAGGGGCGAAGGTGAAGCCGCTGGATAGAGTGGGGGAAGGTATAGACTATGACCGCTTGGAGGCTATTGCATATACGTCATTCTTTGACGCTTTCATTGACGCCATGAAGGCTCTCGGTAAGGGAGAACTGCGGATAGACATGGACGGCAGAACAGTTGTGCGCGCTCTGATACCCAGAATAATCTCCGAGCAGCAGCGTTTGGGGGTGGAAGTAGTATGAGCAGGATTTGGCTTGGCCCACCCGGGAATGAGATATTGCTCCCCGAAATGGGGAGAAGACTCTCTGAAGAAGATTTTGAAATCAAGAACGAACAAAGGACGGCTAGTGGAAGGCTGATCAGGGATGTAATAGCGGTAAAAAAACGCTTTAAACTGGACTACAGTTTTGCCACCAACGCCATCCTGAAGCAGTTGAAACAGATATATCAGGCTGGGATAAATGGCAATTTGGTTCTAAAAATCGAGCAGGAAGATGGGTCGATTGAACAGTACGAGGTCGTTTCCCGCCCATTCTCCCGTTCCCGTTACCTCGTTGGCGATAAGTGGTTTTGGGAAGGCATTAGCATTGAACTTGAGGAGGTATGATTATGGCACGAGTAAGCTTAGCACGTCAGCAAATGTCCGACACAGGTCTTATAGCGGCATACTCTCCCGCTGCAGAGGAAGGCCACGCTGTGGAAAATAACGGGAGGGTAATCCTCCACGTTTGCAATGACAGCGAAGAGGACATAACCGTAACGATTCTATCCGGTTACGTTCGGGCCGGATTGAAGCTGGCAGATAGAGAGGTGCCCATCGAAGCCGGAAAACAGAAATTCATCGGCCCGTTTGCAACCGACATATACAATCAGACTGACGGCGGGGCAGGGCAGATATATGTAGACTACAGCGCCGTTGAAGGCGTAACCGTGGCAGCGTTGTTATTCCCGTGAGGTGGTGATATAAATGTACCCTGTAACTTCTGACTTTCTTGAGAAGATGAGGGCTGACAGGCGGCAGGTATTCGCACGAGTGGAAATAGACTACACAGACCCATTTATTGATCAGTCCCTGGAGGTTGAGGCCAACGAGCAGGCTAATGTATCCTACCCGCAGCAAACCGCGGACAGCGTGGACCAGACCACCCACAAATACGCCTGCCTTGATGGCACGTGGGATTTGACGTCAGGAGAATATCATCTTGCACCGTCAGAGAACCAATTGACACAGCAGCAGTTCGGCTGGTGGGGAGCACAGTTTGCCGACCAGGACGGGTATTTTGCTTCTCTATATCCTACATTGACCGTCACACACTTGCCCCGACCAATCAGACAGCTTAAGGTGGTTGGCGACACAGCCCGGGAAGAATACCCCGTGGACTTTACAATCAAGCTGTACGCTCAGGATGATACCTTGCTTAAAACCGAAACAGTCACAGGCAACGACCAGGTAAGCTGGCAGAAGGCGTTAGAGCCGCAGGTCCTTGACGTGGCAAAACAGGAACTCATCATCACCCGATGGAGTTTGCCCGGTACTTGCGCCAAAATCATTGAATTTTTTACGTCTATCCGGGAAGTTTATGAAACCGGCGACTTGGTAAGCCTGCGGCTGCTGGAGGAAAGAGAAGCATCTCAGGGCAGCTTGCCTGTGGGGAATATATCAGCGAACGAAGTTACAATTGCCTTGAACAACGAAAGCAAGAAGTTCGACATTGACAACGAGAACTCCCCGCTCAAGAACCTTTTGAAGCCTAACAGGAGAATCCAGGCATGGCTTGGCGCAGAAGCCGAAAATGCCGCAGCAGAGAACCCGCCGACGTTCACGAGGAACAGTGTCGCATATCAGAGCGACGGAACAAAGGTTGCTGCAAATGTACCCCGCTTTGAGCAGGGCAAGTTTGGGAAAGCGGTATTGGTGGAGGAGGGGACGACGAATAGACTTATCAATCCGTTGTTAGTTGATTCCGATTCTAACGGTTTAGCCGACAATTGTTATGCGTCTAATGCTACTAATCTTTCTTGTTCAGGCGGCGTACAAACATTTACTGCTACGGCACAGTATGGTGCTATTGCTCAGATTTTTGACTTTGGAAGCGCAACTGGCCCGTGGTCTTTCAGCGCAGAGATAAAGGGTTTAAATGGCAGAATTACTGTTTATCCGTATGACGTAAACAATGTTTATTTAGGTAATGTAGTTTCGCTAAACGTTAATAATGACCAGGATTTTACGAGAGTAACTTGTGCAACCACGAGAACCGATGTCAAGAAAATTAACTTTAGAATAGAAGACGGCCGTTCGAGTGGTTGGACACCAATTTCTTTTCGGCGACCGCAAGTTGAGATAGGTAAGGCTTATGCCACCTCCTTCATTGACGGCACCCGCTCCCCCGAGACCCTGGCAATCCCCACGGCTGGGGTGCTGAATCCGCAGGAGGGGACGATTGAGTTTTGGTGGTGCCCTATAAATCAGCCAGCTGATACAATAATTTCACAATTTACAGCACCTCCTATTATTCAAGTAGGTAACTATTATCAAAATAATTCATGGATATTATGGTGCGGAATAGGCGGTCAACTAAGGTTACTCGTCAGAGGTGATAATGCAACAGGTTGGACTGGACAATGGACAATAATCCCTAACTTAAGTTGGTATCAATTGAACCGCTGGTATCATATTGTTGTGCGTTGGGAAAATGCGAACACTTTTTGGGTATTTATAGATGGCGTTAAATATGGTCCATACGTATCTTCTCAACCGTTTATGGGTATTGCAGGCAATATAATGTCTCTAGGTAAACTTGATGCTTCAAGTGGTCCGTCGAATGCTTTATTTGACGACCTCCGTATTTCTAACCGTGCCCGCACAGACGAAGAAATATTTGCGGCGTATCAGTCAAACAAGCCGCTGCATCGGGATGAGCATACAACATACCTGCTCAGCTTCAATGGGTCAATCTATCCCGTTGAGCAGTGCTGGGTACCTCTTGGCACCTTTTGGAGCTTGGACTGGGACAGCCCGGATGATACGCTGGAAGCCACCGTAACGGCGCGGGACAGGATGGAATTGCTCAGGAAGGGGACGTATCAGACAAGTCAGGTGTTGACAAACAAGAGCCTGTATGAACTGGCTGAAATCGTGCTACAAGACGCAGGACTAAACAGTAGTGAATACATCATTGACACGGACTTACAATCAATTATCATACCTTATGCCTGGTTTAACCCCGTGGCACATAGGGAAGCGTTGCGGAGAATTGCTGAAGCCGGACTTGCGGCAGCTTTCCAGAACCGGGATGGGAAGATACAGATTGAGAGCTTCCTTCTCTCTGGCGATGAGCCGGTGTTAGAGATAACAGAGGACGACTACTTCCCGCCTTTGAGGGCACCGAGCCGGCAGGACCAGGTAGCGAATGAAATCATAGTTGATACTCAGCCTTTACGGCCGGCGGCAGTAGCGGAGGAAGTCTATAAAAGCAATGAGCCTATAACGATACCAGCAAGCACAACAAAGACAATCACTGCTTTTTATAACAAAACGCCGGTGATTGAAGCCACTGCATCCCTCGACAACCCGCCCGCAGGCGTTAGTATCACCGAGGCAACCTATTACGGCTGGGGTGCATCGGTAAAAATCCAGAACACCAACGCCACAGACAAACAGGTGACGCTCGTAATCAACGGCAAACCGTTGACCGTGCAGAACAAAGAGCGGGCAATAGCCCGGGACGAAGCCAGCATACTTGAAAATGGGGTTCTCACATATGAATTTCCCGCTAACCCGCTTGTGCAGACACTATCTCAGGCTCAAACAATAGCGGATGCGCTGTTGGCATCAGTCAAAGAGCCGCGAAGGGATATAGAGGTTGAGTGGCGGGGGAACCCAGCGCTGGAACTCGGCGACCGGGTGACCGTTAAGGGCAAGGACTATCACATCATCAGACAAGAAATAAACTGGCAGGGTTACCTGTCAGAAAGGCTTACAGGAAGGAGGGCAATATAAATATGGCATGGCAAACACCGAAAACAAACTGGGGGCAACCAGGACAGACGGTGCCCATTGCAGATGATTTTAATCGGATAGAAGGGAATATCCAGCATCTGCAGGACACAAAAGAAACCCCCGCTGGTGCTCAGGCGAAGGCTAATACTGCCGAAGCAAATGCGAAGGCATATACTGACGCACACGAGCAAAGAGCAGCTCCCCATAGTGGACATGAAACCCCTGCCGGTGCTCGGGCGAAGGCAGAGGCAGCAGCTAGGGTGGTGCGGGCCGAGCTTGATGCGCATTTGGCAGATTATGCCCAACACGGCGTAACAATGGGTCGCGAAAACGACCTTTATGTTGCCAAAATTAGACCGCTTTTTGAATTTACTCCTTTAGACGTGAACTACGACGGGGATATATATGCAATAGCAGTAGATGATAACTATGTATATGTTGGCGGGGGGTGGAAAACAGTCCAAACTGTGTGGAAGCTTAATAAGTCCAACCTATCGCTGGTGAAGACGAGCGCAAACTATGGCGGTATTATTAGGGCAATAGCTACAGACGATGGATTTGTCTATGTTGGCGGGGCAATTACTCAAACTGTGAGGAAGTTGAGGAAAAGTGATTTATCACAAGTAGCTGAAAGCGCAAACTATGGCGGGGCTATATATGCAATAGCTACAGACGATGAATTTGTTTATG
>ENA-UPAD01001149-UPAD01001149.1-bioreactor-metagenome-genome-assembly--contig:-NODE-1149-length-30252-cov-497.355234_pt1 | contig 30252 bp, 29 predicted proteins | sample MGYA00238179_ERZ772710 | MGnify/ENA primary metagenome ERZ772710 (study PRJEB29004, sample SAMN07631245) | bioreactor metagenome | isolation source: Switchgrass digestor | place: USA: Dartmouth...
GAAGACAGCGCCGCTATAGCCGGCGTTTATACAACGAATAAGGTCAAAGGGCATTCGCTGCAGTTGACGATGGAACATGCAAAAACGGGTTATGCCAACGCGATCGTCATCAACAGCGGCAACGCCAATGCCTGCGTCGGCAGACAGGGTTACGAGGATGCGCTCAAGATAGCCGCGGCCGCATCCGAACTGCTTGACTGCAGGCCGCAGGATATCCTGGTGGCATCCACAGGAGTCATCGGAGTGCCCCTCGACATGGACGCTATTATTCCCGCCCTTGACGAACTCGTCTCAAACATGGACCCTGACGGCGGGCATGACGCCGCGGAAGCTATCATGACCACCGATACCGTTCCCAAGGAAATCGCGATAGAACTGGAACTTCAGGATACGCGGGTTGTGATCGGCGGTATGGCCAAGGGTTCCGGCATGATACACCCCAACATGGCGACCATGATAGGCGTCATCACTACCGACGCCAACATTTCCCGAAAGCTGCTTGACAAGGCGCTCAGGACTGTCGTGAAATCCACCTTCAACAGGGTCTCCGTCGACGGCGATACCAGTGTGTGCGACATGGTGGTCATATTTGCGAACGGTATGGCGGAAAACCCCGGTATTATCACCGAAGGTGAAGATTACGAGAAATTCGTCAAAGGCCTGGAGTATGTCTGCACATACCTTGCAAGGCTCATCGCAAAAGACGGGGAAGGCGCCACAAAGCTGATCGAGATAACGGTGGAAGGGGCTGAAAACCCGGACGATGCGTATAAGGCCGCATGTGCGGTGGCAAAGTCGCCCCTGGTGAAAACGATGATGTTCGGCAACGATGTCAACTGGGGCAGGATAATGACTGCAGTCGGCTATTCAGGAGCGGAATTCGACCCCGAATATGTCGATATATATATTGGAGACATACCCATGTGCAAGGCCGGGTGCGCCGTCGATTACGACGAGGCGGAAGCCCGGAAGCTGCTTGAGAAGGATGAAGTCAAGGTACTGATAAAGCTGAACAAAGGCGTGTATTCCGATCGCGTCTGGACATGTGATTTTTCATACGATTATGTAAAGATAAACGCAAGTTACCGCACATGACAGCCGATATACAGCATAGATAACACCTGTAACAGGGAGGGGTCAAAGTGGGTGTGAAGCAGTACGTGGTATTCCTGGTAGGCGGTGATGAGTTCGGCCTTGAAATCGAGAAAGTCAGCATAATAGAAAGAATGCTCGAAATATTCAGGATCCCGAACACGCCCGGTTACATCGAAGGACTGGCCAGTCTGAGAGGCAAGGTGCATACCATATTCAATCTCAGGAAGCGTTTCCATCTGCCCTGCCCCGAATTCAACGAAGACAACAGGATAATAATCGCAAAGACTTCGGATGATTCCGTAGTAGGCCTTATCGTGGACAGCGTCCGCGAAATCGTCAAGATCGACGAAAGCCAGTTCGAACCTGTGCCTTCAGCGCTGTCAAGCGTCAGGGACAAGTTCCTGAGCGGCACCGCGAAGATCGATGACAGGCTGATCCTGCTGCTCGACCTGGATAAGGTCATTACAGAAGAAGACATCCCTCCGGAAAAACCTGCGAAAAAGGTCAGCGCAAAGAAGGCCGAAAAGTCCTGAATGCAGGATGCGCCAACTGACAGGAAAAGAACCGACGATCAGTTCCGTCGGGATCCAATCCGAAAGTATCATCATACCCGAACACCTGCTATGTGCAGGAACCTGACATGAGCCGGTTCAAAGTCCGCAAGCCGGTAATAATCCGTATCGAATGTGTGGGCGGCCACCAATATGCCTTCCATGGTCGGAGGATCGGAAACTTTCACGATGACCGGCGAGTGCTGGAAGTGTTTGCTGTCGGAAAAAGACAGCTGGGCTATATCTCCGGGCATGACACCGGTAATATCCACTTCTTCCGCAAAAGGACCAGATCCCTTATTATTTACAAGGAATTTATACAAATAATTGACGCCGGTCCAGGAAGCCGTCCTGTTGTACGAATTGATGTAATACCAGCCATAAACCGGCGTATGGTTCATGACGCCGCTTCCGGCATATATACACTGGGAAGCGAAATTTGTGCAGTCCCCGCCCAGCTTATCAAAATCGTAGTAGGCCGGATTCCTTCCAAAAGCCCACTTATGCGCATACCGGACCGCCTCGTCCCTGTCGTATGGCTTTACTGTCCTCCATCCGCCACCGGCAGAATACATCCCGTCCTCCTGCATAAACCAAACGACCTTCCTGCATCATCCTATGCAGAAGAACTAAAAAAAATGGCTGTCCGGGGTTTTGCATCATTACGCAGTAATGATGCAGAACCCCGCAACAGCCTGTCCCTATATTCTATCTCTATACGCAGTCTCTATATATCTTTTTCTATATTCTTTATACGCATTTACAGCGTGTTGTCACAGTAAGGGCAAACCGTCCGTCATTCTTCAAGGATATAGCTGTTGAGCCATACTTCGAGCATTTCCTGTCTGCCGGACTTGATGCTGACATTGCCGAGGTCCAGTACATACTGTTCGAGTTCCTTGAAGCCGACTTTGTTTTCGACTATATCCTTGCCTATACCCGTAGTATAGCTTGAATACCTGTCAGCAATGAACTTGTCGAACTTGCCGTCCTCTATTATCCTTGCTGCAACCCTAAGGCCTTTTGCGAATGTATCCATACCTGCGATATGAGCGTAGAACATGTCTTCCGGTTCGAATGAGCCTCTCCTTACTTTGGCGTCGAAGTTCAGGCCGCCCTTCGTGAAGCCGCCCATCTTGAGGACTTCGAGCATTGCAAGTGTCGTGTCGTAAATGTTCGTCGGGAACTGGTCGGTATCCCAGCCGAGCAGCAGGTCGCCCTGGTTCGCGTCAATGCTGCCGAGCATGTTGTTGATACGCGCTACACGGAGTTCATGCTGGAACGTATGCTGTGCCAATGTTGCATGGTTGGCTTCTATGTTCAGCTTGAAGTAAGGATCCAGTCCATATGTCTTGAGGAAGCCTATCACTGTCGCTGAATCGAAGTCGTACTGGTGCTTTGTGGGTTCCTTCGGCTTGGGCTCGATCAGGAACTGGCCTTCGAAACCGATTTCCTTCGCATAGTCCACCGCCATCCTGAGGAAGCGTGCCAAATTATCGAGTTCGAGTTTCATATCGGTGTTGAGCAGTGTCTCATATCCTTCCCTGCCGCCCCAGAATACGTAGTTCTGGCCGCCGAGCTCCTTCGTGATCTCCATTGCCTTTTTGACCTGGGCAGCGGCATATGCGAACACTTCAGCATGGGGAGACGTCGAAGCGCCGTGAGTGAACCTCGGATGTCCGAAAGCATTGGTGGTTCCCCAAAGAAGTTTGACATTGCTGTTCTTCATCCTGTCCTTTATTGCAGCCACGATGATGTCGAGCCTCTTGTTGGTCTCTCTCAGCGTGTCGGCTTCAGGAGCTATGTCCCTGTCATGGAAACAGAAGAACGGAACGCCGAGCTTTTCACAGAATTCGAAGCAAGCTTCGACTTTTGCCTTTGCCAGATCCATCGGATCGGAGATATGGCTCCAGGGCCTTATGGCAGTGCCTACCGGCCCGAACGGGTCTGTTCCGGTCGCCTGGAAAGTATGCCAGTATGCAACGGCAAACCTCAGGTGATCCTCCATCCTCTTGCCCGCTATAACTTCGTCCGGATTGTAGTATTTGAATGCCAGCGGGTTGTCGGAGCCTTTGCCTTCGTACTTGATTTTTTGTACACCTTTAAAATACTCAGCCATGATCTAACCTCCATTTCAAAATATTTTCACTCGCGCATACTAATGCGCCGCATGAACAGCCTATCTCCCAAACAGCTTCTTGAGAGGGATTATCGCCGCTCCCAGTGTGGAAGCCCGTTCGCCCAGCTTCGATATGACGATCTCGACATTCGAGGCAGGCCTCCTGAGCGCCTTGGCGTCAATAATGCTTCTTAGCGTGCCCAATACAAGGTCGCCGTATACGGTGAAATCCTTGCCCAGTACGATCATCGAAGGATTGAGCGTGTTGATCAGGTTGGACAATGCTATGCCGATGTAGCGGGTCGCTTCCTCAAGCACGTTCATCGCCGCTGCGTCTCCCGCCCTTGCAGCTTTCGCTATATCCTCCAGTGTGATCTCATCGATGTTTTCTATTTCGTTCAGGCTGGAAACCACGCCCTGCCTGACTATCCTTCTGGCTTTTTCGATGATGCTGCTGGTGGACGCCAGCGTCTCAAGGCATCCGTAGTTGCCGCAGCCGCACCTGGGCCCGTTTTCATCGACGACTATATGCCCGACTTCGCCGGCGCTTCCGTTGGTCCCCCTGTAAGGCCTGCCGCCGGTGAAAATGCCCGCGCCTATGCCTGATTTGATGTTCAGGCAGACAAAGTTGCCGGCTGTCTGGCATGACCCTATCCAGTTCTCGCATATGGCGGAAGCCATTGCTTCGTTTTCGATGTAAACAGGGAGCCCGAGCTTTGCCTTGAGCATTTCGGCGGGATCCGCATCTTCCCATCCGATGTTTGGAGCCAGCACGACCCTGCGGGACTTGGAGTCCACTATCCCGGGCACTGAGATCCCCACTCCCAGCATCCTTTCCTTTCTGATGGAGAACTTCTGCATTATATTCCTGACACATGCCGCTGAGGCCATTACTGTCATCTCGGGCGTATTAACACGCAGCGGGACCGACCCCTCGTGCAGCACCCGGCCGGTTATGTCCATCAGTACGTACTGGACAATGTCGACCTCTATATCCAGTCCGACCGAATACCATGAGCCCGGCTTCAGTTCCAGGAGCACGGGCTTTCTCCCACCGCTCGACTCGCCTGTCCCGATCTCGTGGATATACTCCTTTTCCATCAGCGAAGACACAATGACGCCTATGGCAGTGGGGGACAATCCTGTTTCCTTGGAAAGCTCCGCTCTTGAAACAGCCTGTTTCGTGCGGATCAGGTCCAATATGCCTGTTTCGTTATAAGCTTTCAGAAATTTGCTGTTTCCGGTCTTCCCTTTTGTCATCTATAACCCTCATATACTTTTCATTATCTTTGCCAGATCCTTGAAATCCTGCTTCAGTGATTTATATAGCTGGCAATACAGGCCGTAGAACTTCGAGTACACTTCCGTGTTCCCCGTATTCGGCTGCTGGACTTCGACAGGCTTGATAGCCACGTCGCATGCCTCGGCCACATCCTTGTAAACACCCGTACCTACTCCTGCCAGCAGCGCAACGCCAAGAGCGGGGCCCTCGCTGGAATTGGTGGTCGTTATCGGAATGCCGAAAACATCAGCCTGCATCTGCTTCCACAGCCTGCTCTTCCCACCGCCGCCTGATGCGCGCACCTCGTTTATCTCAACGCCCAGGTCCGCAATAATGCTCAGGCAGTCCTTGAGGCTGAAGGCGACGCCTTCCATGACGGATCTGATCATATCGCTCTTCCTGTGTACAGTCGAAAGTCCGAAGAATACGCCTCTTGCATCCGAATCAAGGTGCGGCGTCCTTTCTCCGATAAGGTAAGGCAGATAAATCAGGCCGTTGCTTCCCGGTTTCACCTTTTCGGCTTCCTTATCCATCAATACATAGGGATCCGTGTCCATTAGACCGGCAACGCTCATTTCATCACTGCACAGATTGTCCCTGAACCATTTCAGCGAAAATCCGGCTGCCTGTGTGACACCCATGACGTGCCAGGTATTCGGGACAGCATGGCAGAATGTCTGGAGCCTCCCCAGGGGATCTATCCTTATCTTGTCAAGATAAGCGAATACGACGCCTGAAGTGCCGATGGTCGAAGATACCACTCCCGGTTTGACGATGCCGTTTCCGACAGCGCCTGCTGCCTGGTCTCCGCCGCCGCCGACCACCGGCGTCCCGGCTTTCAGTCCCGTCAGTGCAGCCGCCTCCTGGCTGACATAGCCGCTGACCTCCTGGGATTCATACAGATCGGCCAGCCACTGTTTCTCTATCCCAAGCTTTGAAAGTACTTCATCGCTCCAGCACCTGTTGGGTATATCCATCAGCTGCATGCCGCTGGCGTCGGAAACTTCGGTTGCAAATTCGCCCGTCAGCCTGAACCTGACGTAGTCCTTCGGGAGAAGGATCTTTTTGATCTTTTCGAAAACATCAGGCTCGTTGTTTTTGACCCACATGATCTTGGATGCCGTAAATCCTACAAGCGCAGGGTTCGCGGTGATCTCTATCAGCCTTTTCGCGCCGATCAGCGAAGTTATCTGTTCACACTCCGCAGTTGTCCTCTGGTCGCACCAAAGGATGGAACGCCTGAGCACTTTGTTGTCCGCATCCAGCACGACCAGGCCGTGCATCTGGCCTGACAGTCCGATGCCTTTTACATCTTCCGGTTTGACTCCGCTTTTGGCCAGCACGGCGCGGATACCGTCGCATGTGGCTTTCCACCAGTCCTCAGGATCCTGCTCGGCCCATCCTATCTGCGGCTGGTAAAGCGGATACTCGTTAAGCGAGCTTGCCATGGTTTTGCCATACTCATCGAATAAGACTGTCTTGGTGCCCGATGTTCCAATGTCAATACCTAACAAATATGCCATAATCTCCCCTCCCGATTTATACCTTTTTAATATTACATTATTAAGTATACTATTTGTAACTCTGCAAATCAATTAAAATAGTCAATAAAATGAAATTTTTAGCGGACTAAATAAACTTACATTAAAAAACGATCCATCCGCTCTTTCCGGCCGTGAATGCCGGATAGAAAAAAATGAAACCTGATACCGATAATAAATTGTTTCATATCGCTAATAATAATCCTGAAGTCAAATCATAAGGAGGCTTGACCATGAAAGCACAAAAAATGGATCGTCCCAATGAAGGTATCAGTTGTTCAGTGGATACCTGCTACTATTACATGCAGGGAGACCGCTGCAGCGCATCACAGATCCATGTCGGGCCGAGAGGTTCCAGGACATCGGAGCAGACTGACTGCGATACCTTCTATTATAAGCACGACAATATATAAGCACGGCAACGGCTGACACTATCAGATAAGCCTTACGATTTAAACAAAGGCTCCATGGTGACGGATGCTGTTATGTCATCATGGAGCTTTTCTAAATCACTCTTCATTTCATTAAAATCATGCCGGCAGAAAAGTATACTGCGCTGTATTTCACAAGGCCGGCCGGCATACCTCCTGCCCGCCGTGATCCCGAACAGGGCATAATGCATCAATAGAAGCAACTGTCTCCTATGAACTCCCTGATGATGGAATTGGCGGGGACGTCCTTCGCATCTATCGGCAGGAAGTAGCTCAGGAATTCGATGAGCCTCCTTGCCTCCGAGTATTCCACGGAGCTGTTGTCGATCTCCATCAGCAGCGGCTCGGCGTATGTCTTCAGTACACCCAGTTCATACACCAGCGCCGAATTGAACATGATGTCCGCGCTCTCCTGGAACGGGAAAATGTTCCTTTCCTCGCCGCGCCTTACGGACGGCCACCTTTTTATGGTGCTCACGGCGCTGCTCGCCCTGAACTGATGGTCCCTCACTATACGCCTGATGATCCGGTTGTCCGTCGTGGGTATCCTGTTATGGTCGTCGATATTCATCGATGTAAGCGCGCTTACATAAATCTTGAACTTGCTTTCGTGCGGTATCTCGGATGTGAGCTTATCATTGAGGCCGTGTATCCCCTCGATGACCAGCACATGGTCATCGCCTATCTGCAGTTTTCTGCCGACCGGTTCCCTGTGCCCGGTGTTGAAGTTGAATATGGGCAGTTCCACCTCTCTGCCCCGGATAAGGTCGTTGAGCTGTTTGTTGAACAGCTTGACATCTATGGCCTCCAGCGCTTCATAGTCATAGTCGCCGTTTTCGTCCCTTGGAGTGTTCTCGCGGTCAACGAAGTAATCATCGAGGGATATCGTTACAGGCTTCAGGCCGTTGACCCTCAGCTGTATCGAAAGCCGCTGGGCAAACGTGGTCTTTCCCGACGACGACGGGCCTGATATCAGGATGATCCTCTTTTTGTGCCCGCTTTCAGCGATCATGTCCGCTATGCTCGCTATCTTCTTTTCATGGAGCGCTTCCGCTATCCTGATCATCTCGGCAGCCCTGCCTTCCTTGACAAGGGCGTTCAGCTGTCCCACGTTTTCGATCTCAAGTATGCGCCCCCATCTCTTGAACTCAAGGTATATGCTGAACAGTTTTTCCTGCTCGACAAATTCAGGCAGCGTCCCCGGGGACGATTTATCGGGGAACCTTATAATAAGGCCGCCTTTATAGTATTTAAGCCCGAAAACCTTTATATACCCGGTATCAGGCGCCATATAGCCGTAGAAATAGTCATCCATACCTCCGCAGTTGTAGATCGTGACAAGCTTCTTGTTCCTGTGCTCTATGGCACGGTACCTGTCCATCCTGCCGGTGGATTCGAACAATGCTTCGGCCTCCGGAATGGGTATCTCCCTCTTCTCAAACGGGATCGCCTGCTCCGCTATTTCGTGCATACGTTTTTCCAGCATCTCCACATCATGAGGCTCGAGTTCCCTGTCTCCTCTCAATTCACAGTACAGGCCCCCGCCTACGGCATGGCTGATAATGACCCTCCTGTCAGGGAACAGGTCGTTGGCTGCCTTCATGAATATGAAATACAGGCTTCTCCTGTATATCCTCATTCCGTCTTCTTCCGTAAGGTCTATGAAGTTCACATTGCAGTCGTTCTTCAGTTCATATGTCAGTTCCTTTATATCATTGTCAACTCTTGCCGCGATTATCGTTTCGCGGCGGAGACTGGAAAATTGCCGCGCCAGTTCCAGCAGCGCCGTACCCTTTTGCACAGTTACGGTTTTTCCTGAATCAAGCGTGACTTTTATCTGCTCTTTTGTATTTGCCATCTGTTTTCTCCTCACTTTTCCGGATATACTATATTTTTATTATAACGCATCAAAGAAAAATTTCGATTGTAGAAATTTTTCTCGCTTCTGTTGCGTTTCAACGAGGCCCCAGGTATACAAAAGCCTCGTTATAACACATGAGAGAAAATTTTTCGCTTCTGTTGCGTTTCAACGAAGCGGAGGATACGCTCCCCGATACGCCCCGGTATAGTATATTTATCAAGTGTTTGACAGGAATGTTTATTATGCGCTAATATGAAATGAAAAATTCTTTCTGGGAATGATAGTACAAATGGGAGAAAAGACTGAAATGGACAAGATCAGCAATATAAAGGCCGAAACAGAACGAAGAAGGACCTTCGCAATAATATCGCACCCTGACGCGGGAAAAACCACGATAACTGAAAAACTCCTGCTTTACGGCGGAGCCATCAGGCTCGCAGGCGCGGTCAAGGCAAGAAAAGCGGGCAGCTTTGCCGTTTCGGACTGGATGGATATAGAAAAGCAGAGGGGCATATCCGTCACAACCAGCGTCATGCAGTTCGAATATGGCGGATATTTCATAAACATACTTGACACTCCCGGCCACCAGGATTTCAGCGAAGATACCTACAGGACGCTCATGGCGGCCGACAGTGCGGTGATGCTCATCGACGGCGCAAAAGGAGTTGAAGCGCAGACGATAAAGCTGTTCCATGTCTGCAGAATGAGGGGGATCCCGATATTTACGTTTGTCAATAAAATGGACAGGGCCAGCAAGGATCCTTTCCTGCTGATGGAGGAAATAGAAAACGTGCTCGGCATACGTTCCTATCCGATGAACTGGCCCATCGGTACGGACGGCGATTTCAAGGGCGTGTACAACAGAAAACTCAGGCAGGTCGAACTTTTTGAAGGAGGCAGGCACGGCAGCACCATCGTGAACTCTATCAGGGGATCTGTCGACGATCCTGTATTTGCGGACCTTCTGGGCAGCCATTACCACAACAGGCTGCGGGAGGAGATCGAACTGCTGGATATAGCAGGCGACGAGTTTTCAATGAAAAAAGTCCTCACCGGGGAACTCACCCCCATGTTCTTCGGAAGCGCCATGACAAACTTCGGGGTCCGGCCGTTTCTCGAGGAATTCCTGGAAATGGCTCCATGCCCCGGTGCGAGGATGTCGGACGCAGGCGAGATCGATCCCGTATCCGGGAACTTCTCAGGATTTGTTTTCAAAATACAGGCAAACATGAACCCGACACACAGGGACAGGCTTGCGTTCATACGCATCTGTTCGGGCAAATTCACAAAGGGCATGTCGGTCTGGCACGTCCAGGCCGGCAAAGAGGTCAGGCTGTCGCAGCCCCAGCAATTCATGGCCCAGGAGAGGGCTATAGTTGAAGAGGCGTATCCGGGCGATATAATAGGCGTGTTTGATCCGGGCATATTCAGGATCGGCGATACTTTATGCGAAGGCGGCAGCCATTTCAGGTTCGAAGGCATCCCCGTATTCCCTGCGGAACACTTTGCCAGGATCTCCCCCACCGATTCAATGAAAAGGAAACAGTTCGTCAAGGGGATCAGCGAACTTTCGGAAGAAGGGGCAATACAGGTGTTCAGGCAGCCGGATTCCGGCATGGAGTCCGTAATAGTGGGCGCTGTCGGGGTACTGCAGATCGAGGTGCTCGAACACAGGCTCAGGCATGAATACGGCGTCGAACTCAGGGTCAGCCACCTCCCATACAGGCATGCGAGATGGATAGTCTCAGAAGTCGACGATCCGGGGAGGCTCAACCTTACAAGTTCGACGATGGTGGTGGAGGACAACTGGGGAAGGCCGGTGCTGCTCTTTGAAAACGAGTGGAACATCAGATGGGCTGAGGAAAAGAACAACGGCCTTGTCCTTACAGACATCCAGGGAGCAATGTCCGGACAGCGTGCCTGAAACGCGGCGCCTGCGATGCCGACCTGGCCGGACCGTCTGACATATTGCTGCTTCACTTTAACATGGCGGAAAATTAATGTATAATATAAAGAAAAATATAGATAAACAACGTCATTTTTGCAGCTAATGTTCACTATTATGTCATAACGGAGCGGTCAAATGAATCCTCAACCCGTCAGCAACGGCACATTCAACGTGCCCGCGAACCAAAAAATCATAAACGAAGGTGAAAAACCGGATTCACTCAAACTGCTGATGCAGGGAAAACTGTCAGCCTATGTTTCCCCCCTGTGCGGGCAGCAGGGATCCCCGGGTCCGGAAGGTTCAGCCCATGCCGGATACAAACTGTTCGATGTTGACCAGAACATCTTCATAGGAGCCAATGAACTGTTCGACGGCGGGACGAGCTTACTGACATATGTAACTGAAACGGACTGCTGCTTCTATTCCTTCCCTGCGCAAAACAGGCAGGATGTGGAGGAACTGATAACCAGGCAGAAAGAGTACGGCGCTTATATAATCAACTCTATAAGCAGCCTGATACTGAACACATACCAGTCTCTCGAAAACGTCCTCTCGCTATGCTGCGCCACAGACAGCATATACCGCAATCTGTGCGCTTACTATGTTACGCTAAGCAACACGTACGGATTCAGCATGGTGCCGGGGGACATATCTGAAACGGGTGGATCGGCTATATCCCTGCTGAACGAAAAAGGTACCGCGATACCTGCGGCATTCAGCAGGCAGTTCGCGGAGTCCGGAGAGACGGCTGCGCCCGCGTTTGTACGGGAGGCCGCCGGATTACAGGACCAGGTCCGCTATTACCGCCAGTTGAATGGTATTTCGCCTAACATAAGGAAGCTGTTCTTCGCGTCGGACACGTATGTGACTGAAAAACACGCCGCCGAAGCGTCCAGGTGCCTCGAAAGCATCGTCGGCGAACTGCGCCGTGTATTCGGGCATCTGGAAGAAACGATCGGCAAGCTTTACGGGACTGATGAGAACAATATATACGACGCATTCATAAAAGCCGCGTTCGAGATGAAGGAGAAAGGCTTCGATCATACTCCGGCCCTGGATGCCGCTTCATACATATTTGTAAAACTGAAAGAAATATCGTCGCAAATCGCTTCGGAATACAAGCATGACGCAGGCATAGACTTCGATTACTTCGAGCACGTGCATTCGGACAGGACAGCCGCACTGTCCGCTTACGGAACGGCTGACAGCAAACCGGTCGACGTATCCGTTTCATCTGATTCGGTGCTCAGCCTTCCCGAGGAACTGGAGAACAGTGCCGTCAAAATACTGGAATACGCCGAGGTCCCGGAAGACAAGGCGACTTACTTCCTGATGAACCTGACCGCTTTCAGGAACCTGAAAGACAAAGCCGCTTCCGACGAATCCGCGCGGGCTGTCAGGAAGGCAGTGGCAGACCAGTTCTTTGACATATACGCCGCGGTCTTCAGGAAAGCCGTCAGGACAAAAGATGATTCCAGGCTTATCAGGATGTTCCTCTCCTACGGTTATATGGACGAAAAACTGCTTGACGTCAGCCAGACGATGGCCATATACAAGCTGGCAGGGATGAATCACGCTGCTGACGGCACTGCCGGTGTATACTTCATGTATGAATGGCTGACCGAAATATACGACATGACCAGGGATCCGTCTGTCAACAGCTTCGGGCATGATTACGCAGATACGTTCCGGGAACTGAAAAAGCAGGGGCGGCTGACCGAAAACGACAAAGCTGCCTACATGAACAACCGGGAAGACAGGCTGGATTTCGAGATCAACAACATGATAAAAACCAACCACAAGCTGGTCCAGGGAAAAATATCAGAGTATTTCCCCATCCTGCACAGGGACGCTGCGCCTTACTATCCCTGCCGTTCGTTCGTTTCGCCTTCCGTCATCTGCGAAAAGCTGAACAGGATGCTCGGGATAGATTTCTCCCTCTTCCACAGGGAAATTAATTATATAAATGCCGAAAAGGGCATCGAAAAAGAACTTGTAATGATGAAAGTGATGCCCGACATAATTCTCATGCCGGTTTACGGCACCAGGGCAATGATGTGGCAGGAAATCGCCGGAAGGGTCAGGAGCAACCCGGGAAGATTCATACTGCCGGTTTTCACGGATGAGAATATAGATGATATGATCGTCAGGCTGGCGGGCAATTTCAGGTGGGAACTGTGCAGAACCATGATGGGCCCTGCCTGGAACGACATAACGCAAAGTTCGCTTACATCGGAATATGCCGATTATATACAGTTTTACCGCAAGAACCGCGACCTTTCCGAAGAATCAAAGGAAAAAGTCAAGGCGCTGATCGCAAAATACCATAACAGGCTGCGCGAGATATTCACCGCAGAATACGAGATATGGGTAAACAACGAATCCAACGGGAACCCCAGGCTCAACAGGGTCGCAAGGAGCATATTCATAAAATACTGCCCGTTTTCCAAACCGATCAGGGAGTACCTGGCAAAACAGCCGATCTATTCTGACCTGATAATGCATTTCAATATCCAGCGCGCAAAAAAGGTAAAAGAACTGGAAAACCGGTATAAAATGTACATTAAAGCAAACGGCTCGCTTGACCCGGTATTGCAGGAGAACCTGGATTTCTATAAGGATATGTGATCGGACCGGTACAGACTGCACCAGGTAATACCGCAGAACGGCCGGATCACCTTAAGATCGGCAGCCGGCTGAAATCTGCCTCCGATGGGGTCTGCGGCCGGGATCATCTGGCCCTTGGTATCATGTTTGCAAAATTGGTTTTCTGTTTATTCAGATAATCCTGGAACAGATACCTGGTAGCCACATCATAATGAGTCAGCTGAAGGCCGTATTCGAAACAGTTGTTGACCGCTTCCCTTTTCCACACGACCATGCCGCTTAAGTAAAACATATTCTTTTCAGTGATCAGGTCGATGTCTATCTGCTCTTCCTTGTCAAGCTCTGTCCCGGAAACCGCCATCATGCCGTACAGGCTGATATTCCTTACGAGCATGTGCATCCGTTTGCTCGAGAACTTCTTCCGGGCGCTGATCTCAAGTGATACAGGGTACCTTTCAAAGATACGCCGTTCCTCAGACACCGCCTCATCGCGCATGGACAGCGAAACTGTGCCCGACCGGCCGTCAATGGCGGTCACTTCCGCCGATGCGGTCATTATATCGCTGCCGCCGACAGAAATCAGCACTACGGGATCAAGGACCTGGAACATGTCCGTCTTTCCCGAGACCGGCGAGAGCGTGAGAATTTTATCCGTTAATTCCACCACGTTGCATCTCAAAAGATAATCGATGCTGTAGATATTAAGAAGCAATTCATGTTGAGGGTCTATTACCATATTACCTCCAGGAACACTATGACGTAACATTAGCGGATAAGATCAAACATATTCGGAACTCATTTCTATATTCTTTATGGAAATTGTTTAGCAGTTTACATATATATTTTAACAGAATGTTACGCATTTATCAAACTGGCTATTTGCCCGGACCATTCACACAAGAAGCGGAGTTAACATAATATACAATATATCGGAGGTGGTTTCTATGCATTCACATTACTATCTGGGCAAAACGACGATCGATGACCGGCACTGGCATAATTACGAGGGAATGACAAGCAGCGACCCGAACGAACCCGGCCACATCCATTACATGAGCGGGAAAACCTCGCTAGACGACGGGCATGTCCATGAATACCACAATGCCACCGGACCGGCGATATACGTCGGCGGAAAACACTATCACATGTACTGCGCCGTTACAAAGGAAGCTGACGGCCACGTGCATAAATACGAGGACGCGACACACAAGTACTATGATGAGTATTACAAAAAGTGTCCGCACAAAAAAGACCTGTGCAAATGATGAGATAAGGAAGCAGTGATGTGGCAGGATGGCACCTGACAGGCAAACAGCCATGCACATGCAATAACGCGGCCAAATACAAACCTTAAGGCAGCATCCGTATGCAGGAAGCTGCCTTACGCTGTTTTTACTCACCTATCATGCAAACCTGTATACTGGCTTTTGCAGCTGCGCAAAATTACGAAATCCCAATCGCTCCAAAAAGTATCACCCGGGCGGCAAACATCACTGCCCGTTATTTATACAATATTCCAGTACTTTTTGCTCCTTTATGATCTCATATCCCATCCGTTTGTAGATGTCCAATGCCTTGATATTGTTGGCCCGTACTTCCAGGTGAGCTGTCATCGCGCCGTGCCGCGCAAGATACGAAAGTCCTCTGCCGATCAGGCAGCTGCCCAGGCCTTTTTTCCTGCACTGCGGCATGACGAATATATTCTCCGTACACGCTGCTTTTCTCTCCCCTTCTTTTTGGCCAGGCGCCCAGTACAACATTATGCTCCCGACAATGTCGACACCGTCCGTTTACTTTTTCCTTAAGGATCTCCGGTCTTGTTTCCATGAGTTTGCGGACCAGGCTGTATCCGTTCGTATGTAAGCCGTCCCGATCTCAACCAGCGAAGCAAAAGCGCCTACCCTGTTAAGAGGTTTGCAGTGGCCGAGCTCCCGGCATGGGAAGCATGATAGACATTGACGCCGCATCTCATATCTTCCGCCGAAGCATCAATGGCCCCGCATTAATATCTGTTTCCTAATAAAGGCCAAAGGTCTCCTGCTCGAACTCATGCAAAAATGTCTCCAGCTTTTTGATCCTGGGTTCGGCCATGCGTTTTGCCGAATCCAGTTCAAGAAGGGCGGAAAAACCGGCCAGATGCTTTTTCAATGCTGCAACGGCTTTCGTCATCTCGTTGGGCTGCTTTGAGAAATCACGCGCTGCGGCTATAAACCCGAGATAATCGACCGCATCGGCATTCCTTACCAGTATTGTTTCGTTAGCCGACCCCTGGCCGCGTTTGTCATGATATTTTACCGCTTCCGCAATGATCCTGATCTTGTCGGCATCATTGATACCATATCCTTCTGCGATAGCCGGCACTATTTTGGCTGATTCCTCCGCGTGATCGAATGATCCGTCGGGACGGTACGGCTTATATGCGCTTATATCGTGGAAATAGCAGGAAAACACCAGTATATCTTCGTCATATGCAAGATTCTCTTCTTCGGCCAGCTTTTTCGCGATTACAAGGCAGCGTCCTGCGTGATTGAGCATATAGGTCCCGCCCAGGTCCAGCAAGTGTTTGTTCATCCTCTCCATATCCAGCATACTTCTCACCCCGCAAAAAATTTTTGAAATCCGTATGAACATACAGCATGTAATATTCGATTATTATACTCTAAAATAGCAAATATTCCTTTAATATACAATAATAATTCCGAAATATTACGGTCCGGATTTCAGGACCTATTATTACAGTTGTTTTTCGGTCCCATGTTCCCGGGCAATGAGCAGTCCGGCATGAATTTTTCACAATTTGTACATTATTCAAACAGTATCAGTAACTCTGTACGGTCTTATCTTCTGCGGAAAGGACATAAAGTAAGGGGCGTATCAAAGTTGTGCCATGCAATCTGTTCATTTATGACAAAATGCCAGCATTGCTTTCGATGGCGTACCATCATCCTTCCATGCACTTAAGGCATACTTGCTGAAACTGCGGAACCCCTGCGGTTCCCAATAAAATACGCCAAGGCAGGAATTAGCCGGATCATCGGATAATTCCACCATGTCTCTCACAATTTGATAGCTTCTCTCTTCCTCCACATCTACGGCGCCAATTTCAACGATCATAGAGTCCATGCCATAGCGGCGCCTGATTTTGGCAAAACATTTCACGGCGCTTTCTTTCATCTTTTCATGGGTAAAATCAGGATTTTCAATAGTTACCCAGTATGGATAGTAGGATGTGCCAAATATATCAAACTTGCCTCCATGGTCTATGATATTTTCCAGGTATGAAGAGGAAAATTCCAAATTCCATCCGGAAGCCAGGTGCAGGATTACCTGGGATATAAAGCTGCACCGTTTGCAGGTTACTGTCAAGAGTATACAACATTGAATCATAATATGAATTCCAGTGGCCCACCGCAGTAAACAATGCGATTGCCGCCACCACAGGCTTGGACAATGGAAGTACGATCTGGAAAAAAACTCTCCATTCTGATGCCCCATCTATTTTAGCAGATTCAATAAGTGCTTCCGGCAGGTCTGAAAAGAAATTCCGGAATATGATGGCATCCCAGAAGCTGAAGAGCCAGGGAATTATGTACACCCAGAAACTGTCATAAAGTCCCAGGGCATTTATCAGCAAGAAATACGGAATCAGGCCGCCGCTCAGATACATGCTCATAAGGCCGATCGCGCCATAGAAATTCTTAAATTTCAGATTTCTCCTGGAAAAAGCATAGGCAAACATTGAAGTAAATATTATATGAGTAACAGTACCAACGACCGTTCTCGCAAAAGTGACGCCGAATGCTTTAACTAAAGCAATATCGCTGAACAACGCGGTATAATTGTCCAGCGTGAATTCACGCGGCCACACATATACTCCGCCTTTTGCAAAGTCCAATCCGTCGTTAAGCGATCCTACTACTGAATACCAGAACGGGTACAGCGTCAGGATAATAACAATAATCATGATTATTGTATTGACTATATTGAAAATACGATTGCCCGGCGACTTATCCTTTACCATCCGATTGCCTCCTAGAATATGGATCTGTCAGTCAGTTTTTTCGCTGTGAAATTAGCGACATAGAGCAGGAATAATGCGATAACCGATTTCATCAGTCCAACGGCTGTGGCATATTCCATCCGGAACTCCTGCAGGCCGATTTTATATACATAAGTATCAATAACTTCACTTGCACCGATATTAAGTGGATTCTGAAGTACATAAAACTGGTCGAAACCGCTGTTCAATATATTGCTTATGGAGAACACCAGCATTATTACGATCGTTCCGCTGATAGCCGGCAATGTAATATACCACATCCGCTGGAACCGGGTTGCCCCGTCAATATAAGAAGCCTCATACATCTCCTGATCGATACCGGAAATTGCAGCAAGATACAAAATGGTACCCCATCCCAGATCTTTGATCAGGCCGGTTATTATGATAATCGCCCAGAAATATCCGGGTTCGCCGATGAAATGCACCGGTTCATCTATCAGGCCGGTTTCCTGAAGCAAAAAGTTGACAACGCCGGTGCTTGGTGAAAGCATGGCTATCACTAATCCGCCGTATATACTCCAGGAGATAAAATGCGGCATATAAGTGATAGTTTGCGTCAGCTTTTTAAATCTTGCATTCGTTATCTCATTCAGCAGTAACGCGAACGTTATTGTAATCGGAAAGCTGATCAGGATGGAAAGAATATTGATTCCAACCGTGTTTTTCAGCATGTTCCAGAAGTTCATATCCGTAACGAATTCATTGAAATTGGCAAGCCCTACCCAATCTGCCTCGAATATCCCCTTGATTCCCGTCGCCACATTGTATTCCTTAAATGCAATGACTATCCCATACAACGGAATAAACGTAAAAACGATTATAAATAATATTCCCGGCCAGATCATTAACTGCAGCGAAAACTGATCTTTATCCTTAATGAACTCTCGTATTTTATATCCTCTGGAATATTCTCCGGAACTGTCAGTCATCAGGCTGCCTCCCATCCCAAATTCATCAGCAAGCCTATTATATTAAACAAAAAAGCCACCTTACAGGTTGGCCATTTGCAAAAAGGTATCATTTTTTACGATTCATGTTTTTGTGCAAACTCTTTTGCGCTCGCGTTTCTTATCAGAAGGCCAGCGAATAATCCGCATTACGGTGTCATACATGCCCGAAATAGCCTCTATCGTATAACGGCACAACATGTCATCGTTAAAGAAGTTGTCAACAAATCGCTGCACTTCATCTTTCTTTCCTGTTTCAACTATGTTTACAAGACGCTTCAGGTCGGAAGAAGTAAATTTTGACATTATCCGATTGCATGTAATATTGTTGTCAATAACAGAGTAAGCCTTTGATAGTTATTTCGATTTTTAGAAGCCTGTTATTATTTCTCCCATACTTTATACTGTTTTCTACAACAGGCTGAAGCAGGAACTTGATAACCGGGTACTTTTTCAGGCTTTCATCAATTGACAGTTCCAGCTCTATTTCCTGTGAAGTGCTGATTTTTTGCAGATTCAGATATTTGCGGATAAGATTCAGTTCTTCTCCGAGTGTTGTCTCCTGTGTCTTATCACTCAGGTTGTAGCGCAATATTTTCCCAAAATCCGCTAAAAGGTCAGCGATCCAATACATTTTTTCTTTTATAAGTCTCATTTGAAATGCATCAAGCGTGTTATAGATAAAATGAGGATTGATCTGATACTGCAGTGCACTTATCTGCGCCTCTTTACGCAGGCGCTCCTTCATCAGCATTTTTTCTATCAGCTCATTGTTCATATCAATGAGCCCGTTCATATCCCGGGCCAATTGCCCGAGTTCGTCCGGCCGGTCATCCGGTATACGTATTTTCACATCGCCCTGGATAACTTTATGCATAATTGAAATCATTCTGCGAAGGCGTATGAAAATCAGCCTGAAAAAGTATATGAAGGCAACAATAAAAATTGCAAAGCAGATCATCATAATCAGCAAATTATAAATGATACTCCTTTGCATCGAATTTTTCAGATCGTTGAGCGAAACCCTGTACACCAGCAATTTTTGTATCTCCGGCAGATAATGATAGAAATATAAATGATCGGCCTTTATTAAGTGTCCGGCCGGTAAACCGCTTGCTTCCAAAGTATCATAATCCTCCATAAAATCAACGCCGATCTCGGCAGTCATTTCTTGCCTGTCCAGCAACTGAAGCGTTTGGTCTTCTTCATTACCACCCGGGATCGAAGGCAGCAGATATTGCTGATCGACCATGACCGCTGCCAAACCAAGCATGTTACGCGAAGTTGAGTAAATCTTGCCGAACAAAGTGTAATTTACGCTGTTTTTATATTGGCCGCTAAACCATTCGGGCTTTTTTTCCGCAGCCAACCACATGACTGCGGCCGAGTCATCCTCAATAAATGACTGTACAGCCTCATTCTGCTGATAACGGCGGATGTGGTAGAAGTAAGGATGCGACTCGGTTGCTGGGGATTCGAACAGCCTGTATTCGGCAATGGGGTCAAGTGCGGCAGAAGGCTCGTCAAATATGCCGATGTCAAAATCTCTCGCATAAGCACGCGCAATGGCCAGCTTCTGGGTCTCGCCGCCGGACAGCACTACGCCGTCGGGATCAAATTCACGGGTAAGGGTGCTGTTTTCCCTGTACGGCATCCTTTGAACCCTGTCCCAAAGGCCGATTTGCTTCAACGCCTTTATCGCCCTTTCCATGTCTTCCGAAACATTGTCTGCTACGGACATGGAAAATACTTGCTGGTCCTGGAAAGCTACCGAAAACAGCCTGCGGTAATCCTGCAGGTCAAATACCCTGATATCCCTGCCATCCAGCAGTATCTCCCCGGAAGTGGGGTCGTAAAATCGCAGCAGCAGTTTGATAAGCGTGGATTTGCCTGCTCCGTTGTGCCCGACGATGGCGATTTTCTCTCCGCGCCTTATTTTTATGTTTATATCATGTAGTGCCTCCTTTTTACCGCCTTTGTAACTGAAGCTGACACCGCGCAGTTCCAGAACATGCTCAAAATGCCTGACTGATTCGCCCGGCTGATCTTCCGGTATAGCCGGCCTGTATTCAAGAAAACTACGCAGGTTGTTGATGTACAGCGCATTTTGGTAGCAGTTCATGAGGTTTTCCGAAATATATTCCAGCATCATCGTGACAGTGAGCAATGCGCCATTCATCTGGTAAGCCACATATGCCACTGTGGCTGGAAGGATAACCATGTCGGAAATGGAACTTATGGCGTTCCCCATACGTTCCACGGCTTCCCTGGCAGCCAATGTGTATTTGTTATAGAATTCCGGATCCTCGTAGCAGGACAGATCCACATTGGCAGCCTGGCTGAACAGCATGGAGATCAACTTTTCATAAGCAAGCGAATTCGCTTCGGGAGTGTATTTGATGTAAAACCATTTCTGGTATGCATCAACTGCCGCATTCACCAGCATGAGCAGTGCAATGACGGCAACCATCCCGGAAAATCCGGCGCCGCGCTCCAGCGCACTTATGACCAGCCGCATGAAGATAACGGTGTTGAACACCCACCCGAATTGATCGACTGCATTGCATGTGAAATTGAGCATCACCCAGCCCGGTGAAATGCGCCAGGCCAGATTGAGCATGTAAGCATTGTTGCGGAAAACCCGCGCAGAAATTTTGTCTCGCGCAGAAATCCCGGCTTTTTTATAGAAATGCGCAATCTTTTTTGCTAATTCCGGCAATAGAATCATAACTGTACTCCTTTACCTTTATTGATCATTGGCTATGTCTAAGAGTACAGTTGAAACTACCGGCAATCACTATTATTTACCTCAGTACAGCCTGCCGGCAGATTGTTTCAACTGTACTGAGGAGTTACCTCGATTATGCCTCACGGTGAGTCCTCTCCCTTCGAAGGTTGTAATACCACGTCATACCGACAATTACATTTTAAGGTGCAAATCGATATTATTCAAGGTATTTTATTTTTTAGAGATTGTTAACAGGCATTCAATACTTCGTAAAAATTGCGCAACAGTATCCCAGCAGGCATCAATGGTCTCATGGCTTATACGCTTTACCGAATCGTCATCACAAGCAACAGCCTCCGGTTTTTCAAAATCAGTTCGTAATATTCATCTTTGGTCATCATATGATAACCCCCTCATATAATCAACAATTCGAGTTTACGGTACAAATACGGTTTATTACTCCTGTCGGATTCAATATAAATAACCCGTCATCGTTTATTGTTTTCGTTTCAAGGCTACTCCGCAAAATTTTCTCCATCGGTTTGCCTTTGGCCAGTTCGTCGACCAGTTTATCCGTTCGGCTGTCACGACATATCACTCAGCAGCCCTGACCGCACTTATATACTTCTTCAATCCCTCATACGGCAACACGATCTTCAGGTTATGCTCCATTGTTTTTACTCCATTCTCACAGATTGGGAGATCTTACCAGCCTTCGGGTATGGAACCGCCTTTTGAGCTTTGCTATGTAAACCACTCGCGTCTATACTGCCGAGCCAATCATTTACATTCTCCCACACCCAAACGGACGAGTCAAATTAAAGAACAGTTATAACTAAAAAAAGAGTCTTTCACGTATTATGAAAGACCCTTTGGTGAGCCATCGGAGATTCGAACTCCGGACACCTTGATTAAAAGTCAAGTGCTCTGCCACCTGAGCTAATGGCTCATATCCGTATCATATATACTTGTGCGTACTCACCACACAGGTATATATGATACAGTATTATCAGCCGTTTTGTCAACCACAGATTTTGGATGACTGCAATATCATGTCAGCTGACCCTTGCAGCAGCAGTACCGCTGAATAATCCCGCAACTGGCATCAGCCCTGCTTGGATTCCAGGTAATCGTTGAGTTCCTTGACTATCTTGTCAACATCGACCCCATGTACTGCGCATGCTTCCTCAAGGCTTTCTCCTGCTGATGCAGGGCAGCCGAGGCAGTGCATGCCTATGCCGAGCAGTATCGGTACAGTGCCCCTGTCCAGTGCCAGAATGTCGGATATGGTCATATCTTTCGTTACCTTCGCCATGGCTTAACCTCCTGAAAAAAATGATGTTTACACTTTCCAAATTACAGTTTATTATACACTATTGCTGACTTAAAATATACCCCGTTTTGTGACCGATAATCAAATTGAGATAAAATACCCAACTGAAAATAAATGCCACTCAAGAACTTCAGAATACGGTATTTACGCAACAGGATCTCTGCGTAAGCTAATACAGCGTAGTAACTTCTTCGCCAGAAGCTTCTTCGCAATGGTTCGCAGCGGTCATATAAACGGGATCTGCCGTTTATGCATGCTTTTATAGTACATCTGTTCAATTTTTTCCGCAAACTCCTTATCCACGTCTTTACCTTCCAGATAGTCGCAAATGACTTCATACGTCATCCCTATCTCGCCCTCATCAGTCTGACCGTCCCACAGATCTGCCGAAGGCGCCCTGGAAATAACGCTTTCCGGTATTTTCCCGAAAGGCCATTCATATTTTGCCAGCTGGATTATCTGCCTCTTGTCCAATGTCCTGATCGGATTTATATCGACACCGCCATCGCCGTATTTGGTAAAATACCCGATAACCGATTCAGTCGCGTGATCAGTACCTGCAACGATCAATCTCTCTTCGGCGGCGATATCATACCATTCGATCATCCTCTGTCGGGCCATCCTGTTCCCTATCTGAAGCTTCGAAGCATTATTGTTGAAGCTTCTGACCGCGAGATCAACGATCTCTCCTATATCTCTTATACGGTATTCCAGGTCCAATGCGTGCACCACTTCAAGCGCATAATCTATGTTCTTTGAATGGTATGGGTTCAGAACGGCAAGAACTCTTTTATTCGTATCCAGAACCGACATTTTGAGCAAAGCCGCCACAACCGCGCTGTCGATACCCCCGGATATGCCGATCAGGTAACCTTCCGCCCACGGATTGGCATCAAGATACTTCGCCAAAAAATCCACTCTTCGTTTGATGTCTGCTTCAATATTGTATTCCTTTGCGACTCCGAATTGTTTTATAATGCTCTCATTCCCGATCATCTTCCATCCTCCAGGTAATTTGCAAATATTGAAGCGTCCCTGGTTTATCGTCATCAATGCCGTTTTGCCCGGTGTTCCGCACGCTGTGCCGCCAATGATCCGGGGTTTCACACAAAAACGCTCTGGAATTTCTTACGTCCGGTGCTGTACAGGTCCATGCCTTCACTGTCAATAACAACGACAGCCGGGAAGTTCCTGACCACGAGCCTTCTCAGGGCTTCAGGCCCCAACTCCGGGAAAGCGGCGATCTCTTCCGAAATGATGCATTTGGAAAGCAACGCTCCGGCGCCGCCCACAGCGCCGAAATAAACAGCCCCGTATACCTTCATCGCTTCCACCACTTCGCCGCTCCTGAGGCCTTTCCCTATCATCCCCGTAAGTCCAAGTTCTATGAGCCTCGGCGCATATGCATCCATCCTCCCGCTGGTCGTGGGCCCTGCAGATCCGATAACATGGCCCGGTCTTGCCGGGCACGGCCCAACATAATATATGACCTGGTCCTTTATATCAAAGGGCAGTTCCTTTCCCGCATCAAGCATTTCGATGAACCTTTTGTGAGCGGCGTCCCTTGCAGCATAGACCACTCCGCTGATCTCGACTACATCACCGGCTGTAAGCTGCCTTACCATGTCTCTCGTTAGCGGTGTATTTATACTTTTTACATTATCCACCAATACTCCCCCATTCGGCACATTTATTCCCGGCCAATGCTGACCCGGCGCACTGCTTTTTCACAGTTGTCTCAAACCACGGCCTCCGCATGCCTGGTGACGTGGCAGCTTATGTTGACCGCCACCGGCAGACCGGCAATATGGGTCGGGAAAACCTCCATATTCACAGCCATTGCCGTGAGTCTGCCGCCCATCCCGGCAGGGCCGATGCCGAGCCCGTTTATGAGTTCCTTCATTTCCTCCTCGAGTTTTCTTATCCTTTCATCGCTGCTGCGCCTGTCTATCGGCCGCAGCAATGCTTTTTTGGCCAGAAGCGCCGCCATCTCCATCGTCCCTCCGACGCCGACTCCGACCACAATGGGCGGACAGGGGTTCGGTCCCGCCCTGTCCACCATTTCAAGTATATAGGACTTCACGCCCTCTATCCCGTCGGAAGGCTTCAGCATCCTGACGCCGCTCATGTTTTCACTTCCGAAGCCTTTGGGCGCAACGGTTATTTTGATCCGGTCCCCTTCAACGATATCGTAGTGGATGACTGCCGGGGTGTTGTCACCTGTGTTTATCCTTTCAAAAGGATCCGAAACCACGGATTTCCTCAAAAAACCCTTCTCATAACCCCTTCTGACGCCTTCATTGACAGCCTCGCACAGGCTTCCTCCCCTAATGTGGACGTCCTGTCCCAGTTCGATGAACACTACTGCCATCCCGGTGTCCTGGCAAATGGCCATCCTCTCCCTGGCAGCGATCCTGGCGTTTTCAGCCAGCTGGCACAGCACTCTCCGTCCCGTTTCCGACTCCTCCAGTTCCATGCCCTCTTCCAGGGCAGCCATTATATCGCCGTTCAGTTCATAATTTGCCTGGATGCAGAGCTTCTCAACGATATCCGTGATCTGCGTAACATCTATCTCCCTCATTGTTTCCTCCCGGTTTTGAAATGATGCCGTGCGGCTAATCTGCCCGATTGACTGGTAAACCGCTTGTTTATGCTGATATTATAATATACAAGTCGGACCATCAAGGCAAGATTTTACACACCTGCATTATTTCCGGGGCTGTGTCTCCGTCCGCGGCTGCGTTAACACAAAATTCACAAATTGGAAAAAGACTTTTGCTATAATTAAAAGTATAATGGATGTGGTAAATATACTACGGAAAAAACACCACCGGAGGTACCATGAATATACTTGTTTGCGTTACACAGCAGAAGACCTGTGAACGCCTGATAAACCAGGCACATGAGCTTGCAAGGGAATACGGAGGCAATCTGTTCGTCATAAATGTGGTCAGGAGCGATATGAGCTTCCTGGACAGTTCAAGGGAATCGGAAGCGCTGGAGTATCTGTTCGGCATTTCAAAAAAGGTCGGGGCAAACCTTGCCGTCCTGAAATCTGACGATGTAGTGAAAACCATAGCCGAATACGCGGATGAGAACGATATCGACTATATCGTGATCGGCAAATCGCCTGATTCCAATGCAGGAGAACGCTTCGTAAAGAAACTGAAAAGCCTGTTGAAAAATGATGCTGAAATAAGAATATTGTCGTAATAAAAAAAATTAGTCTGTTTTACATATTTTATGTAGTACCAAATTACTAATTTATCTTGAAATGCTTGACTTCACGCGCTTTTCGTTATAAAATAATGTCGAATTCCAAATTTAGGAGGTTGTATTGATGAACAAAACAGATTTAATCAACTCTATTGCCTCAAAATCAGGTTTGAACAAGAAAAACAGCGAAGCAGCTCTCAACGCATTCATCAGCTCCGTTGAAGAAGCTCTCGTAAAAGGCGACAAGGTTGTTCTTGTTGGTTTTGGAACATTTGACGTAAAACAGAGAGCAGCGAGAAAAGGCAGAAATCCTCAGACAAAGAAAGAGATACAGATTCCTGCTTCAAAGGCTCCAGTATTCAAGGCCGGCAAAGTATTAAAGGAAAAAGTAAACAAGAAAAAATAATCGAACCAGTCAATAAAAAGCTGCCGTTCAGGCAGCTTTTTAGCTTTTCTCCGCAGTTTAGACATGCCATATCGTTACACTATATTATGCCATATAGTCACACCACGTTATATTTGCCGGATCTGGCTTCCGAAAGCCGCCTTCCTGCTTTTTTCGCCAGGAAGGCAATGACCTGGGAATTATTCGGCCGACTTTCGTTGTTGAGCAAAATCGAATCCTGCATCAGGCTATTCGAATTTTTTGTCTTTTTTTGCGCGCTTAACAATGCACATCTTATGGCTCTGTCGATATTTCGCGCTTTTGTGTTATGTCTCTCCGCGAGCATTGTGTATATGTCCCCTGAAACGTTCTCAAGCCTGGCAGGCTGCTCCATTCCCAGTAATACCGCCTCCCTCAGGTAATTGAAGCCCGACAGGTTGGGAGTCACTCCAATGCTCCTGATCAGTTCCGTGACTACCCGGGCAGCATCGTCTCCCTCTTGCTGCACAGCAATATCGCTTTTGGCGATTATCCGGCCATATGCCGGTTCCTCAAAACAGATCTGCCTGATTCGGGTTATAAGCACACTGATTTCGAAAGGCTTCAATATGTAGTAATCTGCTCCCAGTTCCATCGCCCGCTTAATGACGCTTTCACTTCCGACCGTGGTTGACACGATTATGGCGGGCCTTTTCCCGTCTTTCCGGCCGGCGATGCTTTCCAGGACGGCAAGTCCGTCCAGATTCGGTATTATGATGTCCAGCAGGACTACATCAGGTTCAAGTTCACGTATCATGTCCATTGCCGTTTTCCCGTCGCTGGCTGTCGCTATCACGCGCATGTCTCCGGTGCTGTTTATGCTTTCGGTCAGCAGTTCGCACAGTTGCTTGTTGTCGTCTACGATCAAAACAGAAACAGGGTCACTCATCTTTCAATATCTCCATTACAATTTCGTCTGCAGATTTGCCTCTGCAGTTTATTATTCTGTCTGCATACTTGGTATAAAGGGGATTTCGTTCCTCGTAGACAGCCATGAATGTCTGTCCTTCCGGCCTTGCAAGCCTTCTTCCCGGGGCGAGCCGTTTCTCGAGTGTCGCGGGATCCTCATCAAGAAATATGACCGTACCGATCTGCCTGAAGAACTGCATCAGCGCGTCACTTTTGACCACACCGCCGCCTGTTGCGATCACATGGTCCCGGAAATCCATCGATGTGATTATCTTCTGCTGCAGTTCAAGGAACCTTACATGTCCTTCGGTCCTTACGATCTCGCCCAATTCCCTTCCTTCGGTTTTACGTATTATATCATCTGTATCCGTAAAACTCTTCCCGGTTTTCCGGGCAAGCAGGGGCCCGACCGTGCTTTTCCCCGACCCTGGCATGCCTATCAGGATTATGTTTCCGTATCCTTTTGTGTCAGGCGTCATAAACCCTCCCATTCAGGATCTATGGCAGATATTACATTCCTGTACCCTTCGGCCATATATATCGCGTCCACCAGGACGATCCTCATCATTGCCTCACAAACGGGGTATATCCTGGTACAGATCGTCGGATCGCTCCGGGAAGCAAATACATGGGTGACGTTTTCCGACTTTGCGATATCTGCCGTCTCCTGGCTTTTCAGAATTGTCGGCGTTGGCTTCACTGCCACCCTTACCCTTATATCTTCGCCGTTGGAGATACCGCCCAGCAGGCCGCCGGCCCGGTTGGTCCTGAAACGGATCCCTCCGGTTTCCTCGTCGAAGTAAGGCGTGTCATTTGCCTCAGAGCCGGTCATCCTCGCATGTTCAAACCCATCACCGAACTCTATGCCTTTAACGCCTCCTATGGATAACATGGCATGGGCTATCATCGCGCTTAGCTTGTCGAACACCGGCTCTCCCAGTCCTGCCGGCACACCCCTTGCAATGATCTCAACCACGCCGCCGCATGAATCCCCGGCAGCCTTGATTTTCCTCAATTCTTCGATCATTTTCTGAGCAGCTTCCGGATCGGGGCAGTTTATCTCATTCCTGCGGTAATTGGCCTTAGCCGTCTCATATGTGACAGGTGCAGCCTTGATCCCGTGGATCTCGGTCACGTAAGCTATCACATCTATGCCCATTGCATCAAGGATGAGCCTGGCGACAGCGCCTCCCGCCACCCTGGCGGCAGTTTCACGCCCGGATGCCCGTCCGGCGCCCGCCCAGTCATAATACCTGCCGTATTTCTTAAAATAGGTGTAGGATGCCTGCCCGGGCCTTACCAGTTCCCTGTTGGCCCTGTGCTGCTGCAGATGCGCGTCCTCAATGTCGGTGTTGGGGATGATCATCCCTACAGGGGCTCCTGTGGTCAGGTCATCCTCCATCACTCCCGAGAATATGAAAACCCTGTCCTTCTCCCTGCGGGGCGTACTGAACTCCGAAAGCCCGGGTCTCCGCTTTGCAAGCTCTTCCTCGATGACCTCCGCCGTAATTTTGAGTCCCGGCGGAACTCCATCGACTATCACTATCTGCCCGCCGTACAATTCGGGAGGCACGGGCAGGTGCTTCCTGAAACCTCCCGAATATGATTCGCCGCATGTAGTTATCCTGAACATTCTGCCGAATGTGTTTCCCAGCATTTCTTACCTCCGATCCCGTTTTGCTCAGGCTTGCTCTGATCTTTTCTGATGCGTTCGGTCCGCAGCGATGCCGTTCCTGGTTTCATCCCGCGCAACCAGCTCCGTCATCGGCTGCGTCCGTACTCTCCCTGGTAACTCTTATGTCGCCGCCGCACTGCCTTATAAGCTGCGGAAATTCAGGAAACGTGACGTCCACTGCTTCTGCCGTTTCGATGCACGTTTCGCCTTCCGCGTTCAGCCCGGCTACGGCAAGAGCCATGACGACCCTGTGGTCGCCGTGCCCGTTGACCCTGCATCCCCTGAGTCTGCTTTCACGTATGACGAGCCCGTCGGGCAGCTCTTCGACATCGGCGCCCATCTTTGAAAGTTCGCTGCACATGACCCGGATCCGGTCAGTCTCCTTCACCCTTGCCTGCGGCACATTGACGAGCCTCGTCTCGCCTTTCGCGAAACATCCGGCTACAGCCATCGCCGGGAGGGCGTCAGGCGTCGCGTTCATATCGATCTCAATGCCTTTCAGCCCGTTTCCCCTGATCACTATCCCGTCTTCGCGGCAGCTGACCGCCGCTCCCATGTCTTCCAGGTAGCGCAGCACCAGTTTGTCGCCCTGCGGATCTGTCATATCGAGGTTTTTCAGCACGAATTCCTCCCCGGATATGGCGGCAAGAACCATAAAGAAAGCAGCCGATGAGAAATCGCCGGGGATCTCCGTGCTGAAAGCCTTGTACTTCTGCCTTCCCTTTATCTTTATTCTCCTGAAATCATCGTTGGCATATTCGATGCCCTGTCCGTCAAGCCACCACATGGTCATCTCCACGTACGGCCTTTCATTGAGCCTTGTGATGATGATCTCTGTGTCCTGGTCCAGGAGAGGGGCATTGATCAGTATTGAAGAAAGATACTGGGAAGTGAAGGCGTCCAGCTCCGTGCTTCCGCCCTTCAGCCTTCCGCACACAGCCACCGGCGCCATGTCGTTGCCCCGTGTGGAAAACACATTGCCGCCAAGCTGATTCATCGCCTTTATCAGGGGTCCGAGAGGCCTGCGGCGTATCTGGCTGTCGCCGGTGAATACAGTCCATCCTTCAGCCAGCCCGGCGGTCATCATGGCGAACCGGAGCGTTGTGCCCGAATTGCCGACATCCACCACATCCTCCGGGATCGACGGAACGCCTCCGAACCCGTCAATGACAAAACTGTCACCCATATTTTCGATACGGGCTCCAAAAGCTTTACACACTTCGACTGCCGAAAATGCATCTTTTGATATAAGGGGATATGTAATAATTGATCTGCCTTCTGCAAGGCTGGCAATGAAGAGTGCCCTGATAGTATGAGATTTGGAACCGGGTATCCTGACAGTACCGCGGGTTTTGGATCTTGTAACGTTTATCAGCATTTTCCCAACCTACCGTTCTACAAACTCCCGCATATCTCTCATCTATATATTAATATATAGCAGCTATTACGTCAAATACATGTTCCATATCCGATAGCGTCAGTTTACTGTAGGGAAAAGAAGAAAAGAATCATCCTGATGTTTTGA
>ENA-UPAD01001159-UPAD01001159.1-bioreactor-metagenome-genome-assembly--contig:-NODE-1159-length-30095-cov-6.571039_pt1 | contig 30095 bp, 19 predicted proteins | sample MGYA00238179_ERZ772710 | MGnify/ENA primary metagenome ERZ772710 (study PRJEB29004, sample SAMN07631245) | bioreactor metagenome | isolation source: Switchgrass digestor | place: USA: Dartmouth...
GCGCGAGGGGCATGTAAGGAAAAGGCCGGTCATGCGCTTCACGGCACCCTGCGTGGTGCTGTCGTCGGTCGTTATTATCGTTCCGAGGTTATTTGAAACGATAACGGCCGCGTCAAGAAGCCCGCTTCTAAATGCGGTGCTCATCATTTCAGAGGCGCCGAAAAGCACGTTAGCCTCGCAGGAGTTTAACGGGCGCGAAGTGTCGAAGTAACCGCCTCTTATAACGACCTCGTTTATAAGGCTGCACATTATATCCGTCTGATTCACTGTGTTGCCTGACTCTATGGAGGCAAGGAGCTTTTCGGCGGTCCTGCCCCCGACTTCCTTCAGGAGCTGCCTCATAAGAGGGCAGTAACGGATTGGAACCGGGGTTGCCTTCACCGCCCGAAGCTCTCCGTTTTCCCTTTTTATAAATACAAAACTGCCGAACATCCTTGTTATGTGTGTTTCATTTTCCTCGTAGAACTTCCCGAGGGAGGAGAGAAATGCTTCGATAAAGGCGTTCAACAATTTTTCTTCGGATATGCCCGCAGTCAGTACCAGCTCGTTTTTCCCGATTTCTTTTTTCAGGATCGGGAATTCGGTCACTCCTGCTTCCACGATAAGTTGATCCAGGACTTCGTCGGTTATGGGTTCGGGGACCCTAAAATCCGGGAAGTAACGGGAAACGTCGAAGTTCAGTTTGCGTATATGGATTTCGAAGGCGTTTTCTTTTTTAACAACGGAATATTCCGCGGTAGTAGGTTTCATTCTAACACCTCTGATTCTTTAATATTAAAGTTACTTAGCTGAAATCTGTAAAACAATCATATAAGTGCTGGCAGTTGCTTAATTATTCATATTAATGCAGCAGCCAATCATGTAACTTTCGTTTCTCTAATAATTACCTGCCAGGGTATATAATTACAATTCATAATAGCAAAGAAACGAAAAAAATAAAAGCACTTTGGAAAATAATGGGCCCCGTAAAACACCCGTGACAACAGTTAAAAGCCCGCGAGAGTAAAATCCTCGGACTTTTATCGGATATATCGATTAAAACTTAGTCATACTAATAACAGAAACAGTCACAGAAGTTTTAAGTTTCATCATATCTATCATTGGGTATTATTTTCAAACAAATCTTTTACTATGAATAGAAAATTGGGTTATGCCTTCTGCATGAATAGACCCTGCCTTGTATCTCTGTCGGTATTGTCGTTCTCACGATGACATCCAAATTGGTATCCATCAATGGGACAGGCAAATATCCGAATATCTGTGCAATACACCATGTAATTGGTGTTCTTGTCAAAGACATCAGGAAGTTATCTGTCGTAAGAGAGAACAGCATTGTTGCTACGATAAGGCGTATCCGGTCTTTAGGTGGCGGTAAAACAGATGCTATCAAGCTGCCAGCAAGCATTGCCATTCCAGCAAAGGAAGTAACCATTCCCAGGACTGTCTCTCCGCCCTTTGGCAGAATAAATGCCGGAAGTACAGCATCAAATGCAGATGCAACCAGATTGACCCCGGACAAAAATAAGATCAGAGTCAGCACCATTCTGTTTTGGTTCAGGAATTTCAGGCCAACCTTTACAGAAGCAAAAAGTGTTTCCTTTTCTCCTGCCGCACATGCTTTTACAGGTGGAATCCGCACGAACAGCAACAAAGCTGAAAATGCAACTAAAAATGCGCTTAAATCCACGATTATCACTGCATTCATTCCACCGATTGCATAAAGGGATGTAGCCAGCATTGGATGCAGAATGGTGTTCAGTGATCTGGAAAATGACCGCAGGGCACTCGTCTTTTGGTAATACCCTTTAGTCGTAATTAACGTAATTGCAACATCACTTGCCGGTCTCTGTACCGTGTTCATCAGGCTGTTTAATGCATTCAGTAAATACAAATGCCATACGCAGAGCGAACCTGTTTTCAGAAGGATATACACCGATACCGTACAAAAGGCAGCGAGAGTATCGCATACCAGCAAGGTCTTTTTCTTGTCCCATCTGTCGGATAACGCTCCGGCGAAAATACTCATCAGAACATATGGCGCATATGAACAAATGGACAACAATGCCGTCTGCAGCGCTGACCCTGTTGCCTGATACAACCAGAGCGTCAACGCGAAGTTCGTCATTTCGCTACCAAGCTGTGATAACCCCTGGGTGCCCCACAAGATGCAGAAATCCTTTAATTCATATTTTCTGTTTTTCATTTTGACTTTGCTCCTTTGATTTAAATTTTTTTCATATCAAAGTGCAAAGCCTGAGGATAACAGCCTGTAAACGGCTCAATAGCTCCATGCAGTATCCTCAAACCTTGCATGGAGCTTTTGCGCTCATGAGGATCATATCACTCACCTTCCTGTGAATTTAGAAGTGAAATAACAAGACCAGTATATCAACAACTCATTCTGTTGCCAACCAAAATATGCCACTTACCTCCTTGAAAACAGGCATACAAATATCAAGAAGTATAATTAATTAATCTTAGCTGGGAAAAGAACCTTTCCGCCTGCCCCCATGGAATGCATTTCTTTCGATTAATTAGCTAAAGTCATATACTGATTGTCGCTCATCTTAAAGATATCCCTACTGATTCCATAATCAATACCACTATTTATAGAAGAAATCACAATCGTTCCAGATCTGGCATAGCCTAAGCGCTTTGCAACTTCCCGTATCAACTCTTCCTTAGGTAAGCCAATCTGTTCTTCCAGAATAGTACGAATAGCATTGGCCATCTCAATCACAGGAATATCCTTCGCATCCCTCTTATTCTCTTCAGATCTTGAGATGCGGTATTCATAATACTCATCAGGAACCTGTTTTTTTCTCCAATAAGTCTTTTGCCCCTGGAACTCAGTACAGGGTATCTCCAATAACCGGATTAAATCCTCCATTCTGCTTTGAATACGGGTTCCAGCACGGCTGATACCAAAGCTTTGCAGTACCCGTCTGACTAATAAACTTTCTGTTACCGGAGCTTCTGTTTCAATTACCTGTAAAATTTTATTAGTAATTAAAACATGATTCTGCGGTTGCAGAAATTCATCGGAGGTCAATGGTGTATATTTTAATTGTGCTGCCTTATATTCCAGGTACCCATCTTTTTGCACATCAATATTCTCACTCTTCTGCACCAAATTAGAGGAATATTTATTAACTCCCGCCGTTGCATCTGACACACTTGAAGCACTATTATGAATAGCCCTTTTATTCTCATGCAGCTCTGCAAAAGAAATCTCATTCGTCTTGCTATTTTTCAAATCAGATAAATAAGTAAGAAGTTTATCCATCTCTTTATCCTTATTGTCCCACCAGTCCACAGTCCAGATACGATGGATATTCCAACCAAGTCCCCTCAGTACATTTACCAGGGCCACTTCTCGATCCCTTGTAGTTTTGGAATTACCATAGACAGAGCCATCGAGTAAGATACCAAGGAGATACCTGTTCGGATTTTCAGGATCTACCACCCCAAGATCAATCCTAATCTTGGAGCGTCCTATATTTTTCTCCACTATATAGCCTTTTTGGACTAATTCGTCCGCAATATGATTCGCTACACCTGTATAGATTTCGGCTTTTTCTTTTATAGTTTCAGGTGTTTGAGCAAGTGTAGCATTGGCTGCATATTCTAAAAATGCCTTTAAGGCTGCCACACCTTCAGAAGCTGTCCTTGATAAATCTATTTGTTCAGGCTTTAAGGTAGAGAACACCATCATTTCATATCTGGAACGAGATACAGCAACATTAAGTCTTCTCCATCCTCCCTCTCTGTTCAAAGGGCCAAAGTTCATATACATATTTCCCTCTTTATCCGGGCCATAGCCTACTGAGAACAATATAACATCTCTCTCGTCACCCTGAACATTTTCAAGATTCTTGATAAAAATAGGCTCAGAACTATTGAAAGCCCAGTCTTCTAATTTACTGTCAGATTTGCAGGCTTCTAGAAACAAATCTTCTATAAGGTGCTGCTGTGGCAGGTTAAATGTCACGATACCAACACTCCGACCTGACAGCTCTTCGTCGTAGCAACGTCTTATCAATTCCTTTACTATGGCTTCTGCTTCCCCTCGGTTCTGTCTCGTCTTACCACGATCAAAATATCCTTCTACAGGAATTAAGGTTACCTTAGATTCTCTGTTATTAACCGATGGGAAGGTATACAGCTTAGATTCATAGAATCGATTGTTACTAAATGCGATCAGGCTTTCATGACGGCTGCGGTAATGCCATAACAAATGAGTTTGCGGCATGTTTAAAGCTAAGCAATCATCTAAAATGCTCTCTAAGTCCTCCTCTATAATATTTTCTTCATCAAATGTATTACTCATAAAGAAGGTAGTAGGTGGCATCTGCTTTGGATCACCTACAATAATGGCATTTTCACCTCTTGCCAGAGCTCCCACTGCTTTACAGGTTGGAATCTGGGATGCTTCATCGAATATAACCAAATCAAAAGGTTTTCTCTTAGGATCAAGATATTGTGCCGCCGAGATAGGACTCATTAACATACAGGGACATAATCGTGGCAAGAGATTTGGTATCTGCTCAAACAATTTACGGATACTGATACCCCTTCCATTGCTTCGAATGGCTTTCTGTAAAATCCCTAATTCCGAACTGCCTGAAGCTTCCAGTGAAAAATTCGGTACCCTTGCTGCAAGCCGATAATAAATTTCCGATTTAGCCAGTTCTGTAATTTCACGGTCCAATCTCTTAAATTGTTCAATCTTCTCATTAAATAAGGCACCTGAGAAGCTTCGGAGCACCTCCTCATTATCTACCGTCAGATTAACCAGGCTCTTATATAAGCCTTTATAATAAGCTTTTTCTGCCATCTCATGGCTTAAACCATCATAGTAAGCCTGAATGAAATCCTTCAGAAAAATCTCCTTTGCTTCATTGCAATAATCCTGCCAAATCATCCATTCCTTCAGCATCATAGAATGGCCCGATATATTTTTAATCATTTCCCTTTGATTACTTATCCATGGACTTTGAGTAACTTCCGGAGCAATCTCCAGGAGACTATATAATTCATCCTTCCATTTGGTCATCTCATCATAGGAAGATTTCAGCTGTTCAAAAACATCGGAGTATTCCTTTGCTATACTAAAACTAACCTTCACCCTATTCACTAAGGAATTCTCACTAAGATGGGTCAGACTTCCCCTCGCTCTGTCAGCCAGGGCTGCAATAGACTTCCAGTCAGTATCTTCCCCATGGTAATAAGTTGTTATATCACCCTGGTATTTATCATAGAGCCCATTGGCAGTTTTCAGCTTATTCTGGTATTCTTTCAGAGCCTGAAGCTCCTTATCAATGGTTTTCTTATTTATTTTCTGTTTTGACCATGGCCGTAACCTCTTTATAAACTTATTCTGCATAAACATCTTAGGTAAAAACCATTGATTTAATATTCTTGTCCATTCAGAATTTAATTCAGAACCGTTCTGTTTTAAAAATTCCTCAGTCCAGCGTGTTTGTAAATCACTCTTTTCGTCTCTGCAAGCCTGATAGAGCTGAGACATCTGTTTTATTTCATAAAAAGCGTGTGGCATTTCTCTGTATTGATTCCATGTTTTCGGGAATTCTCTCCAGCCATAAATCTCATTACATAGCTCCATAAAAGCCATGATTTCATTAAAGGATTTCATTTCGGGTAACTCTAAGATGGCTCTCACCTTTTGATATACTTCATCAAAATCACTTAAAGCCTGTTCATATTCCCGTAAAATATTCCCCAGCTCGGTACGGATCTGATTGGAATATGTTGATTTCCCAACCACCTTTAATGGATGATTTTTGGGGTGTCCGATAGCCTTTGCAGCTGCTATCATCCTTTGAACCAATACTCTTTGCTTTTCCAGAATTTCATCTGAAAAATTCTCTGCAATTCCTTCTGAAAAATGTATCTCCTCTGGTATATCGTAAAGCTCCTCATACCCATTGATCATTTGATAAAGGGTAAGTCCGCATTTTTGTTTTCTGTGAAGTGCATGCCTATATTCATCAAGCTCCTTACGAAGCTCCCTTATCTGCCTGGCTTTCCTTTCATATTCCTCTGCAGGGGCTTTCTTCCCTACTTCAGTGGCGATACGGAGCTGCTCCAGAACATATGACTTCTTTGATTTATTCGAATGAACCTCTAGGCAGAAAGGTCCTAAACCAATAGAATTGAGGCGATTTTGAACCACAGACAGAGCCGCCATCTTCTCTGCAACAAACAAAACTGTTTTCCCTTGAGCCAAAGCATTAGCTATCATAACGGTAATGGTCTGAGATTTTCCGGTACCCGGTGGTCCATGAAGCACAAAACTTTTCCCTTCTGCTGCTGCTTTCACTGCAAATAACTGGGAAGCATCCACGGGAACAGGTAAAAATACATCTTCCTCCGATACCCGTTCTCCAATCTCCAACGTTTCAGAATCCCATGTCAATCTGCCTTCAATTAAACTGCTTACAATCTTATTTTTCCTAAGGTCTTCAGAACGATTACGAACATCATTCCACATTACAAACTGTGAGAAGGAAAAATTCCCAAGGCAGGCTGCTTCCAGCACATCCCAGTGCTTTTGTCCCATAACGGCTTTACACATAGTTGTAAAAACTCTTCGAATATCAACACCGTGTTCATCCTGGGGCAAGGGATCCAGTCCGGTTATATGAATGCCAAAATCCTGCTTTAGCATCTCCAGTAAGGTGATATTCATCTGGGGTTCTTCATCTCGTAATCGTATGATATATCCCCGGTTAGCTGATTTTCTTACCATTTCAACCGGTAACAAAACAATAGGAGCATATCTTGGTTTTTGGCTGGTCTTTGTCTCATACCAACGTAAGAAACCAAGTGCAAGATATAGGGTATTGGCACCGTTTTCTTCCAAGGATGTTCTTGAAGTTCGGTACAGATGAACAATTGCTTTATCTAATTCAGCCTGCGTTAATGTTGATCTCAGACGCTTATTCTGAAACTCAGTTCGTATTAAATCATAAAATTGCGGAGTAACCTTAAGCTGCTCCAGGCTATGTACATCCTCAGATGAATTCCATTCCGCCAGTTTAGGTGCAATACCATATTCATGGCCTTGAGCCAAGGCATCTTCAAGATCATGTAAATCAGTAAATAACAGTGGGATAATGGATTGGGACAAGCGCAAATTTATCAGGGAATTGCGCAGACCAAGGTCAAGAAGCTTTCTCTCCCATTGTGCGATTTTTCCTGTGGATGTATTTACAATGTCATCTGATACATAAATCTTTTGTCCAAAGATTGATGGTGCTTCCAGCTCATCATCGTCTAAAGAATCTTTCTCTATTCTCCATCCATTGGCCTCCTGGATTCGGGCAGGGAGAGGCCTTATTCCGCTTAAACGAGCTCTTTTCACATCAATATACAGCTGAAATGAGTTAATATCATATAAATGGCTTTTGGCAGCCAAAACAGCATTGTCAAAATTTACCTTCCTTCCTTCTACCAGGGATGTACATTCAACAACTATTATCTCATTTACTCCATCAGCCAGACGCTTTGTAATCTGAGCCGGATCATCTCCAACTGACTCTTGAAAAACACACTCTTCCAACCACAATCCGGCATATATATGGCCCTTTTCTAACAATATGATAGGGTGTAACCCAATCGCTTCCAGACAGGAAACATAAAAAAGAGTCAGATCCAGACATGTACCCATTTTCTGCTGAATAACAGCATCACAAAGCCTTACTCTTTGCCCTATAGTCTCAAAGCTTGCAGGAGGAACAGAGTATACGATATTTTCAGCCTGTAATGCAGCATAAACTGCTGCTGCCTGCATTACGACACGATTAGGATTTTTAGTTTGATAGGCAGTCAAAGAAGAGTCTCCTGTCCACTTTCCCAGCAAATCAGCAGCCTTAGCATTTATTTTAATCACTTCAGGATGATTTGGAGTTACAAACGACACCAGCAGTTCCGGATAGATTAAGGAGCCATGCCATTCATCGAAAGCTAAAGCGGTCATCTCATAATTCTCTTCCAGTAAAAGAACATCCCCCTTATTTAGCGAAAGATATAATGTTCCTTCTACTCTTTCTGTTAATCCTGCCAAATACTCTCCATTAGCAAGCAAGGCCAAATCCTTTACTAAAAATGGAGTATCTGATGGAAGTATCTCCAGGTTTAATTCAAAGGGCTTGACCATCTCAGGAACGCTCCATATTTTTAACCGAACGTTATGATAGTCCTCTTTAGTTTTATTATGAATCACTAATTGCTGAATAATTGGTAATTTATTTTGTTGTAAGGCATAGTTAAGAACTGATGTTTTCTGAATCTCAATATCAAAGTTCTTTGCAGTTACCTCCACTGGTACTCTCCTCCATAACCAAATCCTTTATTTTAAGCTTTGCTGCGTTTGTAAATAAGTGTCATTTAAATATTCTATAATTCAAATTAAAGTTTTTGAGTCGTCAAATTGTTGTAAAAGATATTAATTTTTTCCGCTATTTTAAAATAGAATAATATGCATACACCTATTAAAGATATATATTTTATTACAATTAGTATATAAAAAGAAGTAATTAAAAACAACTATTTGTAGAAAATTGTGCAAACACAACTAATATTACATGTTTTTCCCTATTACATCTGATGTGTCACTTGCTAAATGGCTCGCAATGACTCCACATGAAGTAGTGAAATCAGTTTTAAACCTTCCTGATGAATTCCTTGATAATTTACGCAAAGAAAGGAATCCTGTGGTGAAATACAAAAACTTTGAATTTCCGCGTGCCCAAAACACACCACAGAACGTCTGCTACTTTAAGAATTTTGATTTCAAAGCACCTGCTGATCCAGACGACAAAAACTATTCTGTCTGAATTGCTGCCCGCTGAATGGTCTTTTAGGAATAATTGCACCTCAAATGATAGATGTCATTCTAACATTGTGAGGTGTTTTTTAATATTGGGGAGAATACAGGCTATGTATTCCTGGTCCCAAAGAAACTGTTTTCCCCGTCGGATAAACGAAAGTAGCTTCGGTGTTAGCTGGGACAATGACCTTATAATATATGTTTAAATTCTTCTTTTCCCATCTGCAGCAAACAGTACCGTATTGACTATCGTATTCTGCTTCTGCAAATGTCAGAGAGCCACCAGGTTTTGGAGCAATTAGAAAATGGTTTTTCCCATCTACTTTTATACCGCAAGCAGTGTCAAACAGCCAGCTAACCATGGCACCCTTGGAATAGTGATTTAATGATGCAATGCCTTTCGAGTATGTAGAATTGCCTTCCCATGCTTCCCATACTGTGGTCGCTCCAGACTTGGGCATAAACAACCATCCTGGACATTCTTCATTTTCTAATAAACGATAGGCATAATCAATATTGATATCAGCCAGGACATAGAGAATAAAGGGCGTTGACAAGAAGCCTGTACCAACCCGCCATCGATAGTTCTCCATGGCTTTAATCAAACGCTGTTTTGCAAATTCCTTTTGCTTATCATTCAACAAATTCAGTTTCAAAGGCCGGACTAATTTTGCCTGCCGGTCTGTATCCAGTGTATGCCCTTTTTTCTCCACCAGTTCCTGATACGCAGCTCTGCAACCATCTGCATAACGACTATAAATAGCCGCATCTTCTTTTTTCCCGAGATACCGGGCAATTTCTGCCATACAGTCCATGCAGAGCGTAGTATAGGCAGTGGATTCTTCCGGATGCGGGAAGATAAAATCCTTGATTCTAAAGGGACGCACATCATCAGGTTCCGCCCATTCTCCATAGGACTGACCACGGTTAACAAGGTATTTCTGATGTTTCCGCGATATGAAAATGGGTTTCCGCAGCAATGTAAAGCCACCACATCTTTTTATCAGGAATTTTGCATAACGGCGCATTTGTTCATAGCAGTTTATCAGGATACCATCATCACCATATTTTTTCCACATCCGGTACGGTATTAGAATGCCGGCATCAGACCAGCCGGTACTGCCATTCATAGTGTACATATAAAAATCAGCACCACCATCCGGTGCGATATGAGGCAAACACCCGTCCTTACGCTGCCAGTCATACATGTCATTCAGATATTTCCTGGCAAATGGATTGTAATTAAACAAATAGGAAGCTGTATCAAAGAAAATCTGTGCATCTCCTGTCCAGCCATGACGCTCCCGGGTAGGACAATCTGTTGGTAGATCCAAAGAATTGCTCTTGGTACTCCATATAGTACACTCCACAAACCTATTAATCAGCTCATTGGAACAGCAGAATTTTCCGGCTGGCTCAAGATCAGAATATACTGCGATCGCTGTAAAATCCTTTTCTGAAACTGGAACCTCAGTATCTACCAGTACGTATCGGAATCCAAAGTATGCGAATGTAGTTTTGTAAAAGTTCTCACCATCACTGCAAATATATTTTATCTGCTGCAAAGGGGTGGTTTTCTTTCTGTTGGAGAGCTGGATGTTTTTTTGAGTAAACTCTCCATCAGAATCGATTAGCTCACCAAAACGCAAACACACTACTTGTCCGGATTTTGCGTTAAGTTTGAAAGAAATATAACCTGCCATATTCTGACCAAAATCTAAGACTTTATTTCCTTTTGGTGTTGTAATCAGCTTAGCAGAAAATTGCTCATGCTCCAGTACAGGCACGTTATTGCTCAGGGTTGGTACAACATTATGATTTGTAAGCTTTGCCTTACCACCATAGGATGGTTTCATACGGGCATCCACAATCTCGCCATCCTTATTGTCTGCGAAACGGATTGGGCCATCATTACTCCACTGCCAGCTTTCATCAGTAACGATTGTTTGCACAGTACCGTCATCATAAGTCAGTTCCAGTTGCGCCAGCAATTTTGTCTGGGTGCCATACTGATTGCGAATTCCCCATGCACCACAACTTCCCCTGTACCATCCATCTGCGAGCTGTATCGTCAACTCATTATCACCCTCTATGAGTAAATCTGTCACATCATAAATCTGGTACTGGACCCTTTTGCGGTAGTCGGTTATTCCAGGTGCCATAATTATATTCCCCACCTGTTTACCATTCAGCATAGCATGATATAGCCCGCAAGCCGTTGCATAAAGCCGCGCTTTTTTCACCTTTCCGGAAGAAAATACCTTTCTGAAACAGTCAACAGGATACCGCAGTTTCCTGTTGACCTTATAATTTCCTGTTATCCATTTAGCTTTCCAGTCCTCCGGAGAAAGCAGCCCCATCTCAAAGAATGCTTCCTCTGACCACTGGCCTGGTTTGTCCTGTTCATCCCAAATCCGCACAGACCAGATTATTCTCATACGACTTTTCAGGGGTTTTCCCTGATAGCGTACACACATCGTATTCCCTGAAACCTTTCCTGTATCCCAAAGCAAATTTCCGTACTCATCTTTGCATATAACCTGATAGGCAAGCTGTTTTATTCCGTCTGCACAGTTCCAGAATAACCTTGGATTTCTGATATCAATACCTAAGGGATTTTTGAGATATTCTGTTCGTAATCTGATCGCTAGCATAACCTCTCCTTTCTACAGTTTCGCTCTTATGCAGAACGTTCATTTACCATCCGCCTTGCTTTGATCTCTGCCTGCTCCTTTTCTATATGTTTCTCCACATCGAGATGCCTAAGCAGAGCTATCAGTATCACAGCAGTTATCACTTCGATTCCCACAAAAAAGAAAGTGAACATATTCTGTGTTGCTGCATTTTGAACTGCACCGACGGTTTCACCTGTAGCCTTTATGTATTCAGGTGCAATGTATCCGGTGCTTGCCATGCAAAAGTTCATAATACCACTACAGACTCCAACACTTATGGTTGTTATAACACTATAAAGTGATGCGGATAATCCGTCACAACGAAAATTGTATTTCCATTCAATATGATCAAGCACATCGGCAAAAAGAGCCATAAAAACATAAGCACAAGGTAGCCCGCCAATGTTTTTAATAAACTGACCAATCAATACCAGTACCAAATTTTTAGGAGCAATCCAGCAGATGATACCACCGATAGCATAAAACACAAATCCTGCCATTGTTACATTACGCTTACCGAACTTTTTTGCAAGAGGCCAGACGGCAAAAATACCAATACCCATGGGGATACCTCCCAATACAGATACAAGGGTCTGGGTGATACCGTCATTATAGCTGCCCAGAACATAGTTACAGTAGTATACAAGAGCATTATTCTTAAAGTTGGTACCTAAGGTATAAAACACATAGTAGAGCATGATTACTGTCCAATACTTGTCCCGGATCAAGGCTTTTAACTGTGCCCGTATAGGCTGATCGTAAGTAGCAGCTTCGCCTGCTTCCTCTGTAACGCGTTCTTTCGTAAAGTAATATTCCATCATTGTAAGAGGAAACGCAAGTATTGACACAATGCTCATGAGCTTAATCCATTCGGATTTGTTGGCTCCCAGCATTGGCATGATCAGCATAGGAAATATCAGAGCCACAATAATTCCTGAAATCATGACGGCAGAAATGTTATTGAATACAGACAAAGCACCCCGTTGTTTAATATTACGAGTGGATAAGGGAATCATTAAAGTATGGCTCATGTAATAAATGGTATAAGCAACGGAATAAAACAGATTGTAAGAAATAATTATCCATATAACTTGTATGGTTTCTGACGAGGAAGGGACTGTAAACAACAAAATTGCAGTAATCGGCAAAAGAAAGGCTGACAGTAACAGCCAGGGACGAGCTTTTCCCTCTTTGGTATGAGTACGGTCAATAATTTGGCCAATGATGATATTAGTAACAGCATCAATAATTTTTGATATAATGGGGAAAATCATCAGGAATACACCATTCCAGACACCTGTAAGCTTAAGGACGTCTGTGTAGTATACATTCAAATATGAGCCAAGTACTGCATTCAGCAGCAGTGCACCGACGGGACCGACCAAATAGCCCAGCCATCGTTCCTTTCCTGTTACATCATCCGAAACAATTCGGGATTTTAATAAAGAAGAATCAAACAACTTCATCATTTTTTACTCCTTCATTATGTTCTTTGGGAAGCTTGGGTACTTTAATCGGGGTAAGAAAAGACTTTATTCCTTTAATGATATGGCCATTAGCCAGCGCCGCAAACCCTTCAGCATAGTTGTAAGGGAAAGAATCTCCTGCACTCATTGACATGGAATAGAGTGAATTTGATTCGAGAACCCGCTTCATGAACAGTGCACCCTTAATGCAGTTATCACGTTCAATTCCTTCCGGCATTTTTTGTGCCTTACGAAGTTTCGAATGCGCTACCGATAAAACGGCCTTAAACAATATTCGTCCAAAAAATGTCTGTTGCAGATCTGTAAATCTGGAGTTCATGGTTATTGGAAATTTATGCGGAAGTTCGGGTATTTTTATACCACTCATAGCTTCAAAAGCATCATCGGTCATTTTTGATATGTCAGCATCTTTATATGCAAGAATTGCTTCGTGAGAGTATGGCGAATCAATATCTTCACCCTTCAGCATTACATGTTCAGACCAAATAACAGATGTGCAATCCCGACAAAGCTGGAACTCGTAGATGCCACTCTCAAGTACCCATCTTTGCACACCGGTATGATAATAACGGAGCGATTCTATATCAACCTTAAGTGTCACCGTTTTTTGCTCACCGTAACGAAGATAGACTTTCCGGAAAGCGCGAAGTTCCTTTATCGGCTTAAACACATCACTCTGTGGTGCTTTAACATATAACTGGACCACCTCTGCACCATCATACCCTCCAGTATTATGGATGTCACAGGTTACTGAAACTATATCTCCATTGTGCTCCAGTTTCATATTTTCATATGCAAATGAAGTATAACTAAGTCCAAAACCAAACGGATAGCGAACATTTATACCAGCGGTAAGATAATACCGATAGCCCACATATATACTTTCACGATAGACTTCACGCAAGCATTGGCTAAAGTTTTCTCCGAAAGGAACATCAGCATAAGTATACGGCCAGCTTTCTGCCAGGCGTCCGCCGGGATTCTTTTCACCGAATATAAGTTGCTTTACAGCTGTTCCTCCATTTTGTCCCGGCAAAAACATATGCAGAACAGCATTAACATGATCTGCAAAGGGAAGCTCAACCACACTTCCTCCAAATAAGATTACAACGATCCTGTGCCCTGTCTTTATGAGATTATCCAATACTGCCAGCTGATTATCGGGTAATCTCATATGTTTACGATCACAGCCTTCACTTTCAACATAATCTGTCAATCCTGCAAATACAAGAATAGTATCATAATTTTTTGCTTTTTGAACGGCTTCATCGATTAGTTCTTTGTCAATTTCTATACTGTTCTCATTATACCCTCGGACGTATTCATAATGAATTTTACTGCTATCAAATGCATTTTTAGGAGTTGTGATTTTTGTTGGATTGATCATCGAACTGCCGGCACCCTGATATCTCATTTTTTCAAAAAGTTCACCGACAACCAAAATACTTTCTTCGCAATTTAAAGGTAATGTACCGTCATTTTTCAGTAAAACCGCACAATCTGCGGCAATTTCTGCAGCCAAAGCATCGTGTTCATCAAAATCTACTTCACATCTTTCAAGTACAGCATATTTTTCTATAAGTTTAAGAACATTTTCCACCGCTGCATCCAATGTTTCCATAGGTAGGCGTCGGTCTCTAACGGCATCCAAAATCCATTTTCGGCAAATTTTCGTATCTCCTGGCATTTCAAGATCCAGACCGGCTTTTAAACTTTCCACCCTGTCTTTTATGGCACCCCAATCAGTCATAATCAAGCCGTCAAAGCCCCATTCATTACGCAGTACATCAGTCAAAAGCCATTTGTTTTCTGAACAGTAGGTGCCATTGATTTGATTGTAAGCACACATTATTGTTGCCGGATTGCTTTCTTTAACAATAATCTCAAATACTTTCAAATAAATTTCTCTTATTGCTCTCATATCTGCAACAGAGTTTCCCATAAAGCGGTAATCTTCACTGTTGTTAAGGGCATAGTGTTTTACAGAAACACCCACCCCTTCAGACTGAACTCCGCAAACTTCTGCTGCACCCATTTTGCCGGCAAGAAGCGGATCTTCTGAGAAATATTCGAAATTTCTGCCGCAAAGAGGATTCCGCTTAATGTTTACACCGGGGCCAAGCAAAACACCTACTCCGTAGTATCTGCATTCTTTTGCTATTGCTTTTCCCATTATAAATGTATTTTCCGGGTTCCATGAGGATGCAGCTGCAACTGCGGTCGGAAAAACAGTGGCAGGTTCACTTTGCTCGATCCCATTGTCTTTATTACTAATCTGTTTTCGTAATCCGTGGGGTCCATCAGCCATACATAAAGAAGGAATTCGTAATCGTGGAACCGGATTGGTATACATAAAATCTGTCCCGGCTACCAACGCCGCTTTTTCTTCGAGGGTTAATGAAGATATCAATTTCACAATATCCATAGTCTGCCTCACGAATTATTTTTACAATATTTCAATGTAAATTATATTAAATTATATCCTGTGGTTATTGCATAATTGCACTATTTCTTTATATAATTAGCTCATATAATTTAAGGAGCAGTGGGGCAAAATGGAAAAAGAGGATCTTATCTATTTATGTACCGCTATAGGTAACCTATCCGGAATACCAATACGTATATTCAATAATGATGAAAGAATTTTTTATCATGCCCTGGTTGATCTTCCAAAGGATCCGATGATTGTTTATCAAGATGATATTTTGAACGTAAGTTCCAACGTAGGATATTATGCTACGCCTTTTTTTCACTATTATGGAATTATAAATTATAAACAGTACAAAATTATCGTTGGACCAACCTTTCAATTGGATAGTACAGATCATGAATTGCGAAATCTGGCATTTCTGGCAGATATACCTGTTAAGGAAGTGGATAGGTTTATAACAGCAATGAAAAACATTGTGCATATGCCATTATCCAGTGTTTTGCAAATGCTTTGTACTGTTAATTTTGTTTTGAACCGTGAGAAGTTAACCCTTGAAGACATAACCATTTATGATTCGGAGCAAAGAACACTTGATAAACTATTTGCTGACCGCATGGTGGATAATCGCTGGGAAGACAATCGGCCAGAAAAACAAGAAGATGTCTATACATCCTATTCTGTAGAACAGAAGCTGATGGATATTATCAGTATGGGCCAAACTGCTGCATTGAAAGAGTGGTTTTCAACTGCTCCTGCAATTCGGCCAGGTATTTTATCCGCTGATTACTTGCGTCAGCTAAAAAACATATTTATTGTCAGTGCGTCACTTGCATCTCGTGCCGCAATCCGTGGAGGTTTAGACGTCAAAACATCATTTAGTTTAAGTGATGTGTATATACAACAAATGGAACAGTTGCAGACTCCGGAACAGATCACCAATTTACAATATCATATGATTATGGACTATACAGAAAGGGTAGAACGGGTCAGAATCGGAAAACACCCTACTCAACTGGCTATACAGGTTGCAAATTATGTACAGAATCACCTATATGAGTCCATTACTGTAGACCAATTATCTTCTGCCTTATATATCAGCCGCTCCCGTTTGACTGCTCGATTTAAGAAAGAAACAGGAATGACGTTAACCGAATATATAACAAAAGAAAAAATAAAAGAAGCCAAAAGGCTTCTGAAATTCTCTTCAAAATCATTGGAGGCCATCAGCAACTATCTGGCATTTTCATCCCAAAGTCATTTTTCAAGAGTTTTTAAAAACTATGAAAAATGCACTCCAGGAGAATATCGGCGGCGGGTTATGTTAATTGGTACTCCCTGCAAACAGCTACAGGTATATCAGACTGACCCACGTGAACCCCATCAACCTTAATTCCCTGCTTTCGAGCAGCCAGGACAACGTTGAGGCGGTCGTCCACGAGCAGTGCCACTTCATCGGACTTACCCAGCAGGGCAATTACTTCTGCTGCCAGGCGTGCCAGTTCTATCAGTTCCCTGGCTGATGCAACCTTGGACCTAATCTGGCACATGTAAAGCCTGCTTCAACTGCATCCCTGACAATATTCTCAACCGGTCTTCCGTTTGTATTCTCAGGTCCTACAACCAGGTACGCAGATATATTCAGCCTTTTCCGCATGTTCATTGTTTCACCCCTCAAAATATAAGCATGATTATACCTCTTCGACATCAAACGGATTATTGGCAATTTCCTCAGCACTTGCTTTATACAGTTCGTCTATAAAATGAACCTGGAAGCTGCCGGGACCGTCTGCCCTTTTTTCAGCGCGTGCCGCCGCCAGGTTGAACACTGCAGTACCGGTCAGCGCAGCAATAACAGGTGATGCAGCCGTTGCGTAAACAGCGATCACTCCGCCAAGAGCACACCCTGCCCCTGTTATTTTCTGCATGAAGTTCGATCCTCCGTATGAAAAAACAATAACCGAACCGTCAGTTATCAGATCGGTTCCCCCGGATACGGCAACGGCTCCGCCTGTCCATCGGGCAAGTGCAACAGCCGCCTCCTTTGCCGCACTTACCGAATCAGTTGAATCAACACCACGGGCCGTGGAAACCTTTGTACCCCCGTCCAGATCCCACAATCCTGCCAGTGCCATAATCTCCGAGGCATTCCCCCGTATTATCGGGGGTTTATATTCCTTGAACTGCTGAAGAAGCCTGGTCCTGAGAGAACCGATTCCCACAGCGACGGGATCGAGTACCCACGGTTTCTGGGCTTCATACAGCACTTTTGCAACATAGGGCAGAGTCTGTTCATAAACGGGCAGAAGGGTACCCATATTTATGTACAGGGCTCCTCCGGCTTTTGCAAGAAACTCACCTTCATCAGGCAGATATACCATTGCAGCCGATCCTCCCACGGCAAGCTGGGCATTCGCAACAAAATTAATCGTTACGGTATTTGTGATAGATCCTGCCATGGGATTTGTCCGTTTTACGGTTTGAACCGCCTGGATAATCCGATCCAGGATATCCTTCTTCTCAATCATTCAATATTCTCCTTTCGGTGACATTTCCCGGGTTTAGTTTATTTTTCAGTTAAAAACGGGGTTTGTGGTGCGCACCTCAAACTTTTTGAAACCGGCAAAAACGAGTTGATTTTTCGCGTAAGACATGAATCTGAATACAGCCCTTACCTGCCTTCTTTTTATTGACAAAAAAACTCTCCCCTGGTGGAGAGAGCGTTTTTCTGAAATACATGATAACATTACCATGATAATAATTGCTTCCCTACACCAGTGTTAACTGACAGGTTCAAAGGGTCAGGTCTTAACCTTTCTCAACCCGTAACCGAGTTCCCCCGCAATTTTATATTAAAATACCATTTATACTTTTTTGTGTCAAGCCCCATATATTTTGCAAAAAACTGTTAACATAAAGATATTGGTTCAATGGCAATCTCAACCGCCTTATTAATTAATCCCTTCTTTATACACCATAACCATTACCTCTTGATATGTTATTAACTGCATAACAACAGTGAATCAAGCTCAAATCCAGTATCACCCAGGATTTACGCTAGTTTTACAGATATTCTCACACAGCTGCCGTCTCCCGTACTGCTTCTACTTATAATAAAGCTCTAAACCTATTTTGTCGAACAAAGTAATAATCCTCACGATAACATCTACATCCTTTTGCTTTTCTTCTTCGCTAAGCTGCTCCCAGGGTACGAGACATGGATGGATCTTTTTCTCATTATCCCTTTTTTCTCCGTAAACCCAGCCGTCAGCAATCCGCTCTTTGCACCAGCGTTCATGCTCTGCCATGGCCAATTTAAGCAAATCTTCATCTTTAAAAGCAAACTTGCCGCTGTCAGGAGACTTCTGCCTGATCCCAATGTTAAAATCGTTAAATCTCTCAACATGATATTGTATTTGAGCAATATTACTCTTCTTATATGTTTCACTTAGGTTTTCCCAATGAGTGACAGCCTGTAAATCCTTATTTGGTGTCTTCTCCAGTTCTGCTTCCATATACATCTCATGGGATATTTTCGCTAATTCCCTGTACATAGCAAGTATAGTGATTTTACTCATGAATTCTTCGGCATCCACATGAATATCCATTTGCGAACGCGACGGCAATAGGCTGGAATTCCATTTCTTTTCCCCTAGCAGTGGACTCATTGAAATAAGGAATTCCAGTGAGCGTGAGCCATGTCGGTAAGTCTCTGTAGTAAGTAGGGCATAAAGAATATTTTCATCAATATTTATCCGCATATCGCTGTCAAGAAGCTGTTTGGCATTCCTTGTTATCAAGGAACGAAGCAACATGGCCCGGCGTATGATATAGACTTTATCCTCTTTGGAAGTTGGGTTGGGTCCCTGAATATTCAGATATCCTTTCAAACGGCTGACAAAATCAGGCCCTTTGGCTTTTCTGAAAAGATTCTGATCCTGGTTGATGAAATTCCTGAAGGAAGTGCTGGTACCACCTGCAAAGACAAAAACAGCCCGGCCAATCTGTCTTTCCCGGCCATCTTCCATAAATACTCCGTCCTGCATGGGAGCCAGAAAGGTTTTTAACCATCCCAGGGGTTCTCCGTTAAACGATGAATCAAATTCGTCAAAGAATACCAAAGGTAACCGTTCACCCTTTATTGAGGCATCTCTGATTTCCTGGAAAGCCACCTCCAACTCTCTTAAACTGGTAAACTGGGAAAGGTTGTAGACAAAAATCTCAAACCCTCCCAACGTCTTGGCAATCTGCTTAATCCCGAAAGATTTCCCTGAACCAGGAAAACCAAAAACAGCAATGCTTAGTGGGCGGGTATCCTTGTCCTGAGCATATTTCTTCATTAAGTTGACAATAGCCCGATAGCTTTCAATTTCCATGCGGTCAACAGTCTGTAATGCCCCATATTTGCAGGAAGGCACCGAGTTCAGAATCTCCTTTTCTCCATGAATAACAATTTTCTTGGCAGTTTCGATTATCTCAAGCCTATCCCTGCCATATTTTTCATTCAATATGCTCCATGACTCGGGGTCTTCCAATTCCTCATAACGCGGTAATACCTGCACGCTAAGTGTATTAGGTAAAACCTGTGTAAAATCATACTGCCTTGATATAATTTGCTTGATAATTTCTGTGCACACGCTATTGCGCAGTTCTTCATCCTCTAAAGAACCGGAATCTCCTTCAGCTTTTGAAGGGGTGAAATACAATGTTAAAGTTTCCTGCTGCCGGACAATCAATCCATCAGCTTCCAAAAGAACGATGAAAAACGGATACCTGTCGAGGATTTCCCTGCTGGTGCCATAATGTAAATCTCTTAAGAAATCAATGGCTGTTCTTTCCCAGGAGATAGCCTTGCTTATAGCCGCACCGTTTATCCTCAGTCCGTTCATTGAGATCACAGGAATCAGTTCAGTTTTTTTCTCATCCTCCGGGGCTGCATTTCTAAGCAAATGCAGGTTTCTTGCTTTCAGGCAGGCTATAGTGGTGCCTGAAGTTTTTGGAAGCTGGTGGCGTGGTGCAATATCCAGATCGTAGAGAATCACAAAATCCTCTGTCCCAACTTCCTTGGAATCTATATTCCACTCACTGATATTTTCATTCGCCGGAATCCCGTAAGTATCACCTTTATCGGAACATACAAGAGTAACTAAAGCCTTATCGTCCGGTTCCACACCCATTTTCTGAGCTATACCCATGGCGCCGATAACAGTAGAAACCTCTTCTACCCTTGCCACTCCATTATCACAGTATGTTCTCCAGTTGATTCTTTTAGCACTGTCCCCTATAAAATGAAGCATCTCTTAATACATCCTTTCTAATATTCTAATTAAATTCTTCAGAGTGATAGCCTTCTTTTCAAATCAGTTCCTTATAATGTTATTTTCAACAGGGCCATTAATCAATCTTTAGTTTTTGCCACTTCGTTTCCAGTATATTATACCTCTCTCCGCCGGTAGATTCTTCCGTAATGCATTCTTTAATTTTGCGGGATTTACGCAAACATTCCTGTGCTATATATTTATTGCCAGCAGACTCGCTCTCAGCAGCAAGCATGTCATAAAACCCGCTTAGAGTTATCAGGTCCACTGTTTTATGCCATTTTCTGATTTCGTTTTCAAGAAATTTAAATGCTTCTTCGTAGCATTTCAGTGCTTCATCCTTGTTTCCATTGTTCTTGTGCTCGGCGGCTTCATTCATTTGATTCTGGAAACACTGACTAATGAAGTCGAATTTGAAAATCAGGTTATTTCCATTATCGTTAGTGATTCTCTTCTCTAATTCTTTAATACTGTCTGCTTTTTTCTGAAATGCTGCTGTCTCATCATGCATGCCATATGAATTGCAAAACTCAGCAGCCATTTCATAATAAGAAATCAATTTTATAATCAGATAATAGTCCCCCAATTCTTTTGCTTTGCTCTCAAGATCCCCAATTGCTTTGCGGTAGTACTCCAAAGCCTGGTCATATTTGCCGCAGAGTTTATATATGTCGCCAATTTTTTTAAAAATTAATTCATATCCGCTGACGTCCGGGCCCCATGAATCATATATTTCAAGAGTTTTATTGTAATAAGCCAGAGCCAGGTCATACATTTTGCACAGCTCGAAGGCACTGCCTATCAGGTAGGGAAGGGTTCTCAGATTATGTATGCTGTCCTGGGTGCCATACTTTTTCGCAATATATTCAACACTTTGTATTGCCTGCTCCATTATGGGTATTACCACAGATATTTCGTCAGGGGTTTTGAAATAAACGCAAAAATCAATGCGGATTATGTCCAATAGCAGACCGATGGCTTTCTCTTCAGGATAATCTGTGAGTATACTAATAAGCCACTGGCCTTTATCATTCATGCAAATGTCATACAGTCCTCTTGCTACAGAAGCCTTATAAAGCAGATATTTTTCAGGTATATGCCCGTAATTAAAGCTCTCTATCCGTTTGAGGAACTGCTGTTTTTTATCGCACTTCCATGCAAAATAAACATATTCGTCCCTGTGAACCGGATCCAGATCCGGAAGCGATTCCAGCAACGCGAAGACTTCTTCATTAAGCTGCTTAAGCTCTTGTTGGCTAAGATTCTTCAGGATACCCGACCGGAAATTTCCATATGCAAAATCTATCCGCCCATCACTTCTTTCAAAGAAATATGGTCTCATATATTTATACAGGCGGTGAACATCCAGCATATTGAATTCAGCATTATATGCCGCATTGCGTTTTCTGAAAATATATTTAAAATCTGTTTCTCTCAACCCGTGACGGGTCACTGCAATAAGCCGCAGCACTTCATTGCACAGCTCTTCATTTATACGGCTTGCCGCTTCTTCCATGATCATGGCGGCTACACCATCAATGTCATCAGGCGCACTCTCAATCAAGCGAAGCATATATTCTGTTTGACCTTCTATGCCATCACCAAGATTCATTATTTCCCTGAAATCCTCACTGTCCAGCATAACCATGCGGTGGTACATTATAGAAAGGTAAAGCGGGTTACCCGATTGCGGCATGGAAAGCAATTTGCTCTTAACCTCTACCGGCAGTTCTTTTTGGTAATGTTGTGATGTTTCAAGCTTGTCAAGAACTGATTTTTTCTCATCAGTATCAAGGTCATCCAGTGTAAAGACGCTGTATTTGATTTTTTTATTCAGCTTAAGCGAAGTGTCAAAATCATCTGTACAGGACACAACAAACATTACATTTTTCGGCAGCATTTTAAGTAACCTACTGAACAAGTCCTGAAAATCATGGTAGCAGGAAAGCTTATCAGCTCCGTCAATGAATATGACTATCGGTTCATTCATCTTTTTGCTGCAATCATACATTAGATTTGCAATAACCTGTACCCAGTCAACGGAAAGCGAACTTGGTTTATGTTCGTACTCCTGCCCTTCCATGTGTGGCAAGTTCAGTAAATCCTCAAGGTAAAACACAATTTGTCTCCACACATCAAAGTAATTAAAAGTGTTTTTGCTACGCCCGCAAATAACAGGCATGACATGAGCGTTGCGTTCCTGTGCATTTGCTGCCAGTTTTGCCATTATTGTGCTCTTTCCAAACCCGAATTTTCCTTTTAATACGACAAGATTTGAGGAACCGGATAAAATTTCATCTGTTATTTCATCACATAGCTGTTCCCGGGCTGAAAAGCGGTTGAGCATTGATTTGAAAAAGAATTCAGCTTCTTTAATCTCCTTTTCTTGCCATGGAATCAGTTTTTTCTCCCCAAGGTCCTTCTTAATCAGACCTTTAAGATCCGAGATGATTAACTCCTTAAGTTCATCCAAGCCGGTAACACAGTTCTTCTCTTCATCCCAGTCTGCTGTATAGTACTTAATATGCCCACCGCTGTTAATAATTTGGGATTTAAGCGTATCCAGCCTTCGTTTGTATTCCTCACCCTCGCTGCAGTACAGATTCCTGTGCTCCTGGTTTAATTTTTCAAGCGGCAGAGGATTACGAAAATAAAACAGGCAATGGTCAATTAAACCTTTCTGTGCCAGTGCTCCATACTCAATTTCCAATGCAGTAACGCTTTTTTCCATTTCAGCAAGGTACGAAAACTCCGGAGGCTTTTGTTTTACTGCACTTTCAATCAGTTTTTTATCCGGAATCCAGCCATAACGTTCACCTAAAAAAGCAATCAAGTATGGCTTGGAATAATCGATTTCATCTAAACAAACAGAAAGAATTTTGCGGGCGCTCTCATCGTTTTCAAGTGTTTGGGTGTTTATACCCCAGCGCAGATCGATAAATGTTAACTCTTCTCCATAATCACGAATAAATTCAGCTATTTCAGGAAATACGTCTAAGTGAAGCATGTCCCTCTCTGCATGCATATCCTTAAAAGTGCTTGATACAAAGATTTTCATAAGTTTTCCCCCCCATTATAGTTTTGTATGTTTTGCTTTTTGAAGTCATCCTCAATGATAACTTATTAACTCTATTTCCAGCACGACCAATCTTGTCAGCAGACGCCAAGATCGTTTTTTGTCGAACTCTTTTAGAGTTTTATTCGGCTTTTCTTGTTGAAACCTTTAATCATAAATATTTTCTGATAGCCTGTCTAAACATCATAATTACGAAATCGCCATGACGGATTGGATGTAATTTACGAAACCATAAAAACGTATCAAATCTTTCATGGTAACAATGTTTTATTGCAGAATTTTATGTCAAACTCAATACATGCACCGCCAGGCTCTGCATTAAAGGCTGTAATGCTTCCACCATGCATTTCAACCAGCCTTTTGGCAATATAAAGGCCCAACCCTGCATGACCTTCTTTGGAAGAGCGGGATTCATCTCCCCTGTAAAATTTGTTAAAAAGATTGGATAGATCTTTACTGCTAAATCCTTTTCCTGTATCACGTATTGTAAAGTTTATGTGATCACGGGTAATGACCGCAGAAATTGCGATTGTCCCATATTCCGGCACATAACGAATACTGTTGGACAAAATATTATCAAGAATACGTTCAAGCTTCACAGCATCAATAAAGCAAGGTACATCCTTCTGGCCTTCATATGCTACATCAACCTTAATATTGATGTTTTTACTTTTTGCCATTATCTCATAGCATTCTTTTTTCTGCATTAAAAAAGCATTTATATCTACCGGGGTGATATTTAGCTCTGTACCGGTCATTTCAATCTCTGCAGCATATAGCATTTCCTTGGTAAGAAGGGATGCCTTATTTGCGTTATCTTTTATTACCTGCAAATATTTTATCGTCTTTTGTGCATCAACAATATTTCCTTCCAGAAGTGCCTCAACGTATCCCTGTATAACAGCAAGAGGTGTTTTCAGGTCATGTGCCAGGGCGTGAACCATCTCCTGTCTTTCCTGCTCTGCCATCCACTGTGATATTAACGACTCCTTCAGTTCGTTTTTCATTTCATTAAAGGCTTCACAAAGTCTGCCCAGCTCATTATCGGCGCGATAATCGATAGTAAAATCAAGGTCCTTGTTCTTCACCTTACCTGATGCGTTAATCAGCATATTCACCGGCTTGCTGATGTTCGCTGTAAATTTTTTTGAAAAAATCCACGTAAAGATTACAATATAAATAAATGGAGAAAAAGCAACCAGGATAAGGAATGGCGTAAGTAATCTTTTATCGGATAACTCTTTATAGTGTAGTGTTAATGTATATGATAATGAAACCGCACCGGCTATTTTCCCGTCGGAATCAATTACCGGAACAAGTCTTACATGTCTACCATTTTTGCCGAAGGAAGTGTTTATTTTGCAATGTAAATCCTCTTTGTCATGAACAACCTTCGTATCATCAGTCCCATAGAGCAGGTCTCCATTTTCATTTAAAACCTGGTACAATATCCCTTCCGTAGGGATTACCTTATCAAGGCGTGCCTTTTCCTCCTCATGTAAAAGTTTTGCACCTTCTTCTCTTATATAGGCTTCAATATCCGGAATTTTCATTTCATAGTAATTGGCCGGATATATTCTTTCATATTCCATTTTACTAAAAATCACAAGACTCACAATGTACGTTGCAATTGTAGCGATTATGCCTGACAGGATAATCAAGATAAAGGTCAGTACAAATTGTGATTTCAGCGGTTTTTTTTCTAACATATCATGCACCCTAATATATGTAATTTAAATTATATAATCTTGTTAAACCGGTATCCGATACCCCAAACAGTTGAAATATATTCTGTAGCTTTATCAAATTTAGCGATCTTTGCCCTTATGTTTTTCACATGCTCGGTTACTGTGGAAGAATCTCCTTCTGCGTCATATCCCCAAATCTTCTCATATATCTGCTCCTTTGAAAATACCTGACCCGGATGCATGATAAACAGCTCTAAAATATCAAATTCCCGCTTAGTCAGGGATATGAAATTATCGTTAACTTTTACCTGTCTTGATTTTAAATCAATAGCCAGTTTGCCAAAGTGAATCAACACTTTTTTGCTTTCCTTGTTTAGTAAGACAGCCCTTTTTTCTCTCCTTATGTGGGCATCAATTCTCGCAAGCAGTTCATTCAGACTAAAAGGCTTAATTAAATAATCATCCCCTCCTAGGGCAAGACCTTTTAGTTTATCGGTTTCCGACTGTTTTGCACTTAAAAATATAATTGGGCAAAGAACTACATCCCTGATTCTCCTGCAGACTTCAAACCCATCCAGTCCGGGCATCATTATATCGAGAATAATTATGTCCGGCTGCTCCTGGGCTTTTTTTATTCCGTTTTCACCGTCATAGGCTGTTAATACGCTATGTCCTCTGCTTTCAAGGGAATCTTTCAGAAGATTTACCAAGTCCTCCTCGTCATCAATGATAAGTATTTTACTCATACTGTTATCATCCTTTTCTTTAATCTGTTAATTTTCTTCCTTCCCACTTTTGAAACCAAATCAAACCTCCGGAGAGTAAAACTGCAAATAAAACTGCCGCAGGAATAAAGCACTTTACCGCTTGACTTGTGATATAGTCTGAAACCTTCACCGAAGATGGCAAATTCATACCTGTTAAGTCCAGAAGCTCTGCTCCTGTTAACAGGGATAGACGAACCGGCCATGCCCATGGTACAAAAGGCCAGATTTGATCTCCAAGACTTGTTGCCATTAATGCAGCAATTAAAATACCACCGCTGCCGATACCAATGGACGCACCCATTCCCCAGGCAAGGCTAATCCATAAATGGAATGCCAAAAGTGGAAGGGTTCCTATCATAGCCATGATGGCTGCACGGAGAAAAATTGACCAGGATACGGATATACGTAAAAATAAACTCGATCCTATTATCAGTGCCAATACCCCAAGCAACGTGCTGACTGATGCCAGTAAAGCAAGCATTATAAATTTACCAACGTACAAATCTCTGCGAGGCAGTTTACTTCCAAGAAAGCCATTGAAACAGCCCGCAAGTTCCTCCTGGTGTATCATGATTCCTGGGATTAACCCTGCCCCCACTGGAATAACCATTGTTGCCCACACTTCAAAAAAAGCTTCAAATATGGAAATCTGCGTATCCGCTGTTATTGTCCTGAATGAAAAATACCATACTATCAGCGCTGCAAAAATTACCGGTGTTAAAAACGTAATCCATCTGACAGGTGTACGTTTTGTTTTCATCCATTCTGATAATAATATTTTCATTATTGTACCTCCCTTTTATTAAACCACACTGCTGTTACAATAGTAAAGATGACAAATGCTGTAATTGACAGCGTAATTCCGGTTAGTATCACCGAAGGATTGCAAAGCGGATCGGATATATCCAGCAGGACCCCATTTGGGTGTACCCCGATAATAGGGCTCATAAGCCTTATGGGCCAGCTCCATGGAACAAATACCCAGTAATTTTCAGGGGCAGCTAACACGCCGGCAAAAAATCCGGCAACTCCCATAGCCATACTGAAAAACGTGCCCTTCCATGATGCTGCCCACAATTGGAGTGGTATTACAGCAAGGGACGATATCCATACCGTAAATCCCCCTGCAAGGATCTTTCCCCACGGAATTTCCCCTCCTGCGGTAATCAGCCCTGTTGTGATTGTGACAGCAATCAGTACCAGTGTTGCAAGGAACGTATGATATGCCATTATTACAACCTTACTTATCCAGATAAAGAAGGGTGAGATATTGTGTACTCTTACATTGCGGTAGTTTCCCGCTTTCTTTTCCTGTAATGCAACTAATGCAGCAAATAAAGCTATGCCAAGGGGTATGAATATTACCGGCCACCAGTTGTATATCAGGCTCAGAAGAAGATTCCAAGGCCGTACAAAACCAACCGGTGCATATATGGTTTGCACAATAGCAATGATGATAAAAAACAGCGGTGATAACAACAGGATTCGCCTGGTAAAAGTTCTCCTATACTTAAGGCTCTCGGACTTTAATATATCTGTCATGCTTTCGTCCTCCTTACAACTTTCATGAACAATTCCTCAAGATTTTCATCATGGCTGATTTTATCCTGATGTTTCAGCTGGCCATCGCTGATAATCCCAATATGATCAACAAGCTGCGCTACTTCAGTCAAAATATGACTTGACAGAATTACCGTAATCCCTCTCTGCGGGAAAGACCGGATTAATTCCCTCAGTTCCTGGATTCCTATGGGATCCAAGCCATTGGTAGGCTCATCCAGTATCAATAAATCCGGATGCCCTAAAAGGGCAATTGCGATCCCCAATCTTTGCTTCATCCCCAGGGAGAATCTTCCCGCCAATTTCTTGCCCGTATCTTTCAGGTCAACAATTTCAAGTACTTCATCTATTCTTTCTCTCGGAAGTCCCATCAGCTTTGTGTGAACTAGAAGGTTCTCCACAGCGGTCAGATTACCATACAAAGCAGGGGATTCGATTAGTGCTCCTATACGCTCAAGATGCTTACGCTGCCATGGCTCGTTAAAAACGATGATTTCACCTGCTGATGGATACAATAGCCCCGTTAGCATTTTTAATGTTGTGGTTTTTCCTGCTCCATTAGGACCAAGTAATCCGTAGATTGAACCCTTTGGAATTTTAAGTGAAACATCACTTACTGCAGGCTGCTTCCCATAAAGTTTTTTCAGTCCTCGTGTTTCAAGTATTAAGTTTGACATTTCGTCCATCCTTTCATGACTTTCAAAATCTCGGTTGCGATGATTACTGTAACAGGCAATTATAAAGAATTTATAAGGTTTTTCTAAAAAAATAAGAACTTTTATTTATATCTCTTTAACTTCGGCTGAAAATTTAACAGGGGTTATGTATTCAGAAATGGTTCCATAACTTAAAAGCAGGTAACCTTTTTGGCTACCTGCTTTTTTGAATCCGCATAATATATGAATAATTCATAAGCTTTTGCTATTTGTCCAGAGATAAGGCTGAGCTATTGAAGATCGCTATCAGTGACGATACAGGTTCATGTACTCACCATTTCCACGATGAGGTAGAAGGCAGGATTTGGAAGCTGCATAACCCATCTAAACTGTTTAAAATTTGCCGCTGGATCCTCCATGGGTTCTTCCTGAAGAAGATTTGTGAGTACCGGAGCTTCCTTCGCTTTCTTTTGGCTTTGCTTTTTTAGTCACAACACTATAAAGATATAAATCCTGATTTGCATAGAGTGACATTACAGTGCTTACTATGTAATTGCTTGCTACTCTTTGTTTTGATACTGATTTAAGGCTGCTTTTCATTACCCCAGTAATTATTAGAGCAATTATTACTCCTCCAAGGATAGAAATCAGTATCCAAACAGGTGACATAGGCTTTTTAGGCAGGTTATCCTTACTGCCGTCAAATTTAACTTTCCCGTAGTTGTCGGTTTTAGCGAATTCGTGTATGTATACTTCAAAGGGAACTTTCGGAAGTTTGAAAAATTCCTGCTTGTCTTCCTGGAATAGATCTTTAATCATTCCATATCCTTTGTAGTGCATCCTATTCATATCCTGGTCACATTTTAAAAGAAGTTCCTTGTTGTATTCCTTTAAATCATTAAATTCCGGAATTGGAACAAGCATATTCCGGCGGTGATATCCAACTTTGTTTTCTACAGATCCCTTTTCATGACCACTATTAGGATTGCAAAAATTACTCTGAAAACCATAATGCATCATAAATCTCAAAAATCCTTTAGTTAAGTCTCGTTCGCCATACTCTTTGATCTTCTTAACAACTGTAGACATGTTGTCAAACCAGATTGTTGTTGGAACTCCGCCGATGTGTTCAAATATTGCCTTCATTCCTTCAAACAGGCATTCTTGGTTTACGCTTTTGAATAATTGCATGTGACCGCCATTACTGTGAGGATAGGATATATTGAGGTAGTATCCATCGTATGTAATTCAAAAGTGGATCTCTATATGGAGTGTCCTTTTTTATAAAAGGATAGTGAACGCCAAAGTTAATACCATCTTTTATTGTTTGACTCACTAACTTATCCACTTCCTGTTCATTCGAAAACATACATGCTTCTATTCCCCAAAAACCAGATCTGAAATCTCTTTTATACTTGAATTCATCAAACTTACCATACATACCTATTAGAAAATTATTCATTCACGGATTACCCTCCCATTTCAATAAATCTCAAACTTTTTTCAAGTATTTGAATGGGTTTTATCTTTCCTGATAGAGTAGAGCAGTGGGGTTTCCACCGCCCCCTCATCAAACCGTACATGCG
>ENA-UPAD01001167-UPAD01001167.1-bioreactor-metagenome-genome-assembly--contig:-NODE-1167-length-29892-cov-3.926903_pt1 | contig 29892 bp, 46 predicted proteins | sample MGYA00238179_ERZ772710 | MGnify/ENA primary metagenome ERZ772710 (study PRJEB29004, sample SAMN07631245) | bioreactor metagenome | isolation source: Switchgrass digestor | place: USA: Dartmouth...
ATCTTCATCACCCCCCCATCTGGGAACCAGTGACTTCTTTTTCCATTGATGACCCTTGGCTTTCTATGTTGAATGAACTCTACCACCGAAAAATATCTGTCCTGGCCCATCATACCAATTTAGATAGCGCTAAAGGTGGTCTAGCCGAACAGTGGATAAAGATTTTATCTTTGGAAGGAAAAGCACAACCTATTGAGCCTTACTCTCCTCGAGAATTTAAAGTAGTTACCTTTGTTCCTCTTTCTCACCGAGAGAAAGTTCTAGAAGCTATTTTCTCCTCGGGAGGGGGGAAAATAGGTAACTATGAAGAATGTAGCTTTCTCCTCTCCGGGAAGGGAACTTTCCGACCTCAAGCAGGAGCTCACCCTTTTCTGGGAAAAGTGGGAGAAAGAGAAGAAGTGGAAGAAGTGCGAATAGAAGTCAATGTGGAAGAAAGTTATTTATCTCAGGTGGTAGAAGCCATCTTTATTTCTCATCCCTATGAACAACCAGCTATTGATGTCTATCCTCTTTTTTCTTTCGGAGACGTAGGTTTGGGGAGAATAGTCACTTTATCTTCAAACATTTCTCAAAAAGATTTAGAAGAGAGATTATCTCTTGCTTTTCCCTTCGCAGCTTATTATCCCGATGATAGCTCTCCCGCTACCTATCAGAAGATAGCTCTTTGCCCGGGAAGTGGAAAAAGTCTCTTGGAAAAGATAATCCAAGAGAAACCTCAAGTTTTCTTAAGCGGGGAGCTTTCTCATCACGACATAGCGAAGCTAAACTTATGGGGTATAACCTATTACTCCATACCTCATGAGGAAGGAGAAAGAAGAGCCCTAAAAGAAGTTTATTATAATCTAAAAGAAAGATTTAAAGAACAAGGATTAGAAGTAGAATTAAATTTTGAGATTGAGGGATAATAATGAGTGAATTTTTAGACATTCTTTTAGCTTTACAGGACATCGACCTTAACATAGATAACAAAAAAAAGAAAATAATCAGAAAAGAAGAAGAAATAGCTGATGTTAACAAACAATTAGAAGACCTAAAGGTTAACTTAGATAATAAAAAGCGTAACTTTGAAAAAGTTCGCCTTAAGTTAGCTAAGGAAGAGCTGGAATTGAAAGAAGTGGAAGAGAAATTAAAAACTACCAAAAACAAACTATATAGCGGGGAGGTAAACTCTCCCAAAGAGTTATCTCAGTGGGAGAAAACTATAGAAAAATTGGAAGAAAGCAAAAATTCTTTAGAAGACACCATTATCGCTTCTTTAGAAAGCACTGAAGAGTTACAAGAAGAAATCCAGAAAAAAAACCAATTTTATTCCCAAAAAGAAAAAACTCTTCTCGACCTGCTCTGTAAGTTACAAGAAGAATTAGAAAGAGAAAAACTTTTAGTTTTAGAAAAAGAGAAAGAAAGAAAGAAAATAATTGCTTATTTACCTGAAGAGATAATTTCTACTTATGAAGAATTGAGAAGAAAATTCCCTAATCCCATAACTTATTTAAGCGGAGAAACCTGTGAAGGATGTAACTTAACTGTTCCCTTAGCCATAGTAAAAAATGTTCGCAAGGGAGAAACACTGGTCCGGTGTCCTAACTGTGGTCGATTCCTTCACCGAAAATAAAGAGCTCATTGCTTTTATCGATGGAGCATCGAAAGGAAACCCCGGAGAAAGTTCTTATGCTTTTGTTTTAGGAGATGGAGAAGGAAATATAATTATGGAAACCGCTGTCCGACTGGGCATCGCTACTAACAATGAGGCAGAATATCAAGCTTTGCTTGCAGTGTTAGACCAAGTGATTAGCCAGAAAGGGAAAAAACTTCGGGTTTTCTCTGATAGTCAACTCCTAGTAAAGCAGATAAACCACCTATATCAGGTAAAGTCTCCTAATTTAATTCCTCTCTACCAAGAAGCACAGAGTAAAATCCAAAAGCTCGGTTATTTTGAGATTTCCCATATACCTAGAGAAGAAAACCAAAAAGCTGACCATTTAGCTTCGGAAATATTAACTCAAAAATTGAGTTTTAAAGTATGGAGAAAGTAGGCTGGACAACCGCAGGAGAAATCCTGAGGAAAGTCCGAGCTCCACAGAGCAGGGTACTGGGTAACACCCAGGGGAGGTAACTCCCGGAAAGTGCCACAGAAAAGATACCGCCATAAAAGGCAAGGGTGAAAAGGCGAGGTAAGAGCTCACCGGACGTCGAGCAATCGGCGTGCCTGGCAAACCCTACCCGGAGCAAGGCCAAATAGGAAGGGATGAGGTGGCTCGCTGACCTTCGGGTTGGCCGCTCGAGGGGGTTAGGTAACTAACCCCCCAGATAGATGGTTGTCGTTCCTACGGGAATACAGAACTCGGCTTATAGGCCTACTTTCTCCTCCCCATAATCGAATACATAGCTACAGATACTACGATTATTAAACCATACACCAGTTGAGTCCAGAATCCAGTCATCCCCATGGCAATAATGCCTGCTTCCAACATACCAATAATTATAGCGCCCATAAAAGTACCAAAAATCGTTCCCACTCCTCCAGTTACTGGAGTTCCTCCTAAAAATACAGCTGCCATAGTTTTTAACATATATCCCTGTCCCAGGGTGGGCCAGAAGTAAACCACTTCCAAACTGGCTAATATCCCGGCAAAAGCAGAAAAAATACCCATTTGAGTAAAGACTAACATTCTCACCCGGTCTACATTAACTCCCATAACCCGAGCACTATGAGGATTGTCACCAGTAAAATAAATATGAGCTCCAAAGCGGTGATGATTCAAAATTAACCAAATTATAAAAGCAATCGCTACCATCCAAAGCATTTGAGCTGGTAGCTTCCCTCCAATTCTACCCACAAACAATGGGTATAAGGAACTAGCTTTAGTAGGAACCAGGGTTTTCCCTAATCCTCCACTTAAAACCTGAGTGGCACCAGCCCAAAAGAATTGAGTACCAATGGTCACCACCAAAGAAGGGAGGTGTATTTTCACTATTATTAATCCATTCTTTAACCCTGCTCCTAAACCTACTAAGAGAGAAAACAATAAAGCTAATCCTACGCTTTGAGTAGCATGAAAAGCTACAGTAAATATGTATCCGGAAAATCCCATAATGGAGGGAAAAGAAAGATCCATATCCCCGCATATTACGACCAGCGTCAAGGAGAGTGCTAAAATACCAAAGAAGGGGATATTGGACATAAAAGCATATTAAATATTACCAGAAAGAAAAGTCTGTGGACTACCAATAACAAAAAGAACTAAAACCCCAAAAAAAACTAACAGAACACTAATTTGTAACTGATGCTGAGAAAATATACCTTGCTCCTTTTTCATCCAGAGTCCCCCTACTCTAATCCTAGTTTTAGGAGTAGAGTAGAATCCTCCAATGATTCTACTCTACTCCTACATCAATATTGTTCTAGCTCAAAGGTTCAAATTCTTTTAAGGCATGAGAGATTGAAGATCATCTTTTCCTGACCCAGGTGGTGAAGATACAGCTCCCTGATTGTTAAGACTTCCCGTCTGAGCCACCAGATATAATTTATTTACTAATTCTTCTAGAGAAACCTCTGCTTTTTCGAACTCACCCACCACTCTACCTCGGTCTAAAATTACTATACGGTCAGCTACCGGATAAACATGATAGATATTGTGAGTAATAAATATAGCAGATTTTCCTTGTCTTTTTATATCTTCCACAAAGTTTAACACTTTTTGGGTCTCAGAAAGAGAAAGACCAGTGGTGGGTTCATCGAGGATGATGAGGTCAGCCTGGAAATACAAAGCTCGAGCAATGGCTACCCCTTGTTTTTCTCCTCCCGAGAGGTCTCCAACCTCAGAATCCACCGAAAGAGCAGAAGAAGTAAAACCCATAAGTTCTTTCATAATTTTTTCTGTTTCTTCTCTTTCTTTTTGACTATCAACAAAGCCTCCCAACTTGGTTATTTCTCTTCCCATAAATATGTTTCTCCATATAGCATGCTTCTCACATAGCGCCCTTTCTTGAAAGACAGTTTCAACCCCCAAGTCTCGAGCTTTGGCTACTGAATAATCTTCTAACTTCTGCCCTTTCCAGTAAATCTCTCCCCGGTCAGGACGGTGAACCCCGGTTAAAATCTTAATCAAAGTAGATTTTCCTGCACCATTGTCTCCCAAAAGACCCACTACTTCGTTGTATCCTACTTCAAAGTTAACATTTCGCAATACCTCTACATGCCCAAAGGATTTGCAAATATTAGCCATTTTAACCAGAACTTCAGATGGTTCAGCCAATTATCTGATTCCCTCCTCTACCAAAGGAGCAATTTCTTCCACATTCCCAGCGTGAACCAAACCGGAGCCGGTATCAATGTGAAGTCCGGAAAATTTATACTTAATGCTCATGCATAACTGGAGAACAGGAAGATAGCCTTGCAAGAACTGCTGCTGATCCAAAACTAAATCAGTATATCCACTGCGAATAGCTTCCAAAGTAGCAGATGAGAGGTCAAAACCAGCTCCTACCACATCATCTGGCCCTAAACCGGCAGCCTGGAAGAAAGTTTGCATAGTAGCAGTTAAAGAACCATGGTCAGTAACCACTAATTTTACATCGGGGTGAGAAGAAACATAGCCAGTAAAAATAGGAACGCCCAAAGGAGCGTCAGCGTTAACCTCAGGAGAAATTTCTATATAATCTACTGTCAGTCCTGCTTCTTCCAAGGCATCTATAACTCCTTTAGTTCTTAATCCTCGAGTAGGCTGAGAAAGCAATCCCCAAACCATAGCTCGGTCTCCAGATTTTAAATCAAACATACTTATGCATCCTTTACCCAAGGTGACTCCTGATTCATAAAGTTCCTGTCCTACATAGCCAAATCCGCGAGCTTTATACTTTTCTTCCGCCCGGGGAAGGGTGGTGTTTTGAGAGGTCACTATGATACCTTTGCTGAAAGCTTCATCAATATGAGTTTCCAGAGCATCATCACCGGGATGTCCCATAATAGCAATACCATCTACATCAGAAGCCACTGCTTCTTTAAACTGGACCACCATTTGTTGAGGATCCCAACCAGAAAAGACATATTCTACGTTACATCCTAAATCTTCTTGGGCAAATTGTGCTCCCTTATAAACTACGCTGGCAAAGGGGTCTCCCGGAGCACCGCCACAGAAGAAACGTATTTTAATCCCTTCAAATCTCTTACCCTGGGCAAAAGCAAAACTACTACTTAACACCAACACACTTATTACCAAAAATATAACTAACCAATGAGCTTTTTTCATGAGTTAAACCTCCTTTTAAATTTGATAAACTACTTAAAATGGCTTTTAATCCCCCAAACCCAAAATCTCACCTCCTTCTCTACTTATTTTACTCTAAAAGCTGAGGGGATAACAGCCATACTTTTTAACTGTTTCTAAAAAAGTAAAGAAATTCTCGAGAGGGGTATCTAACTGTACATGATGAGTAGGAGAAATGATAAAACCACCTCCCGGAGCCATTACTTTTATCCTCTCCTTTGTTTCTCTCTCCACCTCTTCTTTAGTCCCAAAAGGAAGAGTATATTGCTCATCAATAGTTCCCCAGAAAGAGAGTCTGTCTCCATAACGCTCTTTTAAAAAAGCCGGATCCATAGCTTGAGGTTGCACCGGATTGAGAACATCTATTCCAATTTCTATTAGTTCGGGAATAATGGGATAAATGTTCCCATCACTATGATAGGCAATCTTTATTTGAGAATTGATACTTTTTAATTCCTGACAGATGGTAGCCATTCGGGGTTTTAAGTATTTTCGCCACAACTCTGGAGATATCAACATTCCCTTCTGCGACCCTACATCGTCTCCCAACCAGATGCCGTCTACCCCCATTTTCACCAATCTTTTAGCTGCTTCTAAGTGAAAATGAAAGGGAATATCTAGAACATAATTAGCTTTTTCTTCATCCTCTATCATATCCATAAGTAACTGGCTCATCCCTCGCAAATACCAGGAAGCTTCAAAAATAGTACATACTGTAACTCCTAAGATGAAATACTCTTCACCATATTTTTCCATCACCCTTCCTAAAGGAGTGTAAAGCTCCTCTCGGTGAGGGTCAGGAGGAACATATTGATAGAGCCTATCACCAGCTAAAGGATGTTCAGCTATTTCAGTATAGTGGCCCCTCCCAAAAGGGGTTTCGTATTCTACCTGCCGCCATTTTATCCCCCAATCACAAGTGTATTCTTTCTCCTCTGAAGCATAGAAAGAATTACCTATTCCTACCGCATACTGGATTATATCCAGCCCCAGGATTTCTTCTAAATCGTGAACTTCTCCTCCATGAGGATTGGAAAACTGAGAGGGTAAACCAACATAATCCCGCAGACGTTGGGCAAATTCAGGAGTAAAACTAGCAGTAACTGGTACTCGGTCTGGCTCGCGGTGCTCGAGAGCAATTTTAACTCTTTCCTTAGAGTCCATTGTCACTCTCCCTTTAATTCCTCCCCTACTTTAGAAGTAGGGGAGGAATTAAAACTTACTCTTCTACCAAAAACTTGTAAATAGTTAACGTAGAATAAACTTCACCCGGTCTTAAAACTGTAGAGGGAAAATCAGGATGGTTAGGAGAATCGGGATAGTGCTGAGTCTCCAGGCAAAAACCAGAATATTGTCCATAGAGTTTTCCCTCTTTCCCTCGAGTATTCACCCAATTTCCAGTGTAAAGCTGAACTCCAGGCTCAGTAGTATAAACTTCCATTACCCGACCGGTAGTAGCTTCTTTAGCCCGAGCAGCTAAAGCCAGTTCTCCAGTCTGGTTATTGAGCACAAAGTTGTGGTCATAACCTTTAAAAGGATCGTCTCCTTCTTTACGAAGTAATTGCTCAATCCGCTCTCCTATTTTATGAGGAGTAGTAAAATCAAGAGGAGTTCCTGCTACGGGAGCAATTCCTGTAGGAATAAGTGTATCATCGGCAGGAGTATAGTTATCAGCCACAATCATCAACTCGTGGTCCAAGATATTGCCCGAACCTTCTCCGGCAAGGTTGAAATAACTATGATTGGTTAAATTAACTACTGTAGGTTTATCGGTGGTAGCCAAATATTTTATTTTCAATTCGTTATCGTTAGTTAATGTAAAAGTAACGCTCACTTGCAGATTTCCGGGATATCCCTCTTCTCCATCATGGCTCAAATATTTAAACCGGACTGCTGGGCCTTCAGGAGTTTTCATAGGAATACCTTCAAATATCTGGTCCTTAAATCCTTTTAAGCCTCCGTGCAAATGGTTGGGACCATTATTCTGCGCCAGAGTATAAGTTTTCCCATCTATGGTGAATTGCCCACCGGCGATTCGGTTACCATACCGTCCTATTGTGGCACCAAAATAAGGATTGTAAGGGTCGGGCTTCTCATAATCGGACACGCTATCGAAACCTAATACTACATCATCTAAATTACCTTCTTTATCCGGGACATAAAGAGATACCACTGTAGCTCCATAATTAGTCAATTGCACCATAACTCCGTTATCATTCGTAAGAGTGTAAAGGTCTATTGGTGCTCCTTCTTTAGTAGTTCCCCAGAAAGATTTTTCTACTTCTCCAGCAAAAGCCAAGGCACTAACCCCCCACACCAGCAACAAAATCACTAATAAACTAACTACCTTCTTCACGGTCTACATTCCTCCTTTAAAGTATTTTAACCTTAGAGAAACTTAAAAACCAAAATATAGAATTAGTTTCCCTTACCTCACCTCCTTATAATCAATAATAGAAGGTAAAAACTCCTCCCTTTGGTCTATCTCTGAGAACTGATAAGTTAGAGAAGCATGTCTTGTCACACACCGTTCAAAATTCAAAAAGTCTCCATCCAGATTTTCGGAAAAAACAGGAATAATGGGAAGAAAAATGTTTTTATCGGGAGGATTTTCTTCAAAGAGCAAAAACTTAGCCAAGAATACCAAGGTTAAATATCCTTGCAGATAAGGAGCTTGAAAAAGGCAGCAGTCAATAATTCCTTCTTTAATATAAGGAATCCACCCTTCTCCTAAATCGTTACCTATCACCACTAGCTCTTTTTTCCCCTTTTCTTTTAAAGCTTTACCCACTCCTATATTTCCAAAAGCAGTAGAAACAAAAATACCCAGCAAATCTTTCTCTTCGAGGAGTTTGTCTCTAGTAACCTCGTAAGATTCTTCATCATCTTTAGCCTCTACTACCTGAGAAACATCTAAAGGCATATCATTTTTGTGAACAAAATCGATTAACCCCTGCCATCGGCCCATATGAGAAGGAGCTCGTTTGTTACTGGTTAAAATACTAATTTTCCCCTCTTTGCCTTTCAAAAGACTAGCAAATATTTTTCCTGTTACTCTACCTGCCTGACTTGAGTTCTGTCCCACATAGAAAAGTCTTTTACTTAAAGGTGCATCTATGTTAAAAGTGGTTACTGCTACACCCTTAAGATATAAAGCGTTAATAAAGTAATCTAACTGAGTAAAATCAGCAGGAACAAGAGCTAAACCATCTATATCTTCCTTTTGCATAATGTTTTCTAACAATTGGTTTTGTTGAGATAGGTTGTGGCCCATAGTGCGAAAAACTTTCAGATCTATATCAAAGTGCTGTAATAATTCTTGAGCATCTTGAACACCTTTTTCAACTCTTTCCCAAAAATAATCATTTTCTGGGAAAATAACCGCTATTTTTTTAGGCTCTCCATTAAATAATTGGAGAGAAGACCAGCGAAAATATCCCATATCTTGAGCCTTTTTAACCACTTTTTTCCGCAAATCAGGATTGACTCCCTTTTCACCGTTTAAAGCCCGACTAACGGTAGCTACTGAAACATTCAGCTCTTGAGCTATATCCTTAATCGTAATTTTTTTTCTCACATTATAGCCTTTAAGATAAATTTTTACTAAAGATATCATTATTTTTTAAACTTGTCAAATTTTTTAGGGTGTTTTTAAAAATGTTCTCTTTTGCAGAGTATTAGAAATTTATCTACCCCTACAAATCTTACCCCATTCTCTACAAATTCCTTTTTTGCCATCGGGAATACAGTTTGTGTCGGGCGTGCGATCCTAACTTTTAGCTCAGGGAATTTTATTTTTAGTATTCTCCAAAAATTTAAAAGTAGATCCTCGCCAAACACACATCAGGAAACCTATAAGAAACGCTGTCTTATAGAATCTTTCTTTGGAACTACCAAAAGAATGTTCGGAAGCTACCTTGAAGAACGTACCGAAAAGATGGCTTTTCATGTAGTATTTCTCGGCTTGCTTTCTGGAAATATAGGAAATATCCTTGTTATCCTCTTTATAACCCTAAGATGCAAAAGGATTTTTCTAATAGCCTCAAATGATATTGATATTATCCCTCTTATGATTTAAAATACCATTATGAAAGAGGAGTTCCCTATGTTCAGAGTAGCCCGTATCAAAAGCAATAGCGGAATCTACCACCTTATGACCAGAGGTATTAACCAACAAAATACTTTCTCCTCTTTTACAGAATTCATAAACTTCCACAAGCAACCCAATGATGGCCAATGCCTGAATACTACTACAAAAAGAGATACCTTATCTGATAAAACAATAATACAATTAGTTTCTCAAAAATATAATACAGAATTAGCAGAGACTCAAAAAAAGATTTTGCAATATCTCAAGGGACTGGATGGTCAGTTAACAGGATTGACGGTGAACCAGATGATGAGAGCTTGATACAGAGAATCGTTTCCTGTTCTATTGGGATTTAAGTGGTTATTAGAGTGTTCTACTCGCATCAAATTTCGGTGTTAGTTGATAGGTGCGAAGCCTGCACTCCCCAGCGTTTTATACACGTAACCGTTATACGAAATGACGGCAAAATTGGTAAAAAATATATTGAAAAAAATAATTGATACTACATTGGATTAAGGAGTTTAAATATGGAAAACAAAGAAACATCGGTTCACAATTTTGATTTAAACTTAATTTGTGATTATTTTGGAAGATTAGAGCGGCAGGGACCTGGCAGCCCTGAATCTATTATTAAGGCATTAAGTTTTATTGACAATTTTTCCAATGAATTAAAAATTGCGGATTTGGGTTGTGGAACTGGTGGTCAAACAATGGTGCTTGCCCAAAATACAAAAGGAACCATTATTGGGCTTGATATTTTTCCCGATTTTATTGAAAAATTTAATGCAAACGCTGAAAAGCTCGGTTTACAGAATAGGGTAAAAGGCATTGTCGGTTCAATGGATAATTTACCGTTTCAAAATGAAGAATTTGATGTTATATGGTCTGAAGGAGCTATTGCCAATATAGGTTTTGAAAAGGGCTTGAATTATTGGAAAGGCTTTCTAAAAAAAGACGGCTATATTGCTGTAACATATGAGTCATGGTTTACCGATGAACGCCCCACTGAAATTGAAAAGTTTTGGGTTGATGCTGTTCCTGAAATAAGTACGATAGGGCATAATATTTCAACAATGCAAAAAGCAGGCTATAGTCTTGTTGCCGCATTTACGTTGCCTGAAAAATGTTGGACGGATACTTATTTTACTCCCCAGAAAGCAATACAAAAAGCATTTTTGGAAAAAAATGCTGGAAATAAAGCCGCAGAAGCTTTTGTTGAATATATGAAGTATGAAGCGGAGTTGTATTCAAAATACAAACAGTATTATGGATATGTTTTTTATATCGGTAAAAAAATATAAAAAATGGAGCACACCACCACTACCACTCTTCGTATAACAGCCAGTGATACAAGAGACGGTTCTTTGTTTGATCTCTTTCCTTTGATGATAAGGTAAAGACCGATAATTCAAGAACCGACCTTGTATTCTTCTAATCTACTGTATCATAATTCTTATTCAAGTAATTCAATACTATACACATTGATTGTTGATTTACCGTCCCATCCATCATCTACCGCATGAACTCTGATATAATAAGTGCCTGTTAAAGTGCTGACATCTAAAGTATCAATTCTTCTAGTGAAAGGTTTTCTCGTTTCCAACTTTATATCATTATTATCATATCTACCAAACTTTGAAGATGCTGACACAACAAGATAACTTCGATTGTTTTCACCATCAAACCCGATATTTTCCCAGTCTATAGCTATAGTATTAATACATGTGAGGTCTACTGGATTATCAGTAACAAAAGTTTTTTCTGCGGTTCCCCTGACTTGATTTGCATTTAAATACATGCTGTCTGTATACAGATATTGACTTCCATCGCCGTGGCTATACCCGTTAACCCAAAAAGGATTATATACGCTTCCATTATAGATATACCCAATTTGTGGACATTTAATGCCCCCTGTTAAATCATTCGAAGAAGAGAATTCTTCACAGCCGGCAAAGATAATAATAAATAGAATCATTACAACTACAGATAGGTACTTATATAAGTTTTTCATATAAAACTCCTTTCTTTGTAAGGTGGACCCCCTTGTCAAGATAGAAAGCAAGCTCCCTTAAGGTGTATTATTTCCTCCTGTTTATTATTTATAGTTTCCCTTAAGTAAACTTCCTGAGCTGTTTCTATATCCCAGGGATTGGTGAAGCCTCTCATTATTATAGAATCGGAAATAATTATCGGTCAAGCCTCTGAGAGCTCTAGTGTCATTTAAATTGTGTGGAAAAAATATATAAAAAGAATATCTCCATCTATTAACATAGAGCTAATTTTTGTCACCTATTTATCTTTAGAACTATGTTTTCCTTTCCCGCCAGAGGGGAACTATCCACCCCTCATCCACCAACTCTAAATTCTGATAAGGATTAAAATCCGAGAGATAGCAAGCTTGCATCAAAAATAATCCCCGGGAAGGAAGAACTAATCGGTTAAAGGAACGAGAAGGGTTTTCCAGCATAAATTTTATCTCTTCCGGCTTTTTCTTCCCTATCCCCACTTTCGACAGCTCTCCAGCAATAATTCTCACCATATTATATAAAAACCCATTTCCTTCCACCCATAGACGAAGAAGTCCCCGGGGCTTCTCTTCTATCTGAATAGAGTAAATAGTCCGGACCGATGTTCCTACTCCTCCCGAGGAACTAAAAGAAGTAAAATCATGAGTCCCCTCAAGAAGAGGTAGGCATTCTTTCGCTAAAGCTAAATTAAAATCCCGGGGAGAGAATGAATATACAAAAGGCTGCCAAAAAACGGGAGAAGGTGAAGAAGAGAAAACGTAAACATAGATTTTACGAACCGCACTCTTCCGAGAGTGAAAAGAAAGAGGAGCATCTAAAACATCTATCACTCGAAGACGAGAAGGGAAAAGGGAGTTAAAAGCTTTTTTTATAGTTTCTGCAGGCATATTACTGGAAGTCGTGAAAGAAGCAATCTGTCCTATAGCATGAACTCCAGCATCAGTCCTACCTGAAGCACAAAGAGTGATTTTCTCCTGAAGGACTTTTTCTCCCACCTCTTCTATTGTTCCCTGAATAGTTTTGCCCTTGTTCTGGCGTTGCCAACCATGATAGTTTGAGCCATCATATTCCAATACTAAACTCAGGTTACGGAGAGACATCACAGAAAAGAGCGAAGAGAAAGAAGGGCGATAAAAGAAAAAGATAAAGCCAGAAAATAATAATCAGAAGAAGTGAGCTCTAAAACCCGCAGGCGAGTTCTTCCTTTACCTCCTCTATAACATCGAGATTCCATAGCAATAGCCAGCTCATCAGCTCTTTTAAAAGAGTTAACAAAAAGGGGCACTAAAAGAGGTATTAAGTTCTTAGCTCTCTGTATTATACCTCCCGAATCCAAGTTCATACCCCGAGCCATTTGGGCTTTTAAAATCCGGTCTGCTTCCTCTAACAGAGTAGGAATAAAACGAAGAGCAATAGTCATCATCATAGCTAACTCATGGGCTGGAAAACCCCATCTCTTAAAAGGGCTTAATAAATACTCCATCCCATCGGTTAGCTCTACTGGTGAAGTAGTAAGAGTCAACAGAGAAGTAACCAAAATCAAAAGACATAGCCGCACTACAATTAAAAGACCTTTCGATATCCCTTCTCGAGAAATATGTAAAAAACCATATTCCCAGATATATTCTCCGGGAGTGAAAAAGAGATGCAACACCATGGTAAGAAGGAGGAGAAAAAGAAGAGGCCTTAGACTTCGCAAGAGATAGCTAAAAGAAAGATGAGAAAGAGAGACTAAGAATATTAAGGCTATTCCCCACCAAAGAAAAGAAAACCAATCCTGCAAAATAAAAAGGTCAATAATGGAAACCCCCACAAATATAATTTTAACTCGGGGATCTAAGTGGTGGATGGGAGAATCTAAGGGCACATATTGGCCAATAACTAAACTTCTACCCCACATTAATTTTTTTTCTCTCCAAAATTTTAAGCTGAATTTCTTCTGCCAATTCTTGAGGGGTTAAAACCCCCAAGTTTACATCAAAGCCTTTTTCTCTCAAAAGCCAAGCCACCTGAGCAGTAACAGGAGGGAAAATGCCCAAGCTTTTTATCCACTCTACTTTCGAGAAAACTTGCCGGATATCATCATCAAATTTTATTTTTCCTTTATCCATTATTATTATTCTTTTTGCCACCCGTGCTAAATCTTCCATACTATGAGAAACAATGATAAGAGTTAATCCTCTCTCTTTTCGAAGCTCTACCAATTGATTTAATATAATTCTCTTCCCTTCCGGGTCTAAGCCTGCAGTAGGCTCATCTAGAACCAAAGCTTCCGGCTCCATAGAAAGGATACTGGCAATAGCCACTCGCCTCATTTGACCCCCCGAAAGTTCAAAAGGACTTTTATCTTTGATAGTCTCAAAGTTCAATCCTACTGCTTCTAAAGACCATCTTACCCTATCGTCTAAAGCTTTTCCCTCTACTCCCAAGTTGCGAGGGGCAAAAGCCACTTCTTTAAATACTGTCTCTTCAAAAAATTGGTCTTCAGGATACTGAAAAACCAAGCCTACTTTGCGGCGAATTTCTTGCAAGGGAACTCCTCTTCCAGTTGTATCTACTCCATCCACCAACACTCGACCACTTTGAGGAATTAAAAGAGCATTAAAATGCTGAATAAGAGTAGATTTACCACAACCAGTTCTACCTACAATGCCAATACTTTCTCCTCGCTCAAGTTCTAGGTCCACATCTTCCAACGCTCTGATAGCCAGAGGCGTACCTGGCAAATAAGTAAAAGATACTTTTTCTAATTTTATGAACACAATTCCCCCACCAGCTCTTGAGGAGAAAGAGGCAAAACTCCAAAAAGAGAAGGAAATTGCTTTTTTATAAGAAGAGCAGTTTCTGTCACTTGGGGAAGTTCCAATCCCCATTTCTCTATTTTTTCTACCTGAGAAAAAACTTCCCGTGGTTTTCCCTGGGCCACAATTCTTCCTTCATCCATAACCAGCACCTCATCTGCCTCAGTTGCTTCTTCCACATTATGGGTAATATGAAAAATAGCAATTTTCTCTCGTAAATTAGTGATTACTTTCATCAGCTCCCCTCTTCCTTCCGGATCTAACATAGAGGTAGCTTCATCTAATATCAAATATTCCGGGTGCATAGCCAAAACCCCAGCAATAGCCACCCGCTGCTTCTGTCCTCCGGAGAGAAGATGGGGTTCTTTGTCGCGATATTCCGCCATACCTACTAAATTTAGCGCTTCTTCTACTCGAGCAATGATTTCTTCCCGAGGTAAACCTAAATTTTCCGGGCCAAAAGCTACATCCTCTTCTACCGTAGTAGCAATAATTTGGTTGTCAGGATTTTGAAAAACCAAACCCACCCGGCGTCTGATTTCCCAGATAGAACCTTCATCCCGGGTGTTCATCCCATCTACTATTACCTCCCCACTTTTGGGGAGTAACAAGCCATTAGTATGTTTTGCCAAAGTAGATTTACCTGAGCCATTACGACCCAATAAAACCATAAACTTGCCCTGGGGTATCTCTAAATCTACTTCTCTTAAAACCTCCTCATTTTTCGCTTCTGGCCCGTTTTCTTCTCCATACCAGAAATCTACCTTTTTAAACTCTATCAATCTTTATACTCCAGAAGAAAGGCTACTCCACTATTTCCACTAAAACCACTGGGGCCGCATCTCCCTGGCGATACCCCATCTTTACCAAACGACAATAACCTCCTTTTCTTTCTCGAAAACGAGGTACTATCTCCCTAAAGAGGATTTTAAACGCTTCCTTATCTTTAAGCTCAGAAACCACTCCTCGCAGAGAAGCATTATCTCCTTTTATGGCCAAGGAAACTACTTGGTCAAAATATCTCTTTAGGGCTTTACCTTTTGCCTCTGTAGTTTGTATTTTTCCGCTTCTTATCAAAGAAACTAAAAGGTTAGACATCATACTCTTTTTATGAGCCACAGTCCTTCCTAACTTTTCAGTCCTCCGCCGGTGCCTCACCTTTATTCACTCCTTTTTCCTTTTGGCTTTCTACTTCCTTATTCCATTTCTCTACTTTTTCTACTATTTCTTCATAAGTCTTCTGGCCTAAATTCTTAATTTTTTTCAATTCTTCAGGCCGATTCTGGAGAATATTTATCAGTTCTTGCACCGTATTAATGTGAGCTCTTTTAAGACAATTATAAGCTCTCACTGAAAGCTCTAACTCTTCGATGCTAGTTTCTGGCTCAACAACCTCTTCGCTGGCTTCTACTTCTTCAGTCGGCAAATCTTCATTCATACTACCCTTTAGCAATTTTCCAAACCGAGAGAATTCTTCAATTAAAAGGTCTAAAGATTGGCTGAGAGCTTGTTGAGGCGTTATAGAACCATTAGTCCATATTTCTATAACTAGCTTGTCATAGTTAGTAAACTGCCCTACCCGGGTATCTAAGACCTGAAAATTTACCTTTTTCACCGGGGTAAATACAGCATCAATAGGGATAAAGTCGTAACTTCTGTCCCATTCTCCCCCTTCTGCTTCCTGATAACCTCGCCCTCTTTTTACCAATATTTCCATAGACAACTGTCCTTCTTCGTCTATCTCTGCTAAATGATGGTCCAAGTTGATTATTTCCACATTACTATTAGGTTTTATATCCCGAGCAGTTATTTCTCTCAATTCTCCAGGAATTCCTTCCACTGTTAGATAAAGGGTTTCCTCATCAGAATAAGAACGCAAGACCAAACCTTTAAGGTTTAGAATTATATCAGTTATATCTTCTCTTACTCCAGGAAGAGAAGAAAATTCATGGATTACTCCTTCAATTTTTACTCCCGCGACTGCTGCTCCTTCTATAGAAGAAAGCAAGACTCGACGCAGAGCATTACCTACTGTAATACCCCAACCTACTTCCAGAGGTTCAATAGAAAACTTACCATATTGAACCTTAGTGGCGTGGTCTTCTTTCCAATCCAAAAGATCACACCTGGTTATATCTCTAATATCTAACATTACCAACACCTCAGAATTATTTAGAGTAAAATTCTACTATGAGCTGTTCTTCTACTGAATAATCAATATCTCCTCTTTGGGGTTTTCGCAATATAGTAACCTTGCCATCTTCACTTATTCCCAGCCAAGCTGGAGATGGAGTTTTTTCTTCTTCCATTAATTCTTTAATTTTCTTATGTTCCTTCCCTCGAGGAGATATTTCCACCACATCACCTTCATCTACCAAGTAAGATGGTATATCTACTTTTCGCCCATTGACCATAAAATGGCCGTGCAGAACCATCTGTCGGGCATCAGAGCGTGAATCTGCCCATCCTGCTCTAAAAACTACATTATCCAATCTTCTCTCTAACAGAGAAAGAAGATTTTCTCCTGTTACACCGGGAAGGCGGTTAGCTTTTTCAAAATAATTTTTAAATTGATTTTCACTTATACCGTACATAAATCGTACCCGCTGCTTCTCTTTAAGCTGTAAACCATAACCAGACAGCCTGCGGCGAGACCCTTTCTGCGCTCCCGGTGGAAAAGGTCGTTTTTCCATAGCACATTTATCACTGTAACAGCGAGGACCTTTCAAAAAAAGCTTGCTACTATGTCTTCGGCAGACTCGGCATTTAGCATCAGTATATCTAGACATTTCCTAATCCTCCTTCATACTCTTCTTTGTTTAGGTGGCCGACAACCATTATGAGGTATAGGGGTAACATCTTTGATAGAACTGATGATTAAACCCGCTGCCTGTAAAGACCGAATAGCGGTCTCTCTTCCTGAACCTGGGCCTTTTACCAATACCTCTACTTCTCGCAAACCCTGGTCCATAGCTTTCTTGGCCGCTTGCTCAGCAGCTAATTGAGCAGCAAAGGGAGTCCCCTTTTTTGTCCCTTTAAATCCCACAGCACCAGCGCTCGACCAGGATAAAGCGTTTCCCTGTTTATCGGTTATAGAAATAAGAGTATTATTAAAAGTAGACTTTATATGAGCAATACCTTCCCTAACCGTTCTCTTTTCTCTCTTCTTTTTTCTACCTGCTTTAGCCAAATTAATCTAATCCTCCCTTTATATTCGGTTTTAATTATTTGCCTCTTTTTGTTCCCGCAGTTCTTCTAGGACCTTTACGAGTCCGAGCATTAGTGCGAGTTCTTTGCCCTCTCACTGGTAGCCCTTGTCTGTGTCTCATACCCCGATAACAGCCAATGGAAATAAGACGCTTAATATTCTGAGAAACCTGGGTTCTCAGCTCCCCTTCCACGGGGTATTTTTCTACCGCTTTCTGAATTCTATTCAACTCATCGTCGCTCAAATCCTTAACTCTGATTCCGGGGTCTACTTTAGCTTCTTCCAAAATTTTGGCTGCCAACTTCCTGCCTATTCCATAAATATAAGTGAGAGCAATATCTATCCTTTTCTGGTTGGGTAAATCAATTCCCGCAATTCTGGCCATAAAAAACCTCCTAACCCTGTCTTTGCTTATGACGGGGATTAGAACAAATAACCATCACTCTTCCCCGCCGACGTATAACTTTGCATTTTTCACATCTCGGTTTCACTGAAGCACTAACTTTCATCTTCTTACCTCCTTATTCACTTATGCCGATACACAATCCGCCCTTTAGTAGGGTCGTATTTTGATATTTCTATGGTAACTTTATCACCAGGAAGAATTCTAATATAATGCATCCTCATTTTACCTGAAATATGAGCCAATATCACTTTACCCGTTTCTAACTCTACTTTAAACATAGCATTGGGTAAAGACTCTAAAACCGTCCCTTGCACTTCAATAACATCTTCTTTACCCATTAGTAATCTTCATCCTCATCACAAGTTAAAATTACCGGTCCTTCTTTAGTAACCCAAACGGTGTGCTCAAAATGAGCTGATAAACCACCATCTTTAGTTACCACTGTCCAATCATCATCCAATATTTCTACCTGGTATCCTTTTTCATTAGCCATAGGTTCGATAGCCAAAACTACCCCCTCTTCAATGATTTCTCCCCGACCTTTCTTCCCAAAATTAGGTATTTGAGGCGCTTCGTGCAAGGCCCTACCCACACCATGCCCCACAAAATCTCTCACCACGGAAAACCCTGCAGATTCAATAGTTTCCTGAACGGCGTGAGATATGTCACCAATTCTATTACCCGGTACAGCTCTTTTTATTCCCTCATATAAAGATTTTTTTGTCACTTCTATCAGTCTCTGCGCCACAGGATTATCATCACCTGCTACCACACTAAAAGCAGCATCGGTATAAAACCCTTGAAATTCCACTCCTATATCCACGCTCACTAAATCTCCCCTTTTAATTATCCGTTCTCCCGGAATCCCATGTACTACTTGCTCATTAATAGAAACACAGATAGAGGCTGGATAACCTTGAAAACCAAAGAAAGCCGGCCGAGCTTTATGACTTCTTATTAAATCTGCGGCTACCTCATCCAAAAAAGAGGTTTTAACCCCCGGAATTATCAATCTTCTTATTTCCCGGATAACCTCAGCTAAAATCTTTCCACTTTGGCTAATCTTTTCCACTTCATCTTCATTTACTAACTTGCTCACTGCTTAGCCGTCACTTCCTTCAAAACCTCCTTAACCCTATTATATACTTCTTCTATAGGGGCACTAGATGGAATAACCTGCAACAAGTTCCGTTTCTCATAAAAATCAATTAAAGGCTTAGTCTCTTGTTCATAAGTTTCCAGCCGCTTGCGAATTACTTCCGGCTTATCATCATCTCTCTGTACCAGCTTTCCCCCACATCGGTCGCAGATTTCATCCTGGCGAGGAGGATTAGAAAGAAGGTTATAAGGAGTTTGACAGTTCTCACAAACCCGCCGAGAGGAAAGTCTCTTTATTACTTCCTCCTTATCTACTGCAAAATAAAGAACTACGTCTAAGGACAACCCTCTTTCTCTGAGCATTTCTTCCAAAGCTTCTGCTTGCTTTATGGTCCGAGGGAAACCATCCAGAATAAAACCCGACCATAGATTATCCTGGTCAATTTTCTCTTTAACTATACCTATTACCACATCATCAGGAACTAACTTTCCACTTTTCACAAACTCTTCAGCTTTTTTACCCCAAGGAGTTTGATTTTTTATAGCCAGGCGAATTATATCACCGGTGGACAAGGTGTTAATCCCTAAGTCCTTCTCCATCATTTTAGCCTGTGTTCCCTTACCTGCTCCTGGAGGTCCCAATAAAACTATGCGCAATTTCTCTTTCTCCTTTCTTATTTACGGATAAAACCTTCATAATGCCTCATAAGTAGCTGAGCTTCCAATTGTCTCACCGTCTCAATGGCCACTCCTACCATAATGAGGATCGCTGTTCCTCCAAAATAAAAAGTAGTAACTTTAGTTAAATCGGTTATGATATTGGGAACTATAGCGATAAAGGTTAAAAACAAAGCTCCCCATAAAGTGATACGGGAAAGAGTACGATCTAAATATTCTACTGTCGGTCTTCCTGGCCTTATCCCCGGAATAAAACCACCATACTTCTGCATATTATCAGCTAACTCTGCAGGGTTAAAAGAAACTGCAGTATAAAAATAGGTGAAAAATATGATTAGAGCCGCGTAAAGAGAAAGATACAAAGGAGAATTAGGAGAAAGAGCATTAGCCACGCTTTTCATAATCTCTGACCCTTGAAAAAACTGGGCTAAAGTAGCAGGAAAAAGAAGAATAGAAGAAGCAAAAATGATAGGGATTACTCCTCCTTGCACCACTCTAATAGGTATATGAGTACTTTGCCCCCCATACATTCTCCTTCCCACTACTCTTTTAGCATATTGAACTGGGATTCTCCTCTGTGCTTCTTGGAAAGCTACAACTAGAGCAATAATCACTACATTCATCACTAAAGCTAAAACAAAATACAAAAGATTAATTTCTCCTACTCCAATCAGAGAGAAGGTTCTCACCATTTGAGGGAGTAATCGAGCTATAATACCAGCAAAAATGATCAGAGAAGTCCCGTTACCTATCCCAAAATCAGAAATCAATTCTCCCAACCACATCAAAAATATGGTCCCGGCAGTAAGAGTAAGAAGAACAGTTATTTTATATCCCCAACCGGGGTAAAGAACTACTCCCATGCCTTCAATCCAAGAGGTTATTCCAAACCCCTGTACTAAAGCTAGCAGAATAGCAAACCACCTGGTATACTGAGCGATTTTATCTCTTCCCTCTTCTCCACTCTTACTTAATTCTTCTAGGCTCGGGATAACCGCTGTTAGAAGCTGGATAATAATAGAAGCATTAATATAAGGAACGATACCCAGAGCTAAAATAGAAAAATTACTCAAGGCACCACCGGCGAACATATCCAGAAAACCTAAAATTCCGCCTTGAGAGAAAACATTGGCTAAGGCTCGAGGGTCAATTCCTGGAACAGGAATATGAGCACCAACGCGAAAAACCACCAACATAAGGATAGTAAAAAGCACTCTCCTTTTCAGGTCTGGTATTCGAAATAGTTTTAGCAGTGATTCCCACATTTTATACTACCTCTGCTCTTCCGCCTTTTTCTTCAATTTTCTCTTTAGCCGAAAGAGAAAAGGCATTAGCTTTCACTATTAACTTTTTATCTAGTTTTCCCTGAGCTAAAATCTTAACTGGAAGCTGCGAATTCTTAATTAACCCTGCTTTTTGCAACAGTTCTTTGTTTACTTCTTCTCCTTCTGCAAAGCGATTAAGAACCTCTATATTAACCATTTGCCATTCTTCCTTACTCAGGCTTCGGAATCCTCTTTTAGGAATACGACGTACCAAGGGCATTTGCCCTCCCTCAAAGTAAGGAGGAATCCCGCTACCTGAACGAGATTTTTGCCCAGTATGCCCTCGCCCACTAGTCTTTCCATGACCTGAACCTACACCTCGACCCACTCTCTTTGGGTAATGAAAAGAACCATCCTGGGGTTTTAATTCATTAACTCCCATACTATCTTTCTCCTTCCTCTACGGTTTCTACTTCTAAAAGATAACTTACTTTATCAATCATACCTCTCAAGGAGGAAGAATCTTTATGACACACCGTCTGATTTAATTTACGGAGGCCTAAAGCCCTAACTGTTTTTTTGTGAGACTCCGGCCTCCCAATAGGGCTTTTCTTTAGAGTAATTTTCAGCAATTTATCTCCCATTTTTTCTCTCCTTTAGCGAGATACGGTAAAGAAATCTTTTACTTCTTTTCCTCGTAGCCGGGCCACTTCCCGAGGGTCTTTTAAATCCGCAAGACCTCGCATCGTAGCTCGAGCTAAATTCACAGGATTGTTACTCCCTAAAGATTTAGTCAACACATCTTTTATACCTGCTACTTCTAAAACCGCTCTCACCGCTCCACCGGCAATAACTCCCGTTCCCGGAGCAGCAGGCCTTAAAACTACTCGGCTGGCTCCGGCTTTCCCCACCAACTCATGAGTAATAGTGGTACCTCTTCTGGGAAATTGAATCAAAGATTTTCGAGCTTTTTCAGTGGCCTTTCTCACTGCATCTGGAACTTCTTTAGCTTTACCGGTCCCAATACCTACTACTCCTTCTCCATTTCCCACTGCCACTACAGCTCGAAAACCAAAACGCTTACCTCCCTTAGCTACTTTGCTGACTCGACTTACTCCTATTAATCTCTCTTTAAGCTCTAAACCTTCTGGTTTTACTCGCTTCATTCTTCAACCTCCATCCGCTTAAAATCGCAATCCGCCTTCTCTGGCTCCATCGGCTAAAGCCTTAACTCGACCGTGATATTTATATCCTCCCCGATCGAAGACTACAGTTTCTATTCCCTTTTCCTGAGCTTTTTGAGCCAGTAGCTTTCCTACCTCTTTAGCTATTTCCGCTTTAGAGCCACTTCTTCCTTTAATCTCGACAGAAAGAGAAGAAGCAGCTACCAAGGTTTTTCCTTCATCATCGCTAATAATCTGCCCATATATGTGCCTGAGGCTACGGAAAACAGCAAGGCGAGGGCACTCTGTGCTCCCCCATACTTTTTTTCGTATCCTTCTATGTCTTTTATCTCTTTTTTCCTTTTTTTCCTCTACTGACATAATAAAACTCTCCCTTCACTTGGCTGCTGCTTTACCTTGTTTTCTCCTGGTAACTTCACCCACATACTTAATTCCTGTACCATGATAGGGCTCTACTTTTTTCAGCTTCTTAATATTAGCCGCCACTTGACCTACTTTCTCTTTATCGGCACCTTTTACTTTCACTACCTGCCCTTCCACCTCAAAGGTAATACCGGAAGGAGGTTCCACCTCTATAGGATGAGAAAATCCCAAGTTCAGGACTAAATTTTGTCCTTTCTTCTGAGCTCGATAGCCCAATCCATTAATCTCCAGAGCTTTCTCAAAACCCCGGGATACTCCCTCCACCATATTAGCTACCAAACTCCGAGTTAAACCATGAAGAGAACGATCTAATTTATCTTCTCCCTCTCTAATTACCTGAATAGTATTTCCCTCTTTCTCCACTTTCATCCGAGGGTGAATTTCTCTCTCTAAGGTGCCCAAAGGACCTTTAACCACTACTCTACGACTATCAATTTCTACACTTACACCATTTGGTATCACTATCGGTTTCTTTCCTATACGGGACATGCTTAATCCTCCTTCACCAAATGTAGCAAATAACTTCCCCACCTACACCTATTTTTTTTGCTTCTTTTCCCGTCATCACCCCTTGAGAAGTAGAAACCACTACGGTGCCCATTCCCCCCAAAAGCACGGGTATTTCATTTCTCTTGGCATATACTCTCAATCCTGGCTTACTTATTCTTTTCAAACCATTGATTACTCTTTCTCGATTCGGACCATACTTTAGCTCGATAATCAAATCGCTTTTTTCTCCTTCCGGAGCAAGAACTTTATAATCATTAATATAACCTTCTTCTTTGAGAATTCGAGCTATCTCAATTTTAGGCCGAGAAACAGGAACCCTAACTGTGTTTTCTCCTGCTTTTAAGGCATTCCTTATCCTCGTCAGCATATCGGCAATAGGATCTGTATGAGCCACTATGTTTTCCTCCTTTACCAACTCGATTTGGTTACTCCCGGTATTTCGCCTTTACTCGCCAAATTACGAAAACAAATCCTGCACAAACCAAACTCCCGTAAGTAACCCCGAGGCCTTCCACACAAACTACATCTATTTCTGTAACGAACTTTGAATTTTAAATCTTTTTTTTCTCTTTCTACTTTAGCTTTACGAGCCATTAACAAACCTCCTCTATTTCCTAAATGGTAAACCCAGCGCTTCCAACAAAGCCTTAGCTTCTTCATCAGTAGAAGCAGTGGTTACAAATGTGATATTCATACCTCTCACTCGCTCTACTTTATCATAACTAATTTCCGGGAAAATCAATTGTTCTTTGATGCCAATAGTACAATTCCCTTTCCCGTCAAAAGAACTATCCGGAAACCCTCTAAAATCACGAATACGAGCTATAGATATATTTAGAAATCGATCTAAAAACTCATACATTAAATTCCTTCTCAAAGTAACTTTACAACCAATAGGTGCTCCTCGACGTAACTTAAAATTAGATATAGATTTTTTAGCTCGAGTTACCAACGGTTTTTGCCCAGTAATGAGAGTTAGTTCCTCTACCGCTAAATCAAGGTAGCGAGAGTTTTGAGTAGCATCTCCTACTCCCATATTAATGACTATTTTTTCTACTTTGGGAACTTGCATAATATTTCGGTAATCAAAGGTCTCAACGAGACGAGGAACTACTTCTTTCTGGTATCTTTCTTTAGTAATAGACACAGCTACAGGCCCCCTTGCTACACCTTATCTATGATTTCTCCACATTTTTTACATACTCTGACCCGAAAATGAGACTCGGCTACCTTAGTTCTCTGAATTTTAGTAAGTTGATTGCAACGGCTACAAACCAATCTTAAATTAGAGACTCTTATCGGGTTTTCTCTGGTCATTATCCCCCCTTGGGGATTATCTTGGGTAGGACGAGCATGTTTCTTGACCATATTAACTCCTTCTACCACTGCTTCTCCTTTTCTAGGAAAAACTTTTAAAACCTTTCCTCGTTTCCCCCGGTTCCTACCCCGCACTACTTCTACTACATCGCCTTTTTTTATAACTGCACTAACTTTTTTATCTTGACTTTCCACCTTAACCACCTTCCTCATACTACCTCAGGAGCCAGAGAGATAATACGCAAAAAATTACGGTCCCTCAGCTCTCTTCCCACTGGACCAAAAATTCGAGTTCCTCGAGGTACATCTTGATTGGTGACTAAAACAGCAGCATTATCGTCGAAACGGACAAAACTACCGTCTCCTCTTCCTACTTCCTTTTTGGTCCTAACCACTACCGCTCTCACCACTTCTCCTTTTTTCACATTAGAGTGAGGTTCAGCTTCTTTTACTGCAGCAATAATCACATCACCAATACTGGCATAGCGACGGTTAGAGCCACCCATCACTCGAATACACATTATTCTTTTAGCTCCAGTATTGTCAGCGACCTCAAGCATAGTTCTCGGCTGAATCAATTTCCTCTCCTCCCTTTATTTTGGCTTTCTCTAACACCGTAACTACTCTCCATCTTTTAGTCTTGCTCAAAGGTCTAGTCTCTTCAATAACGACCCGGTCTCCCACTGCACTAATTTTATTCTCATCGTGAGCAGCCAGGCGGCGAGCTTTTTTAACCTTCTTTCCATAAAGAGGATGTTCAGAAATTCTCACTACCTTAACCATCACTGTTTTATCCATAGCGTCGCTAACCACTTCACCAACTAATCTCTTTCTCGCTCCCATTCACCTAACCCCCTGCTTCTCTTTAGACAATTCTCTTTCTCTCAAAATCGTTTTCACTCGAGCAATATCTTTTTTAACCACATTTATCCTCTTAGGATTACCCAATTGACCGGTAATACTCTGAAAACGCAAATTAAAAAGCTCGGTACGTAAATCTTTAAACCTCTGATTTAACTCCTCATCATTCAAATTACGAAGATCTGAAACCTTCATATCTCTCACCCCTAATCAATACTTCTTTCCACCACCCTGGTCTTAATTGGCAACTTATGAGAAGCCAACCTGAGAGCCTCTCGAGCTGTGTCTCTGTCTACTCCTCCTATTTCAAACAGAATCTTTCCCGGCTTTACTACTGCTACCCATCCTTCTACCGGCCCTTTTCCTTTTCCCATTCTGGTTTCTGTGGGTTTTTTGGTATAGGGCTTATCAGGAAAGATACGAATCCATATTTTTCCTTTTTTCATATGGCGAGAAAGAGCCACTCGAGCCGCTTCAATTTGAGGATTAGTAATCCAAGCTGGTTCTAAAGCCTGAAGACCAAAATCTCCAAAAGCAATACTGTTACCTCGGGAAGCCAATCCTTTCATTCTTCCCCGATGTTGCTTTCTATATTTAACTTTATTAGGCATCAACATGGTCTTCTGCTACCTCCTCATAACTTTCCCCTTCTTCATTCTTTCGAAGAGAAACATTTCCTCCTTCTAATAATTCTCCGGGAGAAATCACCTCTCCTTTAAATATCCACACCTTTACCCCAATCTTACCATAAGTAGTTAGGGATTCAGCAAAACCATAATCTATGTCCGCCCGCAAAGTATGGAGAGGGAGACGACCTTCTCGATACCACTCTTGTCGAGCAATTTCTGCTCCGGCTAAACGGCCAGAACAAGATATTTTTATCCCTTGAGCTCCCATTCTCAAGGCTCGAGTGATAGCTTGTTTCATAGCCCGCCGATAAGAAACTCTCCGCTCTATTTGAGAAGCAACGTTTTCAGCTACTAGCTGAGCATCAAGCTCGGGAATAGACACTTCTTCCACTGAAATCTGAATATTTTGGTTTCCAGTTAAATTTTGAATATCCTGACGGAGTTTTTCTACTTCGCTACCCTTTCTACCAATAACAATACCGGGTCGAGAAGTTTTAACAATTATCTTTATCTGATTAGCCAACCGCTCTACTTGCACCTGAGAAACACCAGAATGATAAAATCTATTTTTAACCTCTCGGCGAATTTTCAAATCTTCTATCAGGTAATTTTTAAATTTATTTTCTGTATACCATCGTGATTGCCAATCTTTAATAATTCCTAACCGTAACCCAATTGGATTTACTTTTTGCCCCAATTGCTATTCCTCCTTTTCCGCAACTGCCACTGTAATATGAGAGGTCCTTTTTCTGATTAGATATCCTCTCCCCATAGCCCGAGGACGCATCCGCTTTAAAGTCGGTCCCTGATCTACGAAAGCCTGAGATACTATTAGCTGGTCCACATCCATATTATAGTTATTCTCGGCATTAGCCACCGCTGACTTTAAAACCTTATATACCATTCTAGCTGCCTTCTTGGGAATAAACTGTAAAGTAGCCAGAGCCTCTGGCGCTGATTTTCCTCGAATTAAATCCACTGCCTGTCTGGCTTTACGAGGCGAGATACGTAAATACTTTGCCGTTGCTTTCACTTCCATACCCAATCCTCCCTCACTTCAATGCCGTAGAGCGCTCAGTAGGATTACCATGTCCCCTAAAGGTCCGAGTTGGAGCAAATTCTCCTAATCTGTGCCCTACCATCTGCTCGGTAATATAAACGGGAACGTGTTTTTTCCCATTGTGAACAGCAATGGTATGTCCTACCATTTCAGGGATTATCACACAAGCCCGGCACCAGGTTTTAACTACCCTTTTTTCCCCTTTGCGATTAAGCTCATCAATTCTTCCTCGCAATCGGGCATCTATATAAGGGCCCTTTTTTGTAGACCTACTCATTTCTATTTCCTCCTCTTAACAATCCATTTATCTGTGTTTTTATTCTTCCTGGTCTTAAAGCCTTTAGTAGGCACTCCCCAAGGGCTCACCGGGTGTCTTCCTCCATGGGCTTTTCCTTCTCCTCCACCATGAGGATGGTCAATGGGGTTCATAGCCACTCCTCGCACCGTAGGCCTTACTCCTAACCATCTTTTTCTTCCTGCTTTACCAATGACTACGTTCTCATGATCAATGTTACCCACCTGACCTATGGTGGCTAAACAATCCATATGAACCAGGCGCACTTCTCCAGAAGAAAGCCGAACCTGAGCATAATTTCCCTCTTTAGCCATTAACTGAGCATAAGCGCCCGCTGACCTCACCAGTTGCCCACCTTTGCCTTTTTTAAGTTCCAGGTTATGGACGAAAGTCCCCACCGGTATATTCCGAAGAGGTAAAGCATTCCCCGGGCGAATGTCAGCTTCTTCACCGCTCATCAAAACGTCTCCCACTGCAACTCCCAGGGGAGCAATAATATATCTTTTCTCTCCATCCGCATATTTTAAAAGAGCGATTCGAGCAGAACGGTTGGGGTCGTACTCAATCCTCTCTACTTTAGCCGGAATATTAAATTTATCTCTTTTAAAATCAATGCACCGATATTTTCTCTTGTGTCCTCCCCCTTGATGTCTTACTGAAATTCTTCCCTGGTTATTTCTCCCGGCCTTACTTTTCAGCGGTTTTAAAAGAGATTTTTCTGGCCCACCAGGAGTAATTTCTTCAAAAGTATAGCCCGTCATATGTCTACGGCCTGGTGTAACCGGGTTGTATTGTTTCAAATTAGCCATACCATTCTCTCCTTTTTAAGTGATATCAAAGGCTTTTATTCTTTCTCCAGGTTTTAGGAAAACTATTGCTTTTTTCATCGAGCTAGTTTTACCTTCAAAGCGCCCTAACCTTTTAGTCTTTCCTTTAATTTTTACCGTATTAACTTTAGTCACTGTCACTGAAAAAGCATCCTCCACTGCTTTCTTAATCTCTGCCTTAGTAGCCCGAGAGTCAACTTTAAAAATATATTTACTTTCCTTTTGGAGGTTTACCGCTTTTTCAGTAATAATAGGACTAATTAATACTTGTTTCTGATTGTTCATAATCTTCCCTCCAGAGCCAAGAGAAAGCTTTTCTTTCCATCACCACTAATTGGGCATCCACCACCCAGTAAGCAGTTAACTCACCCACTGATTTCACCCTTACATCAGGAAGGTTAGCAAAAGCTCTTCTCACATCCTCTTTATTATTCTCAGTTACCATCAATGTCTTCCCTAACTTCTCTCCAGATAACGAAGAAAGGAACTGCTTTGCTTTTTTAGTTTGAGGACTCTCCAAATCAATTTCCTCTACCAACTTTATCAATCCTTGATTTATTTTTTCCTGCAAAGCTATCATCAAAGCTCTTCTTCTCTCCTTCTGAGAAAGACTGTGGTAATAAGAGCGAGGAATAGGACCAAATACTACTCCTCCTCCCTTCCAGATAGGAGAGCGAATACTTCCTTGTCGCGCTCTACCGGTTCCTTTCTGTCTCCAAGGTTTCTTACCTCCTCCCCTTACCTCTCCTCGAGTCTTGGTTTTGGCTGTCCCCAATCTTTGATTATCCAAGAAAGCCTTAACCGATAGGTAAAGGAGGTGATAATCTTTATCGGATAGAACTGTATCTTCTAAGGTAATAGTATCTACTACCTTTCCTTCTTTATCCCACACTTGTAGTTCCATCTTTTATCCCCCTATTGGTTATTTTCGAACTATCATTACCAGGCTTCCTGCTGGTCCAGGAATTGCTCCCTTTAACAAGAGAAGGTCTCTTTCTGCATTTATTCCTACCACTTCTAAATTGCGCACTGTTACCCTCTTTCCTCCCATTCTCCCGGGAAGACCTTTTCCCTTAAAAACTCTCTCAGCGTCTGTACCACCTATAGAGCCAGGTGCTCTGTAAAACATCGAACCATGAGAAGCTTCTCCACCCCGGTAACCCAGTCTTTTCATTACTCCAGCAAACCCTTTACCTTTGGATTTACCGGTTACGTCTACTCGGTCTCCTATCTGGAAGCCATCTACTTTTAATACTTCACCTGGTTGATGTTGAGCATCCTTAAAAGAAAACTCTTTCAAAAATTTAAGAGGAGGAACTCCTCTTTTTCTAAGATGCCCCAGAAGAGGCTTATTGAGTTTTCTTTCTTTAACTTCCCCATAACCTATCTGCCAAGATTGGTATCCATCGCGTTCTGTAGTTTTTTGGCCGGTAACATAGCAGGGACCACATTTAATCACCGTCACCGGAATAGACATTCCTTCCGGGGTAAAAATCCTAGTCATTCCTACTTTTTCTCCCAGCATTCCATAAGTCACTGTCTTCATCTATATCTCCTTCCCCCGTTACCTCATCAAAGTTTAATCTCTATGTCTACCCCCGCAGGTAAGTCAAGATGCATCAGAGCATCAACCGTCTTAGGATTGGGGTCCATTATATCGATCAATCTTTTATGAGTTCGCATTTCAAATTGCTCCCGAGATTTTTTATCCACATGAGGAGACCGTAAAACAGTATATTTAGCAATCTCAGTGGGTAAGGGTACAGGTCCTGAGACTGCCGCCCCGGTCCTCTCTACGGCCTGCACTATTTTGACCGCCGATTGATCTAAAATTTGATGGTCATAAGCTTTTAGTTTTATCCTTATCTTTTGAGCCACTTCTTAGCCTCCCTCCTCCCTATTCAATGATATCAGCAACTACTCCTGCTCCTACTGTTCTTCCTCCC
>ENA-UPAD01001169-UPAD01001169.1-bioreactor-metagenome-genome-assembly--contig:-NODE-1169-length-29884-cov-6.596031_pt1 | contig 29884 bp, 24 predicted proteins | sample MGYA00238179_ERZ772710 | MGnify/ENA primary metagenome ERZ772710 (study PRJEB29004, sample SAMN07631245) | bioreactor metagenome | isolation source: Switchgrass digestor | place: USA: Dartmouth...
TTACATCGTAATATTCTATAATCCATTCATCGGATGAAAAGCCTTTTACCTCAAACACTTTATGCTTCTTGTCACCATCAATTATACCTATTTGCTCACCTCTAAGGGAATCTTTCGGCAACGCACTATAAAAAGAATAAATTATGTCACCCCGCTGTAACTTTGAACCGCTATTTAGTTCTTGAAAATTTTCATACTCCTTAGCAGAACAAGAGGAAAAGAAAGTCATCAACAATATGATAAGCAAAAACAAATATAATTTTTTCGTAACAAGTCCCCCTATTCATATGCATATTCGTATCATATATAAAATTCCTATATTCCATAGTGAATTAAATATTTATTTTCATTTATTGCATAAGATACCTTTTCAATAAGCAGCTGAATCAATTATTCCAAACTCATGCTTTGCCAAACTATATTCACCTGCAAGTATGTATAATATCTTAGTATAATTCTATGTATATTTTTAGCATAACTTTTGTCTAATTCTCAGTAATCATTTTTTGCTTTACTATATCTTTTAAGTAGTAAGTCATTTCAGCGCTTGATATTATATATGATTTTTCACCGTCATTAACATAATGAAACCCCTGTGTAGTTCCTTGTATATCAACCTTTTTCCCGTTTTTCAGTTTTATTTCAATACCATATGCAGGAGTAGTGTCACCAATCTTATTAGATACCTTTGCTTTATTGTATATTTGCAAAAATTCAGCAATTTCTTTTGGGTTGCTTTCCGCTTCAAACGTTATCGCATTTATTGTTATAGATTGTACATCGCCGGCATTAATTCTCGTATGTTTATTGAAAATATCTGCAACAATATAGTGTCCAACAAAGAAGATAATAATGCTTATTACCGCACCAAAAACCACCTTTTTCATATCTTTGTGCTCCTATTCCGATGGCTTTTCCGATGAATAGAAGGTTCTAAACTGTATGGATAATGTCAAAACTTACCTTTGATGCTCCAATTCGTTGCCAACAGCATCATAAAGATAATACTCATTACCTTTAAATTCTCCATCTCCAACAGCATAAACCATGTCCAGATTTGATGAACTAAACCTTATGCCTTCTGCATCATTCCATACAATTTTTTCTACGGAATTATCATAGATAATTCCATAGTAAGCCCACTTATTTCCTTTATCATAAGTTGAGCCATACAATCCTGCCCTCAAGTCTTCCCGATATGGTGCTAATTCTGCATTAACATCAACAATCTTATATCCGGTGATCCTTTTTTCTGCAACTGCACAATTTATATTCCCGTTACAATTGAAATAAAAGAGTAGACTTTCCTTTGGACTTATGTCTATTTGTTTGATTAATTCAGAATACCTGAGTATATTTTCTTGTTTACCCATATACTCTTTTTCCAGTGCAGCTAACGGCGTTTTAGGCTGTATGGACCAAACTGCAAGTAACAACCCAAATAAAATGAACATTATAATTATAGTCAGCTTTACTTTTTTATTTGCCAATGTCCCACTCTCCTATCATAGATATGCGCCAAAATACTATTTATTATATCATAGCCTATTTATTCAGACGGTATAATTGCCCTATTGTTCCATAAGACACTTAATTATTTCATCTTAAAATATTAATCCAAATAATTTCCATAGCTCATCTTCTCTGTCTCAATATCTCCATTAATTGATCTTTGTAAAGTTTTTGATTGACATTGTCTCTCTCTCCAGCATAAATTATACGCATCATGAACAAAACAAAGAATCATAGCTCCTATAAGGCTTAAACATATTGCTTCTTTATTCTTTAAGATAGAACAAAGTGTTTATATGCAATTTCTTTTCCTGTATTTGTCTTAAAATTTTCCTCAATACATTTCTTTATTTCCTGCTGTTGTTTTTGTTTATCCATTACAGTTAAATTCTCCAACAAGTCTGATTCCCATTGTATTTGAAAATCAATCCCATCAATTTTTGAAGGAGTATGATGATTGCCTATTATAAAGCATATTCTATCGACATCTTTGTTATAGCCTACCTTTTCCAGTATCTTTCGTGCTGCTGCAGGTCCTTCTTTTTCCTGGTACACCCCATCTATAGAACCATACTTTCTTTGTGCTTCAACAGCACCAATGTCATGAGGTATTGCAACAATTCTAATCAATTCTTTTTCTTCTTCCCGGATGCTCTCGCCCTCCATTATATCCTCTGCATTTTTCAATACTTTAAGGATGTGATCTATTCCGAAGGGAATTTCTTTAAAGATGTCTTTCATTTCTTGAATAATTTTCTCTATAAACATAAATACCTCAAACACTTTATGCTTTTTGTCACCATTAACTATTTCTATTTGCTTACCTCTAAGGTAATCTTTTGGCAACACACTATAAAAAGAATAATTTATACTAGCCCATTATACATCTTTTCATTATAGGACTTCTCCTTATAATTCAAAGTTTAAAAGCAGCATTCTACTAATGTGTATTAACACCTTTATTTTACAACAAATCACCTATAATGACATCTATTTTTATAGCCTATATTCAAAAATCTCTTAACTGCAATAGATAAACTCTAAAAATTCAATATACTTTATCGTAATTAAACAACCTTATTTCCAAAGAGCCAAAGCACATATATTAATTTTTATTCTAGCAACTTTTTTGCTGAATAATGAATCCCAATTGCTCCTAATGGTGCAGTAATTAATATTGATAATACTGCAATTGCCAGGATTACATCTCCTGATACCACTCCCAATGACAAAGGTACTGCACCCATTGCGGCCTGTACTGTTGCTTTTGGTATATATGCAATGGCACAAAACAATTTTTCTTTCCAATTGAGGTCTGTGCCTAATAAAGAAATAACAACTCCAATACTTCTTCCTGCTAAACCAATAATTATCAATATAATTCCCACTCCACCTGCCTTTAATGCTACACCCACATCTACCTCTGCTCCTACCAATACAAATAATAATATTTCTGCAAATACCCATATCTTATTAAATTTATCAGATAGTCTCTTACCTACATCAGGCAGTTTTTCAGTTAATATAAAGCCAATAGTCATCACTCCCAAAAGGGATGCTATTTGTAACTTTGTCTTTAATACACTTTCTAACTGATTGAGTAATATAGAAAAACCAAGTATTATTAGTACCTTCTTTGTGTCACGAATATGATACCTGTTAAAAATTCTTATTAGTAAAAATCCTGAAAGCACCCCAGCCATAATACCTAATAAAACCGAGATTGGTATATTTAGTAATTGTATACCTATACCCGTATCAGAACCACTATATAAACCTAAGAAAGTACTAAATACGGTAATAGCAAAGACATCATCAATAGCTGCTCCAGCCAATATCAAAGTTGGTACTCCTTTTTTTGCTCCAAGGTTATTTTCCATTAACTTAAGCATAAATGGCACAACAACAGCAGGAGAAACAGCGGCAATAATAAACCCTAGCATTCCTCCTTGAGCAAATGTGAAGTCAAGAAAATATACAGAAGCCAATGCAATAAATAAACCCTCTATAAATCCAGGTATACAACTCATTTTTAATGCTGGGACTCCAATACTCTTCAAATCATCTTTTTTCAGTCCAAGTCCTGCTCTTAGTAAAATAATTATTAATGCAATACCTCTTAAATCTGATGATATTTGAAGCATATCCTCATGAAGTAAATTAAGGCCATGAGGTCCAATAAGAACACCTAATATTAACATTCCTAATAAACCAGGTAATCTTAATTTTTCAAACGCCCTTTTTGCCGGCAATCCCAATAATAAAATTACTGATAAACTTATAGCCATAAAAGCAACCCCTCTCAAAATCATAAAAAAACTCCTACAGGAACAGTATTATTTCTTCCTGTAGGAGTCATCAGCATTATGCGGTTCAGGTGAACTCCATCACCATTTATTCAATTTTATAATTTATTTTAATATACTAAATTATTTACGTCAATAAATTTCATTAGTTCTAAGGGGTTCTGAATAGCAGTTCAATGTAACCTGGGACGGCGCAAAGAATGCGATTAACCTGATTAGTGATCAGGCTTATGAGCCAGCGTGTGGCGTAGAAATTTCACTGACAGCCTATAATATAGGCGGCAACAATGCTTCCTTCAAAGGATTTGCTTTAAGATTTCTCTTCACACAAAGGCCGCATTCCTTAGAATTGTTATGAGGAAACAGCCACTTTCTTAATTCTGATGTATGTGTCATCGGTATTTTCTCCATGTGATTTTGTCTAACATTTTGAGTACATATCACCGTGATAATTGATGTCGCAATATAGATTAATTTGTCGAATTAGGACTTTTTGTGCGGTTTTTAATGTGCTATAATGAAATGGAAACAATAGCCACGAGTATTACCAAAGGAGGTTAAATTATGGTCAATAAGTTTCCTGAATTATTTAAGCCATTCAAGATAAACAATCTTGAAATTAAAAACAGAATTGTTATGGCTCCTATGCTTCCAAATGGAAGATTAGATCCAAATAAGAATCTGACAGATGAAACAATTGCTTATTATGAAGAACGTGCAAAGGGAGGAGCCGGATTAATAATTGTAGGTGCAAGTTTTCCAAATGCCGGACTGGAAATTGCAGATTTCACAAAATCACCGGAAACTGATCCGAATACATTTCTCTTCCAGACTCGTAAATTAGTAGAAGCTGTCCATAGATATGGATGTAAGCTTTTCTTCCAGATTCAGCTGGGAACAGGCCGAAATGCAGTGTCACAATTCTATGAAACGCAGCCAATCGCACCATCACCGGTAAGTAATCGTTATGATCCAAACATTATATGCCGGGAACTTACAACTGAAGAGGTTTATAAACTCATTGATTCTGTAGTAAGTCTTACTGCACTGGCTCAAATGGCAGGTTGCGATGGAGTAAATATTAATGGTGTAAAAGGTGGCTATTTAGGAGATCAGTTTGCCATTGATGCTTTCAATCACCGTACAGATGAATTTGGTGGTGACCTCGATGGTAAGATTCGTGTCATGACCAAGATAATTGAAGGAGTTCGTAAAGTCTGTGGGCCAAACTTCCCTGTTACAACACGTCTGGGAACAAAATCACATATGAAAGCTGAGCGTGTTGGAGCATTGCCGGGAGAAGAATACAAAGAATTTGGCCGAGATATGGAAGAGTCTCTTGAAATAGGAAAGAAACTTCAGGCTGCCGGATTTGACGGTATAGTGTTTGGTACAGGAACATATGACAGCGTTTATTGGTTATACCCGCCTATGTATATGCCTGACGGTTGTTATATTGAAGAAGCATCCAAGTTAGCTGAAGTATTGGATATTCCTGTAATATGCCCAGGAAAATTAAGTGATCCGTATCTTGCGGAAAAGGCCTTGGAGGAAGGAAAAATTGATGCCATCTGTATGGGAAGACAACTTGTTGCAGATCCATATTGGCCAATTAAAGTAAAGACAGGAAAACTTGATGAAATTCGTCCATGTCTGTATTGCAATAATGGTTGCCTGGCGAGAGTTCTTGGTGGTATGCCTATGGCATGCGCTGTTAATGCTGATTTGTTTGCGGAACGTGAACAGTATGCGAAGTATGCAAAGGTGGACACACCTAAGAAGATAGCAATTATTGGCGGCGGTGTAGCTGGTCTTGAAGCAGCAAGAGTAGCAGCTATACGTGGGCATAATGTTACTGTATATGAAAAAGAAGATCATCTGGGCGGATTAATGATTCCAGGAGAAGTGCCAGAATTTAAGAAAAATGACAGACAACTTTTAGCTTGGTACAAATTACAAATGGAAAAGCTAGGAGTAAATATAAAGCTTAATACAGAAATCACTCCTGAATTAATTGACTCATTGGATGCTGATGACATTATAGTCGCAACTGGGTCAACACCAAGAATGCTTGATGTTCCCGGAGCTAACGGCGATAATGTTTTGACTGCAGCGGATGCTCTTACTGGAAAAAAGAAACTATCCAAGTCTGTAGTTGTGATCGGTGGAGGACAGGTAGGATGCGAGACAGCAATTTGGCTTAAAGATCAGGGTTATGAAGTGTCTATTATTGAAGCAAAAGACAGCCTGATTGCCGCAACAGCAGAACCAATTGCACAAGCTAACAGAGACATGTTATTGGAACTCTTAATTTATAAGAAAATTCCTACATACACATCAGCAAAGGTAAAAGCTATTGAAAGTGATAAAGTAGTTTTTGAGACAAATAACGAAGAAAAATCAATACCATGTACTAGTGTAGTTGTTTCAATCGGATATGTTGCAAATAATGATTTGTATAGAAAGATTGATGCTGTTACTGCTAAACCGGTTTGGCTCATAGGAGATGCAAAGCAGCCAGGTACCATTATGAGTTCTATTAGAGATGCATCAGCAGTTGCCGCAATTTTATAATAAAAACCACATTTTGAAAGGAAGCCTTCGGGCTTCCTTTTTATATACCTTTTGTATCAGCGTTGCATTGTCACTAGATATTTGATTTATCTCAACGTCAATAACATAATTGTTTATATGCCACGAGTTAGTATTAAAATGTCCAAAGCTTATTTCAATGTCCTTTGCGAAATCCTTTAAATATGATTTAGGAATAACAAACTTAAAAATATTCACCCCATAAGTACCTTTTCTAAACTTCGCCATATTTCCCTGTCCAGAAGTTCTATTAGTGCTATAGTCATTAAAAAACTTGTTTCTAATACATCGCCGGTCTTATATATATAATCTACTTTAATGCCCTCCATATTACATTGAATGTTATCTATTCTAACGACTAAATCAACATAATTACGATAAATTGTAAATCTATGGCCTATTTCAGTAAATAAATTGGCCTACTTCAACAGCTTTGACTCCATTTCCGTTTTCATCCAATATTTTAAGCTGAACCCCCCTATTTTTTTTACTGAGGGTATTTGGCGAATATCTTAAATCCTGAGGCGTCGCTATAATATTTAAGCCCGACTCTTGTGTATCGAGTCCTTTTTGGATAATTACTTTTTTTCCCAGGACAATAAACAGCAATAAAACTGCTATCCCATATCCATGGTAAATTGGTATTGCAATATAAGCAGTATTATTTTTATAAGTTTAAGTCTGGTTATTAACGTTACAAATGGATTCAGATAGTTGAATAACGATGGTTTATGTGCCTCTTCTTTGGAATTTCCTGCCGTCCCTCCTGTCAGCAACACCAGCTTACCGGCTGAGGAACGCCTTATTTTCAGGTTCTCACCTAAACTTTCAACTGGATATAGATTGGGTAAATTGTTGATTTCAGGCAAATAATCATGATAACTCAAAATCTTATCATTTTTATAACATGCCCCTTCGATCAAAGGACTCAACCCGAAATCATATATAATCAGGTGGAAATTATTATTACCCAAAATATTATTAAACTGGCTGCTACTCATCTCAGCATTAAGCAAATACATATCAGCCCCCAATTGAGAAACCGCAAATAAAACCTTAATTAACCAGGAATGGTTTTTCACAGAAATCCTACCTTATGACCATGAAGTTTTTCTTCAAGCTTTTTTGCGTTTACGTGAATAGGCGGAAAAGTAAAGTCTCCAATAAACTATAGCTATGCATGATAACCTCTTGAAAACTATTATTTCAAATTTAATAGTTTACTTCACTTGCAACTGTGTTATAATATAGATAAGGATGGCGACGCTTGTTGCTGTCAGGTTTGTACTATTGGGTTATATTCAAAAACGGTTTTTTAAGACCGTTTTTTTCTTTGTCTTTCAGGCTGTGGTTGAAGCAATTTACTGGTAATTAATTTTACTGCTACCCCTACTCCAATGGGTACGGCTATGTATTTTATTAACCAAAACGTAACATAGCCGAATGCAGTATAGAAATCATCGCGCATATCAACCACCTCCTCTCAGGTGAATTCCCTGCAGCAACTATAACGTCGCCATCCTCACGTGTGGGAATCACAAGAAAGGAACCTAAAAAGACATATCACCCATCTCAAACCTGATTACTGTTTACACATAATATTATACGGTAAAATATTTTAATTTACAATATTTTCTTAGAACATTTGTTCGAATTAACAATAGCAAAAACCTGCTATTAACATCCTATTTTGGCGAAATAAAATCAAGATAAAAGTCCCGACGGATTTCAGGTGCCATTAATTCCCTTTATTTAACCGGCTTCCGTTTATTTATATAAAATAGTTTATTTTTATTTTTTATTATAAAAGTTTTATTTTTAATCTATGAGAAGTGATTTGATTAAAGAAATGAGCTTCCTTGATCGGTCACTCACCTTATGGGTGACCAATCAAGGTTGAAGAACAAATATCCGCTTTGCACATTTATGGGAACCGGCTTTCTGATGTCTATACTCCACACTTCCACAGGAGGAACGTCCTCCCTGCACCCGGACAAATAAGCTATTTTCGTGCTGTCAGGTGACCAGGTAACAGGAGTGGCATAGCAGCTGGAAATCGCCAGTATTGTATCACCTTCTCCTCTTACCCCCGACATACGTATCTGCGAATAGTATTTCCCATTTCTGAACCAGGTTGAACTATACGCGATTTGGGTAGAATCCGGAGACCATACCGGATAGTAGTTTTTAGCCTCAGGCCCTCCCGGAATTTTATATATCCTTCCTGTGGCCAGGTCCAATGTGTAAATCTCTGAAATACTCACACCAGGAGATGTGAATAGAACAAAATTGCCGTTTGGTGAGAGTCTCACCTCGTTTAAAGTGCCATTTTGGTTGTTTGTTATCTGCCTTTGGTTGCTCCCGTCTGCATTGCTTCTGTATAACTGGCTGATGCCCGTACCATCCTTCGCTTCAAAGAGCAATTCCACTCCGTTTGGAAACCATTGGACATATGAAGCTCCAGGCCGGTCAATGGACACATAGGTATTGCTTAAAACATCATAAATCCGGATCACTCTTCCGGTGGAATAAACCAACCTGCGGTTATCCGGGTTCCAATCTACAAAAGCCGGGAACCCAATCTGATCGATTTTTGAAATATTCCCTGTCGGTACAGTAATTATTGAAATGACTCCGGTATCTGCCACATAAGCGATCTTGCTCCGGTCGGGAGACCAGAATATCGCGGACATTCTGCCTGCATCGTCTACTTTAACGGTATTCGTACCTGTCGGAGCCAGAATGTCGGTTGATATAAAATTGGCAAATCCGTCAGTAAATAAAACTGCCAGTGGCCCTTCTCCCACTGGAGGGGCATAGGGAATCCGCAGCCTCATACCTGGAATGATGTCAGGAGTAAGGCCGTTATTTGCTTTTATGATCAGGTCAGGCCTTGGTCGCCCATCCACTGTCACATTGTATTTTGCTGCAATATTAAAAAGGGTATCTCCCGGCCTGACTACATAAAAAGGCACACCTGGCGGTACCGTCAGAACAGTGCCTGGCTCGATTATATACGGAGGCTCCAGGCCGTTTGCATCGATGATTACGCTCATGGGTATTCCATAGCCCTGGGAGATGGAATACACTGAATCGCCAGGCCTGACTACATATGTAGTTAAACCGGGAGGTACAGACAACTGCTGGCCGGGGTAAATGGTATAAGGTGCTGCAATATTGTTGGCAGCAATTAGTGACTGCAGGGGAAGGGACCATCGCATGGCTATGTTGTAGAGCGTGTCACCGGAACGCACAGTATAGAATATTTGCATAATAAATTTTCTCCTCTTAATTTCTCGTATACTATTTTATGTTCCGGTGTGTGTAAATGTTAATCTAATATACCTTTTTGTGTTCTGGAACTTATACTATCGAAATGCCAGTACAGCAAGTCAACTTGGTATTTGGGCCGGCATTCTTTAAAAAAAAAAGCTGTTGGACAAAGTGTACAAAAAGCAACTTTATCTAACAGCCGTAATTGTAAAGAATTCTATGTGTCACCAAAAAATTTTTATATTTTTTATAGATTTATATTTTTTATAGATTTATATTTTTCAAAAGGATCAATAAAACAAAAGCATGCAGATTTCACTCGCCGTTTTGACTATCTCAAATTCTCCACCATACGTACAGCAATCACAAGAGCCTGTTCACGGGTGGCGGTTGCATAATTTCTCGCTTCTTCTTCGGGTGTTGTGGCACGGGGACTGAACATGTTATTGCCTGTACCTTTGATAATTTCATTGGCTGCCATGAAGTAAACGCTATCCTTTGCCCAACCGGATATCTTTGCATCGTCAGCAAAGGGTGCGGGCTTTTTGTAGGAAAGTTTAAACTGGCTGTCAGTCTGTATCGTCCAGCCTGGGATGGTTACCCTCTTGAATACACGGGTCAGCATGGTCGCAGCCTGTTCACGGTTGAGCAGCTCATTGGGGCTGAATTTATCGGCGGATGTACCTGTAGTAATGCCGAGATTGTATGCTTTCAACACCTCAATATCCTTTGTGTCTGTAAACGGATTAACGACAGCGGGGATGGCTTTTGTTCCGGAGAGCGCCTCGTAAACTTTAACACATACAGCTGCGAACTCCAAGCGCGTAATGGGCTTTGTCAGATCGGTTCCACGCAGGGAATCGGGAATCAGGCCTAATTCGTCAGCTTTTTTCAGCTCCGCTGTAGCCCATTGGGATGCGTTTCCCCAGGCAGGCACTCCGAACTCTATCACATTTGACCAGTCGGACGCAAGGACAAATGTACCGTTTCCTTTATGATATTGGTACCTTGTCCGGAGCTTCACGTGGGTATCCTCTGATACGCTTTCGGCAGCGCGTGCAAGCTCTGCATAAAGTTCACCGTCGGTAATATCCCGGTCGGAAAGACCTACCTCTTTCCATTCACCGCCACCAATACTCACTTCAGCCACCACAATAATATAATCCGACAACGGCTTTGCGCCTGCGGAGGCCTTTCTCACACTCTCCGGGTTTTTAAGATTAAATGCTACAACAGGGCCTCCGTTCAAAGTCCGGTCTGTCATCCTCAAACCGGATATAACGGGAGCCTCAAGTTTTTCAGGAATTTCAAAGGGTTTATAATCCTTGCCGTAAGCAGCAACCGGTGACCAATCGGAAATCAGGTAGGCGAAATCACCGCCTTTAGGTTTATACCTTATTACAAAGCGGGTACGCACATAAACCGTATGCTTGGTCCAATCTATATAAAACTCGCCTTTTTCATCGATAGAGTATTGTCCTTCTTTTAAATGTGTAGACAACTCCCTCCAATTGGAGTTTGCAGGGTCAGGCTTATAGTTCTGATTAAGAATCGGTATTCGTTCAGTTGTATCCGATGACAGTATTTTATTGACATACTCACCTTCAAAATAAGGATCACCTACGCTTGAATTCACCACATCCCAGTTGGGATGATATTTCCAATCGTCTTTACTGTCAAGGGACCAGTCAATTTGAATATAAAAATCTATATAATCCAAGTCAAATTGTTTAATGATTTCCATTTTCTTGTTGATCATTGCCGACAGAGCTTCGCTCTTGTTAAAGGTTACATAAACATATTTTCCGTGGCCTCTCTTAGGTATGCTCAATATGACATCGGTCGGCGCTTCCAGCGCCGTCGGAAAAGACTCATCTGCCAGCGCTGTCACGGGTAACAGGGCAAAGCACATCATAATTGCCAGCACAAGTGAAATGACACCTTTTTTCTTTGAGGATTATTTCAACATGATTAATTCTCCTTTCTGATTTATACTTCTTTCATATAAATACTTGTCAATATAAATACTTGTTAATCAATATATTGAATGTAGGATATGTTACCCTCAATAAACCTTACATGGAGCTGTTTCTCATTATCCTCTGTAGCCGCTATAAAAGTACCTTCTGCATCGCTGAGTGTATTTTCAATGACCTTTGGAAAAGTATCTGAGGCAAGCTTGATATATTCCTGAAAACCTTCTTTGGTTAAGCCGGTTACAGAATAGCTGTAAGCAAAATTTTTTCCCAATATTTCCGACATGTCCATTTCCATAAAAACCGTCACGCCTTCCGGCTGAGGCAAACCACCCACCTTTTCCGGATCCCAGGTTATGTTGCCTCCGGTTTTGACAGTCACATCCCCGCCATCTTCACCGATACCTGTCTTAATAACCATTTCCCGTGTATCTTCCTGTGTAAAATCATACATCTTTTTTCCCCTCTTTTGATAATGCGAAATGTAAAATCTGATAATGCAAAGTGTAAGCTTGGTTTATCGACTTAGAATCCTGAAAGTTTTAATTTATATTCAATTCCTCAAATTTTTATTTATATTATCACAATGTAAAGAAGTATAATTTTTCAAAAGTACTATTCTCCTTTTTCTCAAAGTGCTGTCTTTTTATTTAACACCCTTTTGCGCAAAAAAATACTGCCCACTGATTCAGTGAACAGTATGGATACAAATTTGATTTTACTTTTTCGTATGTATTTTTCTATACTCAGATGGCGATATTTTTGTGCTACGCTTAAACGCTACCGCGAAATGTCCGGCATTTACAAAACCACACTGTCTGGCGATATCCTCAATGGGTCTTCTATTTCTCACCAGTAATTCCTTTGCCTTCTCAATTCGGATATCCATTAGGTACTGGTGAGGCGTTCGTCCGGTGTACTCCTTAAATATTCGTTTAAAGTGATAAGGGCTTAAATAAATGGAATTACAAATATCGTTTATGCTGATGTTTGCTTGATAGTGTTCCTGCATATACATAATAGCTTTGCTGATATATGGGTTTTTGCAGTCGATTTCTTCTCTTCTGATTTCCTGCTCGGCATGCAAATCCCGGATCAGCTGGAAAACTATTTGCGTAGAGAGGCTGCAAAGCATTTTCGGATAAGACTGGCCGTAATTCATTATCTCCTGCTGGAACTCGCCGATTAAGTTCAGCAGATGATTGCTGTATTTACCCTTTATTCTTTTGAATGTAAATTCCCCTTCACACGCCAGTTCAGAGGCGATTTCCATGAAAAAATCCTTCTTTACTGCAATGTGAAGGTACTTGCCATATTCTTTATTTTTGCCGGGGACACCATAAATCCCCTCCCACGGTTGAATCACCAGCATGTCGCCTTTTTTTACGCGGTACTCAACATTATTTATTCTTGTGATGGGGGCACTTGAAAGAAACAGAAGAAAGTGGTAATCGTCAGCATATAATACTTCTCCCAAAGTATATTCTTCCGGCTCAAAGATGGCAATGTACCGGCAAATTGTCGCTTTCGTCCTGGAATACATGTCCGGCGGTATTATCTCAAGAAAATAATTAAAATCTTGTCCCATCATTATACCCCCTGAGTGCAATCCATGTGTAAATCTATAATATATTAATTAATATATAAAAAAGAAATTAAACATTTTATCACGTTCCAGATATGAATAATATCGCTTATATTTTACCATATAAGATAGATGAATCCAACTTAGAGCATAATTGTAATAGCATTAATTTGCTACTTGCTGATGTTCCTGATGACATTCCATTTGATGTTCATTTTGATGTTCTTTTTATGATATTCTATTTGATGATGCTCTTAGCTTTATAATTGATTTTTACTTATTTTCCTGCTTATTTGCCGCCAACTCTTATTACTTTTCTGCTATAACCACTTTTTACTTTTGAGCCATAAACAGGTCATATACCGCTCCGCAATTATTTTATTATATCAATTGTATTTTTTAATAATTAATGTATTTTATGAATGAATAATTACATGTTTTTTGAATTCTATTCTAATTTCATAATGCCAGGTTGTTGTCTCGCAGAAAACTGAATGGGAGGTTTAAAAGTAATTGAAAAACATCAAAAATACCAGATACATTTGAAGACTTCAAAACACTGAAGTATTAAAACATTAAAAGCACAAAAGTATTAGAACTACAAAAATATAAAATGATGAAAGCCCTGATAAAATCAAGGCTTTCAGAAAAATTAACAGTAAGATAGGTAAATATATATCTTCAATTCATTTCAAAATATCAATTTTAATCAAAATACCAATTTAACTATTCGGTTCTCAAGGCCACAACCGGGTCTTTTCTTGCCGCACTTCGAGACGGAATGATTCCTGCGATCAGTGTCAGGAGCATACTGATCACAACAAGAACAATCGCTGCCTGCGGAGGAAGGAAAGCGGAAAGGTTGTTAAGTCCAGTCAGATGGTGGAGTATCAGGTTAATTGGTATGCACAGCAAATAGGTAATCACTATACCAAGCATACCTGAAGTAAACCCAATAATAACAGTTTCAGCATTGAACATGCTGGACACATTTTTCTTCGATGCACCAATGGCACGAAGAATACCGATTTCCTTAGTTCGCTCCTGTACTGAAATCAGTGTGATAACACCGATCATGATAGATGATACGATCAGCGATACCGCAACGAATGCTATAAGAACGTAAGTAATCGCATCAATAATAGTGGTGACAGAAGACATCATCAGTCCTACATAATCTGTATATTTAATTTCTTTTAAATCGTCAACACCTTCATTGTACTCTGAAATTGCATCTTCTATCACTTCCTTGTCATCAAAGGATGACGCATAGAGATTGATGGACGCTGGACTGTCGAGATTGACGAGTCCGAGCTTGATCAAATTATCCTCATAGGAAGAATCCGAGAAAGTCAGCAGTTCGTCATAGTAAACTGCGCACTGTTCTTCTGTGAACTGTCCCATTGCCATATCAAGTGCTGCTGCGAGCTGTTCGTTGGTCATTGCGCCCATCTGTTCTGAAACCTGGGCAGCATACTGCGCCTTGAATTTTTCTTCAAGTCCCTGAGATAACATTCCCGAAAGCTCTTCATCACTCATAGAGGATATATACCCGGCTACCGTTTCCTCATCCATCCCTGTTTCTTCCACCATTGCCGGGGCAATCATCATTTCCATATCGGCACGTTCCATACTTGCTAGGGTACCTGAAACGAATTCTTTCACTGACTCTTCCGGAGGAATGCTCATGATATTTATATAAGCCGCCGCTTTGCCTGCAGTATCAAGAGAAGAAATATATTCTCTGAAATCGGCAGCTTTCTTTTCATCAGTCAGATTTCCATTGGAATCTTTAAATGGCAATCCGGTAAAAATATCTGTTGACGGATCTGCAAGCTGTGCCTTTACAACATCGGATCCGCTTGCCTTTTCAATAATGTATTCAGTCAGCTTGTACGTATAACCTATAGATGCGTTTGAATCTAAAGAAATCGCATCAGCACTTGGCTTTGCAATACCAACAACCTTAAGCGTCAGGGCATTGTCATACAGATACTTCAGTCCAGCCTCCGACTCCCGCAGGTCGGTATAGGTTCCTGTCTTTTCATCATATGTGTAGCAATCGGAACTCAGAATTGTGCGGAAATCCATATTACAGATGTCTTCATAGGACCATTTCTGAATTTCGTAATCCACTGTGGTATGATTCAGCGCCGCATCCATCAGAGTTTCGATTTCTTTTTCAGATTTCAGTCCTAAAGCATAAAGAGTCAGGTCGTCTATTTCATTATTCTCATCTACAAAAAGAACGATCTCGTTGTAGCTGGACGGCCATCTTCCATATATAATATCGTATTGTTTTTCGGTTACACTGTTGACAGGTTTGCCATTGTCTCCCGGCAACAATTCTTTCCAAAGGGACATTGACGACTCCATAATAGAAGACGAACTTCCCAAAACTGTTTGTTCACGCAGAGCCAGCAATGACGACATATCCATACCGGCGTATTTTTTCATAATTTCGGTCATCAATGACTGCCTGTCGGAACGAATAATGGTTCCATCTATATTTTTGGTATATATCAGCAAATCCAAGTCATAACTATATTGCACACCTGACAGTGCAGTATGGAGCTTACTGTTTTCATCAGCGCGTTGTGCTTCAATATATTCTTTGAAAGCCTTCAGATCGTTTTGCTGTGTTTCCAGTGAATTCATTGAATTCATCATTTCGTAGATCATTGCTTTCTGGTATACGGCATCGTCCTCGTGCTCGGAAATCGACTGTGCTTTTCCGATAAAAGTAGAGAGCAGAGTAGTCATGTCCACACTTTGAGCCTCGATTGTCAGCGGATAAGAAGATAGGGTATCTTCCTGCACCGAATCAATAAAAGCGGTTGTTCCCTGTGATACTGCATAAATCAGCGCAATACCGATAATACCGATAGAGCCGGCGAATGATGTCAGCGCGGTTCTGCCCTTCTTTGTAAAAAGATTTTTTAACGACAATCCGAAGGATGTTGCAAAGGACATGGAAGGCATTTTCTTCTTGTGTGCTTCTATTTTCTTTTTCTGCGCCTTTTCAATTTCCTTCTTTTCCTCTTCAGCGGTAAGCGGCATGCTGTCATCAGTAATTCTGCCGTCAAGCATCCGGACGATACGGGTGGAGTATTTCTCAGCCAGATCGGGGTTATGCGTAACCATAACGACAAGGCGATCCTTTGATATTTCTTTGAGAATATCCATTACCTGAACGCTTGTTTCGGTATCAAGCGCACCGGTCGGCTCATCTGCCAATATGATATCCGGATTGTTCACAATAGCACGGGCAATAGCAACACGCTGCATCTGACCGCCGGATAATTGGGCAGGCTTTTTTCGAATCTGGCTTGCCAAACCCACCTTTTCAAGTGCTTCCTTTGCGCGTTTACGGCGTTCTTTCTTTGATACGCCGGTAAGTGTTAATGCAAGTTCCACATTAGACAACACAGTCTGATGCGGAATCAGATTATAAGTTTGAAACACAAAACCGACGGAGTGATTGCGGTAAGCATCCCAGTCCCGGTCTTTATATTCTTTTGTTGATCTTCCGTTGATAACGAGATCACCGGAGGTGTAACTGTCAAGACCGCCTATAATGTTCAGCATGGTCGTTTTTCCACAACCTGATGGACCGAGTATGGATACAAATTCGCTGTCGCGAAATTTCAGATCAATTCCTTTCAGTGCATGTACATCCTCTCCGGCGGAAGAATATATTTTTGTTATATTTTTCAGTTCAAGCATTGTCACTTCTCCTTTTTGCTGTCCTGGTCAATGCCCGCTATCCGGCAAGCATTGGCACTGCATGATTTTAAATGTCCGATGGCTTCCCGGATTGCTGAAATATCATCATTAGTCATCTTATCCGGTTTTGCCTTCATCAGAAGCTTTTCCAGATTGGCAATACCCACCTTGATCTGTTTTCTTTCTTCTTTCGGAATATCTTTTTTAACTTTGTCAAGTGCTGTTCTGGCAATAGTCAGGCACTTGCCTGCTTCCGCATTTATTTCAAGTGCCTGCCGGCGAATGTTGTCCTGTGAGGCGTATTGCTCCGCATCGCGAATCGCCTGTTCGATCTCTGCATCGGACATGCGCTCATTGCCGGTGATAGTAATAGATTGTTCCCTGCCGGTATCCAGGTCCTTTGCAGAAACCTTTAGAATTCCGTTTACATCAATGTCAAAAGTGACTTCAATTTGTGGTACACCGGCAGGAGCTCGTTTGATACCATTCAGTTTAAATCTTCCGATAGATTTATTATCTTTTGCCATTGGGCGCTCGCCCTGCAGAACATTGATTTCAACGCTTCGCTGAAAGGGTGCCGCCGTGGTAAATATCCTCGAATAACGCACGGGAAGCGTTGTATTCCGTTCAACAAGCCGTGTAGCAACACCGCCCACTGTTTCAATGGAAAGACTCAATGGCGTGACGTCAAGCAAGAGGATACTGTCTTTCCCATAGATTGTCATCGAACCTTCTGAAAGCGTATCGCCCTGAACCGCCGCACCCTGCGCTACACATTCGTCAGGGTTGATGCTCTTTGACGGAATGATTCCAGTCAGTTCCCTAACCTTTTCCTGTACAGCAGGAATTCTCGTAGAGCCGCCCACAAGCAGCACTTTTGAGAGTTCTGATGCAGCAATTCCCGCATCAGTCAAAGCATTTTGAACAGGAATAGCAGTTTTCTCAACCAAATCACGTGTCAGTTCATTGAATTTGGCACGTGTAAGCGTATATTCAAAATTTATTGGATTGCCCCGGGACTGTGTCAGATAAGGTAGCGCGATGTAGCTGTTTTCAGAATAAGACAGTTCTTTTTTCGCCTGTTCCGCCGCTTGCTTTATTCTCTGCATGGCAGCAAAGTCGTTCCTCACGTCAATGCGGTGCTCCTTTTTAATTATATCGGTCAAATGGTTTATAATTCGTTCATCAAAGTCATCGCCACCCAGATGGTTGTCACCATTGGTTGCCAAGACCTCAATTACACCTTCACCTATTTCGATAATAGAAACATCAAAAGTGCCTCCGCCAAGGTCGTAAACCATTATTTTCTGCGGAGTGCCATTGTCAAGGCCATAGGCAAGGGCAGCACTGGTCGGCTCGTTGATAATGCGTTTGACGTTTAGGCCTGCAATTCTTCCGGCATCCTTAGTCGCCTGCCTTTGAATGTCATTGAAGTATGCGGGAACAGTGATAACGGCATCTGTTACTTCTTCACCAAGATAGGCTTCAGCATCTGCTTTCAGCTTTCTTAAAATCATTGCACTGATCTCCTGAGGAGAATATAGTTTCCCGTCGATCTCCTTTTTCCAGTCTGTACCCATGTACCGTTTGACCGAGCTGATTGTCCGTTTGCTGTTGATAACCGCCTGCCGAACCGCCTGTTCGCCCACAAGCCGTTCGCCATCTTTCGTAAAGGCGACAACGCTCGGTGTTGTCCGGTTACCGTTTCCGTTTGGAATGATGACCGGTTTTCCACCTTCTACCACGGCAACACAGCTATTTGTTGTACCTAAATCTATTCCTATTGTTTTACCCATGATTATAGTTCCTTTCTTTAATGACCGAATAATAAGCTGTAAGACAGCATTTGAATCAAATAAAATACTGTACGTAACAGGATAATACCGAGAATTATTTTACCTATGAAACCAAAAGGCGAATAATAACTTCTTGATTCGCTGTATGAAGGCTCATAAGAATACTCACGCCAAAGCTGCCTGTAAACAGGATTGTTTGGGTCCATCTGAATAGCTTTCTGCAGCAGATTCTGCGCCCTCACAGTATCACCGATTCCATAATAAGCTACTGCGCTGACATAGTACCACCTGGCATTCCGGTATGGACTGGTCATTTGTGACAGAATCATGATTGCCTCCGAATACCGCCTGCTGTTCACCGCAAGTATAGCACGAACGAGTTCATCCGGGTCGCCGCTTTGCGGATGTGGCGTTGTATCATATTGTCTTGTGCCGAATCCGAAAATGTCACCAAAATCAAAGCCACCAAAATCGCTGTACCAGCCACCCGCGCCTTGATACCATCCGTATCCCTGATTTGCACCTCTCTGACCTGTCTGTCCATACCCACCGGTATACGAGCCATACTGCTTCTTTCTCTGTTCCTGCTCCTGTTTAGCCCTGTATTTCTCCGGATTCTGGAGCATATCATATGCCTCGTTGAGCTCATTCATCTTTCGCGCTGCCTCCGGATCATTGGGATGCAAGTCGGGATGATATTCTTTGGCTTTTTTACGGTATGCTTTTTTTATTTCGTCCTGAGACGCTCCCGGCGATACACCGAGAACTTTGTAGGGATCAATCATATCTTATCCTCATCCATTATTTTTTTCATTATGTTCTTTTTTCAAATCCCTGTCCGCATTTGGGACAATGAATGGCTATTGTTTTGCCTTTTCCCGGTTTGCTGATACGGATTATTGCCTTGCAGTACGGACATTTGATGTATTTATGCGTCTTACGGTCCCGCCAAACATTTTTATAAAGCAGAAATTGTTGTTTAATCTTGTTATTGATTGCCAGGTATTTCTGCCTTTCCATTTGACGCTTGTATATTCTTTTTGAAAATGTCCGAAAACATGCCCATATCATCAGAACAAACGCAATAAAATAAAAAATTTTCAGGTATGGAATATACGATAAAACTAACAGGACAAGTCCGGAAATAAAAAGGAACTGGGATAATTCGTCATATCCGTATCGTCCCTGCATAAAATGCTGTATCCTATATCTCATATTACTAAGCCACTTTTTCATAATCACTGCTTCTTTCTGTTCAGGTTGTGACTTTGATTATATGGTCTTATTCTAAACTGAAAATAAACAAGAAAACTAACAGATAATTTTCTGTTGCTTTCCCGTTAGATTAACTTGTTGTGCTAGATAATGAAATAGCATTGTGGTGAGCTTAGGAATCCCCTCTGCACCCCCCGTGTTAAAGGAAATTTTCTTTAACACAAGCGAATTGATTTGCCCCATAACGAGCTTATTAGCTATTGAGCTTGGAACTCCTGCTATCGAAATGCCAGCACAACAAGTTAAATTAATTTCCATTGATGATTCTTTATATTCTCCCGTAAGAACATTTCAAATGATAATACACCCGGAGATGAGTCTTAAGAGGGTTTATTTAGGCAGTGATACTGTAAATACTGTTTTATGATTTCCCGATGACACGGCAATATCACCACTATGCAATTCGATGATTCTTTTTACCACGGCAAGCCCCAGGCCAGTGCCTTCACTTGAATGGGACTCATCCGCCTGGTAAAATTTCCTGAATATTTTATCCTTTGATTCCGGAGGAATCTCTACACCTGTGTCGGAAACAGAAACAAATATGTGTTTTTCAGTTTCAGTAATGTCAATACGCATCACAGTGCCTTCGTCTCCATATTTTACAGCATTATCAATCAGGTTTATCCACACCTGTTTGAGCATTTCCTCGTTAGCGTTTATGTAATATTCTCCGAAATCAAGTTCCGGCGTAATATTCTTTTTACTCCACTTGTTTTCGAGAAGCAGGACACAGTTTCTGATCTGCTCGGAAAGATTGTATTCCGATACACCGGTCAGGATTGTCTGATTCTCCACTTTCGTCAGATTCAGCACATTTGTCGCCATAGCGGAAAGACGCAGGGATTCTTCCTCAATAATGTCAATATACTCCGCTTTCTGCTCCTCAGTCAGGTTTCCATGCTTGAGAAGCTTTGCAAATCCTGCTATGGAAACAATGGGAGTTTTGAACTCATGGGAAAAGTTATTTATGAAATCCGAACGTAGTATTTCCGTCTTATCAAGTTCCTCCGCCAGGTTATTGAAACTTTTACATATTTCCACTGCTGTCGGGTGCTTACTGAGAACTTTCCCGAAATGAAGGCGCGTTTTGTAGTCGCCGGAAGCAAGCCGGTTCATTGCGTTAATAATGTCATTGACAGGTTTAAGGGGGAAACGGCTTGTAACAGCGGTCAAAACTGCACCAAGAAGCACACTTGTTGTCATCATTCTCATAATCAGATGATAACTTTTGGGTACATCACCACTTGGTTCTAACACTCCCCGGTGAATCAAATAGATTATAACTCCGCCAACTACAGCCATTGTGATAATAAAGAAACAAAATACCACGCCTGAAAAGAGCAAAGTCAATGCCAAACGGTGTTTCCTTTCTTCAGGTTTCATATTTTTTTCACCGCCTTATAGCCAAGTCCCCTGACAGATACAATTTCGAATTCTTCCCAACCCTCAAACCGTTTCCGCAATCTTCCTATATGAACGGTTAATGTCTGCCAACCGGACTCGCTCTCACTGCCCCATATTTCGTCCATCAGTTGGATACGGGTAAAAATCTTGCCGGGATAAGAGAGCAATTTGAAAAGAAGCAAAAATTCCTTTTGAGGCAGCTCATGAACCTCACCGTTTTTTGAAACTGTCAAACTGTCATAATCAAGTACCACATCACCTATGACAATCTTCTTTTCGCTTGCGATCTGTGCACGGCGAAGAAGTGCTTTTATGCGCAAAAGCATTTCTTCCACGTCAATGGGCTTTGTAATATAGTCATCCGTCCCGACAATAAAACCTTTATGCCTGTCCTCCGGCAACTGTTTGGCGGAAACCATCAAGATGGGTAGATTATTATTTGCTTTTCGCAACACTTTAGTGAACTCGTATCCATCCATCTTCGGCATCATGATATCAAGAACCACAAGGTCAATATGCTCCCTGTCCATCACGTCAAGCGCATCTTCACCGTTAACAGCTGTGAAAACAGTGTAGTTTTCAGCCTTCAGAACTGCTTCCAGCAGCCTTCGTGTATTTTTATCATCATCTACAACCAATATCCGAAACATTTTTTTCACCTTCGTATATATTGCTCCCCTTGCTAAAGCCAGGGTTTTTGATTAAGTTTTTGTAAAATATAAGTTTTGTAAAGAATAAATTTTTGTAACGTATAATTTTCGGTAAAGTATAATTTTTTGTAAAGTATAAGCTTTTGTAAAAATAAGTTTTTGTAAACTTTAAGTTTCTGTAAAATTATTTTAAATAACCTTATGGGAATTATAACTCATAATTATAAACTCAGACAAAACTTTTTGCATAATATCCACAAACCTTGTTAATCTCCTGCCACTCATAAAAACAGAGCATAAAATCGAAATCTCTTAAAGAATGCTATCGTAACAAATCATTCGAAAGGAGATTAGACCTATGCCCATCAAGATTATACTGATGAATTATTTAAATTGAAAGAAATTCATGATAAATCAATTCTTACTTATATTCTTCTAATGCGCTCATTCAATTGGTATTTCGGCCACCTTTGCCATTTGCTCCAGATGGTTTGCCATCTCTTTGGAGATACTTTCACTAAGATCCCTTGTAAAACTGCCATTGTCTGAATTCATGGCATCCAGAAGCGAATCCATAAGCTTCTTTTTCTGTGCCTTCATGCGCTTCTCCAGCACCGGCATTGGCAAAAGTTTCCGGACATGATTGGCAATGTCAGCTTCCATGATAAGCTTTTTTGCCTGATTCCAGCCGATAGCCACAGCAATCACTCCGATAAGAACTCCTACCGCAATACCGATAAAACCTGTGGCAATGATGGCAGTGCCGGCTCCACCGCAAATCATTCCGCTAAAAATTCCGATGATGATGCTGCAGATATTTCTGATAACATCAAGTCTAAAAATTTGGCTGATGGTAAATTCCATATCCATTTGATCCGGCCCTGCCTGAATTCTTTCCAAAATCATTTCCTCACGGGGAACTCCAAACCGGTCACACAGCTCATTGATTTGAGGTTGAAGTTTTTCACACATGGAGGAAGTCCATTTCACCAGCACAGGAACAAGAACCTCGCGGGTTACATTGTCTCTTAAAACATCGGAAATCCTGTCTTTCAGCCTTTGATCCAGTTCGCTCAGCTTTCTTATGCTGCCGTTGTACCACTGAACCAACACGTACAACATGGCCTTCTCCATTAACAGATCGGTAAGTACTTCGGAAACCTGTGGAATAAGATCCGCCAAGTCCGTCTTTACCAGCTTTTCAATCTCACCGCTTTTAACAAAGGCATGTACTGCTTCACGAAATGCTTTTAGGTTTCTGTCCACCCTTCCTGAATAGGAAAGGCCTCTGGAAATAGAGTGTTCCGGCTCCGGGCAGCAGACAATAACCGCATCTGGGAAGGTATTCCTGCACTGTTCCCGGAAAAATGCCATTCTGGACGCGCCACCGGTTAGAATAACAAGTCTGGGAGGATTTGCTTGTGTAACCGTAGCCGAATGGTTGAGGGCATCCTGCAGGCATGCGCAGAAAGACCTTCCACCCAGTTCTTGCAAGGGCTCGTTAATAATTCGCCATATGAGCTCAGGAGTAATGGATATTTTCAGAGACTGCATGCCGTCGTAATAAATGTTGACGGTCTTTTCGCAGATATGATTGCACCAATACTGTTCGTCGGAAAAATATTTTTCTTTCAGGCGTCTTGCCGCAATTTCACAATAGCTGTACCAGCTTCTGCTTTCAGAGAACACCTCCTCAATCTGCCGGCGTTGCGGGGACACCTTTACGGCTGCCTGAAGAATATAGGAGTCAATAAGTCCACCACCAAGGTAAATATCGCCAAAGGTTCCCACGTTTGTTTCATGTCCGTTTTCTATGTAGGCAAAATCTGTTGTTGACGAACCAATATCAATTACCAGCGTACTTTTATTCAGAAGTTCATAATCCACCTTTACATCCCGGGCATGCCTGGCGTATAGAAAAGCCGCCCTGGATTCTGAAACAATATTTACACACGGGAATCCGGCTTCCTCAAATAATTTCCGGTACTTGTCACGGGTCTCGGCGTTCCAGCCCGCAGGGCATCCAATAATAGTTACAGCCTGACAGCCGTTTTTTATAACACCCTTTGCCTGCAGAGCCTGGGCAACGCCCCGGGCAAAAAGCCTAATGGCATCATGGGAATTGTCAGACGTTAAAAACCGGCTCTTGAACCGCACCTGTAAATCCACGACCCCTTCTGTGGTAGATGCTGCTTCACCAATGAGAATTTCACCATTTCGCGTTCCAACAGCAGACAGGATACTGGTCGCGCCATTGATTTCCTGAATTTTGGGTTCTATATCACTGTCATGTTCTAAAACCGCTACAGAGCTTTCTCCATCTCCTAGGTCAAATCCAATGTAATACACAGAAAATCCCCCTTTATTCTTTGCCTCCACATACCGCAGCAACACCGGCTCTCAGGATCTTTCCATCCTTAAGCAGCGCTGGGCATATGGTTCTTTCTCCCTCTTTGGCAGGGAGCACCTGAAAATACCGCTGGCTGCTTCTGCTAAACTCCAGAATTTCGATTCCCAGATGCCTCAGGTACTGCTCCACATCCTGAAGTGCTTGAAATGCAAGGGCATTGTTTCCGGTTCTCCGGGCTTCAAGCATTTGAGCACAAAGATCCAGAAGCTCAGCATCGATCTCACTGGTCTGCCTGCTGTTATGCATATTCAGATAGGACAGTTCCTGTATGTATCGATCCATAGTGGGAAACAATTTATCAAAAAAGGCAATAATCTTGTCCACATCTGATTGCAGTTCTATCTTGTATTGAAGTGGTTTCACCTGTTTTTCATGCTTTTTCTTTTTCAGCATATTGGCTACTGCATATGCAAGCAACGATACCACTGCAAAAGCTATTAACAGAACAGTAACAATATCCTTTCGATAGAAGCATATAATTCCCGCTGCGATAATAAAACCCACAAACAGGATTACAAACAGGATTCGAGCAGAGAATTTTCTCTTTTCTTTCTCTGTCTCACCACTGATCCATAGTTTTGGCGTACCTGAGGCCTGCATCATATCGCAAGACGCTTTTAAGATAGAAAAAAGAATACCTATCTGCTGTCGAAGGTTGGCATCCTTCTGTCCGATCATTGTCTCATGCTGTATACGTTCCAGAGTCAGCCTTATTTGTCTGGCGGCATGGGAAAAACCGGTGTCTGTCCGAAGTTGCGCAGCAAGCGCAGATCTGCACCCATCCCAGGTGTCAACCACACTCATACAATATCCCCCTGACTTTATTATTAATAAAGCCGAAATATTTATTAAAAAGCCAAACTATTTATTGTTCAATATCCGGTCAATCTCATCCTTTCCAAGGACCGGTTTGGTGTTTTTTCTCTTTTTCACGGCCTCATCTATTCTCTCTTTCTGATGTTTTAAAAATTTACTTTTCTTTAAGCTTGATAATGCTATTTTAGCCCAAAATGTATACGTACCCATAACTACACCTCCAATATCTCAAACACATAACTTATTCATTATGCTGAAATCAACTCTTTCATTTACTGTTCTGAAACACCCGCCTCAATTTCATACTTAATGTCATCCAATATCTCCTGTAATGGTTCTTGTAAGCTTCTGGCTATGCCATTGGAAAGCTGTTCAATCATCTCATCGCTATTCAGCGATTTTTCAATATTTTCTATGGCTTCTTTTTCACCTTTTGCGATGGAGTTACGAATCATTCCATTGGTAACCATCTTTCTTACTATCATGGGAAGGTTAAAATTCATAATTCCTTCAATCAGTCTCTCCCTGTAATTATCAATTTCATCTCTTATCCAAGCACCAACGGCGATACCTAAAATTGCTGCAAAAATTGCGAAGCCCAAGGGCGGAACGGCCAGCAGCAGAGCAAGAATTTCAGCTGCAAGAGAGGCGGCAACAAGGCTAAGTAATCCGACTAACAACCCGGCAATAAACGGTACGACAAACAGTGAAATGGCTGCTGTCAGAATCCCCCCCACCACACTGAGAATGCCATTGAACAAATCAACAGGAAACAGAAGTGAACCTGCCAGTTTGACGAAAGGGGTTCTGGGAGTTCCTATAGCAGGAACATTAGGAGATGTTTTGACATCATACCGGTTAAACCCTGCAATATTAAAGCTTCGGCATATCTCAATGAGCTCGGTTTGAATGGTTTTTACAACTTCATCATTTAACCAGCTTTTAATGGTATCATTATAGGCCTTGTAGTCTTTGAGCCTTGATTGCAGTATATCAGAATCACACTTTCTCTTAATTTCATTCATTGCATCCTGAATAGTTCTATGGGGTCTTTTATCTGCTTTCCATAAAAGGAGCTCATTCATGGTTATATCATATAACAGTATGACTGCTATTATCCTTGATAGCTTGGTTGAAAGGGAAGGTATCTTTTCAGCAACAATTTGCTTTACTCTGTATTTCAGAAAAGCATCCATCTGCTTCTGGAAAGCCAGAGACTTTTCATTTGACTGGCCCACCAGGGCGAGACCCTTTGCTATAGCTTGTGCGGGCTGCAAATCCACGGTAATGTCAATCCTCGGAAAATGCTTTTTACATACTTCTTTCACAAATGGCATCTGTGCAGCACTTCCGGTTAGCACAATACGTTCCACAACAATATTATTAGCCAGCAGCTTTTTTTTCTGCTCATCCAGAAAAGCATCAAAGCTCATTGCCCAGGAGCGTCCATTCAGTTCCTTGATTGGACTGTGGATGATTTGTTCCATTTCCTCCCGGCTTAATATAACCGCAGGAATCATGGGTATGTAGGATTCGATTTTAATGCGAGATGCCCTTGTGCTGAAAAATTCTTCCTTTGCGAGCCTTGCCGCATATAGAAAGGTGTTTTCCATGTAGGGATTATATTTACAAAGTGTAACATAATCGTCGTATTTTCCCAGCTTCTTGAGCTTACCAATAAAGTATTGATAAATCTGGTGGTCGATCCATTGGGCTCCTAAGTTCGGATGTCCGTCATTATATGCACCGTTAATACTCTTTCCCGAAAGAGCGGTGATGTCAATGGTTGATGAACCTATATCCATCAGCAGGGCAAACTTGTTCGGGTCCCAAGCTCCTTCTCCTTTTCTCATATAGGCCTGACGGGCATACAGGAAGGCGGCCCGGGACTCAGCAGCCATAACCAGCGAAAGCTTGAAACGTTTCTGATCCACCTCATAGGTATCTTTGCCTAGGATGCTTTGCTTAAAAATCCGTTTATATATATCGATATCAAGCTTATTCCATTTGGTAGGATGTCCAACGACGATAACCACCTCGTCACAATTTCTGAATTGGACAATCTGCTGCTTGACCTTGTTGTCAAGAAATAAGCTGTTGATGTATTTGACAAATGCATCCCGCATATTCAGCAAGCCAGGCTCCTGAGCAAGACTTATGGACGGCCAGGCATTGCTGTCGTCTGAAAAAGCCTGAGCCAGCTTCTCCAAATCAGCCTGGCTTTTTCCCTGAAAGAACGAAGTAGGCCTCTTTTTAAAGCTGAAATAGACATTGGATAATACACTGGTGTCTGCACTCAATACATCATTTCCGATAATAACCGATCCGTCTTTTGCCACAGCAAAAACTGATGCCGCCGGCACTCCTGAAATATTTCGTGTGGGCATTTTAAAATCATCGGGCATTGCATTGGCATGTGTTGTTGCATTTTCAGAAAGGTAATTGGGATTTATATAGCTTATAAGTGTCTCAGCATCTCCGTGGTCGTAGCCAATGAATAGTTTCATTTGTCTTCCCCTCCAACAATTTTGTAAATAACACCCTGGCACAGGGTTTGATCCTTAGTCTTGATACACGGCATATTGTCCTGTAAGAATCTACTGTCGTTCGGAATATTAATAACTCGGAATAATCTTCCATAATCTTCTTCTGTCTTTTCCCAGACGACTTCTGCTCCAATGTCCTCAAAAGTACTCAGTATTATACTTTCCAGTTCAGATTCCTGATTATCAGGCTTATGCAGCTTGATTAACAGTTTCTGGTAGCCTGCAGACAGTAGTTGGACTTGTTGTTCCAGAAGCCGGACCCGGTCATCCTCGTATTCCTTTTCCTTAGCCCTGATATTATTCTCTGTTCTGGCTCTCTTCAGCTGTTCAGTCAAATCCTGAATAAGCATCATCAACTCATCCGGATTCTCAGTGGTAGTAGCTTTTGCAAGATCGATTTTACTAATTCTCTCTTCAATGGTCTGAATCAACCTCTTGTTAAAGCCGAAAATTTCAAGAAGCCATATAATAAATCCCGGCTTGTATTCGTTCAAACTCTGTTCCACCGACTCAAACAAATGTTTCCGGATCTCTTTATCATCGGCTACCACCATTGAGAGAATCTGCTGAATGTATTTAAGCACTTCATTGGTCTTTATATCGTCGTTATTTTTACAAAATTCCTCTATTTGCCTGATTACGCTTTCTTTCCTACTTTTTACGCCCATATTCCTATTATTTACGCCCATATGAATTCTCCCCTGACAATTCGTTTTATCTTATATATGTTCCTCTATGTTTTCCGCCGCCCTGCTCTCAACCAGAATTCTAAACTCCTCCGGTTATGCCCAGGGCATTCTCTGAAAAGGAATAATCACCTTACCAGTTTGGTCTATAAGGCAATTGATGATCACCTCATCATTTCCTTCCCAGCCAAACCAGTCCTCATCCCTCAAGTATCACCCATCATGCAGAACGGTTCAGATTACAAGTACAACACCATTCTTAAAATTCTCTCCGGAAAAATAGTAATCGGCGTGCAATCTTATAAAGAAATGCTCGTACTTTTTTACCGTACTGTCCTACCAATTGATGTCCCGCTAGGATTCGAAGACAATTTTCCACCCTCTTCGGTAAGTTTGAGAATTTCTTTTCTGTCGCAATTTATATAGCCGATTGCTTTTATTTTCCTGTGTTATGGTGCCTATACGTCCGGAAAAGCCAGCTACCCGGTATTTAACGGCCGAAGAATAATATATTTTCATTTTATGATGGTTCATTTTTTTTTATGATGACCCAGTTTCAAATTTGATACTTCGGTATGAAATTATTTTGTTATTATTTTTTGTTATAATTTGTTATAATCCTAATATTGGGATCCTATGAACAAAAGATGTCCTAGATTATTAAACTTATCATAAAACAACTTATCGCGGGGTTATGGGAATAATACTAGAAGCCCTTCAAGCAAGAGATTTCTTTCGTATCAATGATTGAGTTTGCGTTACCTTTGCTAAAGCATGAACGATATGGGCAATATAATCAAAGTATTTTGTCAAAAAAGCGATTTTATAAACTTGAAGTAATTGTAAATAACAACTTTTCTGATATAATTTATAAGGTTCTATTGTTATTTTTATCACGCAAACTATCAAAGATCAAAAGAAGGGGTTTACAATGAAAATTATCACAAAAAACAAACGAATTAAAGTCAATGTTAACGGCCGGGAAATGGAAGTCTATGATAATCTGACTATCCTTCAGGCCTTGCTTCAAGAGGATGTACATATTCCCCATCTTTGCTATGATATCCGACTTGAGCGTTCAAATGGTAACTGTGGATTATGCTTGGTGGAGGTAGGCGAAGGCGAACAAAAAAGAGATGTGAAAGCATGCCAGACGCCTATCCGGGAGGGCATGGTGATCACCACCAACAGCCTTAAACTAAAAAGCTACCGTAAGATCCGCCTGGAGCAGATCCTATCGGATCATAATGCGGACTGTGTCGCTCCCTGTGTCATGACCTGTCCGGCCAATATCGATATCCAGGCTTATTTGCATCATGCGGCAAACG